>Ga0115552_1002403_pt1 | contig 10681 bp, 29 predicted proteins | sample COGITO_mtgs_1103_3_FD_87178 | JGI IMG/M metagenome (GOLD analysis project Ga0115552, IMG submission 87178) | Pelagic marine microbial communities from North Sea - COGITO_mtgs_110328 | ecosystem: Environmental > Aquatic > Marine > Epipelagic | place: Germany:Helgoland, sampling site Kabeltonne...
AAATAAAGCCGCAGTACCACGATTAATTCTTTTTGTAGCCCTCCTAACTATTGAAAAATTAATAAATAATTCTAATGTTCTAGTCTATTTCTATCTGCAAAGTCTATACTATTAGCCCTTGCTTTAGTGAATGGTTGTTCGGGTAATTCTTTTTCCCCAATAGTATCTAATAGGTCTAAATGTTCTTCGACCTGTTTATGGAATGTCTCTAGGGGTACTAGATGTGTCCAAAATGGTAGTATAGAAGCACGTACAGGCTGAATAAACCCATCACCTACCTCATACCTACCAACGATATAAGTACGCTGTGTAGCACACACTATTTCTATGTGTTTTTTTCCGCTATGATACGCAAGCGTCGGGTACATTTTACCATCTATTTTACTCATCCTCATGTATGAATCCCAATCAGCAGGTTTGTGCATCAGATAAGCGGGCAACTGCTCGTATAATTCCACAAGATATTTACTTTTACTATCCCATGCCCCGTCATCAATACCGTGTATAATACCCGAAGTAACCCATACACCAAAAGACGTATCGGGATAATCTTGTATGAATGATAATACCAAATCATAGAAATCTAACTCACCATCTATGGATAAAGAGAGCCAATGATTACAGTCTAAAAATGATACTTCGTTATCCATAGCCATGATAAATCTTGAGAACATACTTGTATCAAGTATAGCAAAATCTTTATCTAGTTTTTTATTCCGTAAAAGTATTGTAGGTTTCTTGTAAAATGGTTTACTTCTATTACCTTCGGCTGCTCTTGTGTATGGAGTCGCTTCTAACAACTCTAAGTCTTTTACTTTTAGGATAAAGTAATCATTCTTCTGACTCATATTGCATCCTCTCAACATGAACCGCATTGGCTTTACTCATCAAACCCCTAAACTCATCGGTAACTTTCTTTGGAGTCTTTTTACCCCATGAACCTATACTCATGTACTTACGCATATCACTAATTAAGATACGGTACTCATGTAACTTATCTTCATCAGTCATATTCTCAACTCTAGTTTTTTCGGCTTCTACTGCCGCTTTCTTTTCCGCTAAAACTTCGCTGTATTTCCTCATATTTCTGCCCCCTCATCATCATATACGTAACTATTTACTTTGTATTCAGAAGCGACATCACCTTTGACCGTGAAGCCTGCCTTTATGACTCTAATATTCTTCATCCCTTTTAGTAGATTGCTAACTGCTTTGCTATTACTAACCTTTTTTCCTCTTCTTTTTACATCAATGCTTCGGTATATTTCTTCCGCAGTCATTGGCTCTCCTTTTTCTTTGAGTGCCTTAGTAATTGCGGCTCTTGTGTTTGCGTGTCTCTTCATATTACTCCGTCTCCTTCTTATCACTTAAAGAGTTCGTATTGGTGTCGCAAGCGTCTATGATAGCCTGTGCAATCTCAAGATTTTCTAAAACTTCTAACTCATTAATTATTTTCTGTATGTAAATTACACCATCCATCAATTCTTCTTTGAGGTGTTGTAGCCATTCCTTTAGAGATAGGTCGTTTCTATCCATTGTAGTACCGTATTTGGCCTCGCCTTTTTCAGCACGTTGTCTAATCTCTACAATTACTTTTTCCTCTATACTACTCATCTTCATCATCTCCTATCGGTGGGTCGAGAATTAACTCTATTGTGTTTGCCCCATCATACACAATACCTACAACCCTACAATCGCTTAAGTCCTCAATCCTCTCTATGGCGTTTCTTAATTGCTGACACCTAACAAAGTACCCACTACGTTGTGTAGCAGGTAGGTGATAGGTATTATCCACTTTTTTCATGTCAAGAAAAACTCTCTCGTTAGGCATTACTTTTTCCTCTATACTACTCATCAGAACCAACCTCCACATTTACCACATATACTAGGGTAAGCAGGCTTAGGGTAATCAATAACCCTACCTTCACAATCGCATTGTTTCATTCTTGTGCCTCCTTCCATTTTCCTCTAATGTATCGACCATTAGGTATTACCTTGACTTCTTCATGTGGTGATTCTGTCAAGTATAGATTTGCTATGGTATTTACATCCCATTCTGTTACGGTAAAAATACTACCCGACTTTAGATGTATGTCTAAATGGTGTCCGTCTCCGTTTATTTCTTTCCAATTTTCTAAAAAAACCTTATCTCTAGGGGTTTCTAATACTACCTCTTGATTGCATATAACTACTGCCGCAATCTCTCTTCTGTCAATTTTTACTTTTCCGGTAATACAAACTAATGTATCAGACCAATAATCTCTTTTTAATTCACTCATTGTTTCACCTCTTTGTATATCTGTCGCATTAGTTCTTGCATTTCCCATCCTTCTTGTGTCTCTTCGTCAAAGCATTCGTATAAACTATCCCATGCTTCCTTATATCTATTATCCATTTTATATCGCCCCTATTTTATCTTCTAACTCTTGTATTCTCTCTTGTAATTCACAATGCACTTCTTCCATCTCCATTTCAGCATGATGGCTCGCGTGCATATTACTAGGCAAAGAGTGTGCTACTTCTCTTATGTAATGCAAGGCATAATCACACGCCTCTTCCGCATCTCTTAGTGCTTGTAATTCATCAGCAATCTCTTGTAGTCTTACCTCAATCATCTTACTCATCTAAGCCACCTGCCAATCTGCATAATCTTCTAAATGTATATGGTCTTGTAAATTACTCATTACACCATCCATGTATTCATCAATGCTTTCGTGCATCAAATCCGTTTCTACGTCAATCTCTATTTCTTCTTCTAATTCTACTTTTATTTTTACCGTTATTTTAGTCATCTAAGCCACTTCCAAATCCATTAAATACGCATCAGTTTCGCATTTTGGACATCCTTTCCCAAGACCATCCTCATCTTCAAACAACACCAAATCTTCTTCGTTTCCTTCCCACGTACACATATTGCATCTAACTCTCGTATCTAACATTTTAAACCACGTGCCAATCAATACCATTCGTAATCTCTACGTAATCTGATGGGTTGTCAATCACATCTTCCATGTAATCATCAATACTTTGGTGTATCAAATCATCTACGTCAATCTCTATTATATCTTCAATTTCTATTTTTACTTTTATCTTTATTGTACTCATCTTACTCACCATCCTTCCGGTTCTTCTTCTAACATTATCCAATTTGCTTTAATATTTCTAGTCGAGTATATTTCTCCGGCATCGGAAGTCCATAAGACTACGCCTTCATCTCCGACCCAACTACTTACAATTCTCATTATAATACCGTTGTGTATATTCTCAAAACATACATCTCTGATGTCGTGTTCACCTTCCGGTATAGGGGCTTTCTTTCTTAGTTCTTGATTTATCATTTTTCTTTCATTCATTCTTCTTCATCTCCTTTGTTTGCCTTACGGACTTTGTATTTCATATTGTATCTATATTGTCTTGCTCTATTTTGTTGTTTGTTAGGCATTCTGCTTCACTCCCTTATTCCTACCGAATCGCCCATAGGTCTTAAAGACTTCTGTTCTGCTATGCAAGCGTCGTATGCGTCTTTCAGTATTCTAGGAAAATGTTTGGGTTCGGTTTGCATATGAGTTAATGAGGCTAACTTACGGGCTACTTCATTAACATTACGTATGTCATATTTGTAAATCTTATTTTTATTATGGTCTATCCCAAAACTTTCTTTTGTCCTAAAGAAAAGTTTATTTTTAGATAGAGTCATACTCAATTCTTTGATACTACAATGGCCTATTTTCTTTGTGGTACAATCCTGTTTTTCATAAGCCGAAAGTAATTCTCTACTTGTCTGAATACCATTGTCCTGTATGTATCTATAACAGAAGTCAAGCATTTGCTTTCGTGGTCGCCTACTGCCCATTTTCAGTCAACTCCTTTATTATCTGATTGACATGAAGTATGAAGCCACGCCATGAATCTAAAGAATTAGAAGCATTATACTCTTTCCCTAAAAGAAAACTTTGATAATGTTGGGCTACAATTTCATTCACTTCTGACTGTTTCATTCTTCCCACTCCCAAGACCAATCTAAATATAATATCTCGCCCATGTCTATGTACTGCTCTTGTGTAGCACCGCACTTTTCACATACTACTTCGGCATATAATTCAAATAATTCTGTACCATTTTTTGCTAAATATTTTTTCCAAGTATCTAAATCACCAACGGGCTTTGATTGTATTTTTACCGTTATATTATTAACGTACAATTCTTCATGTGGACATCTTTCTTGTATGTACTCATCAGCCATGTCGCTTCTCATATCAGCGTCTAGTTTTTCCCATGTATGTTCATTCATTCCTCTTCATCTCCAATGTATTTTGCGAAGTGTGATATTCCTCCATCGGGGAATTGATAGTCCACCCAATCGTATGCGAGTGTGAATTGCTCACGCAACTTCTTGACTTCTGCTAAGAGTTTTTCGTATTTCTCTGTGTCAATCATTCTATCATCTCCATAAGTTTCACCCATTCAGTAGGGTGCATAGAAACCATGTGTGGGGACACATTACCTGCAACCCAACGACCTGTTATGCTTTGAAAGCCATCACCATAGATAACTTTGAGCATACGCTCTCTCATTTCAACGGGGAATATTTCTTTGAGTGAACCGCTACGCACTTCAATGTAATAAACAACCTTCTTACCGTTGCGCTTACCACTGATACTACTGGCGTATTTCGCATCAATATCTTGGCCTTTGAGCCATGTTTTTATTTGTCTTGTGTCAATCATTCAATCACTTCCTGTATATCTTCTTCTGTCCTTATACCCCTATGAACCAATGCGTCAAAGCAATAGTCGTGATACAAAAGTCCGTCATTCATTCTAATTGCATATTTTTCAATTGCATCATCACAATAACCGCAGGTGTGTCCTGTGTATTTGTCTGTGTCAATCATTCTTCTTCCTCCAATGTCCAATGTACGGATTCACCACGCACTTCTGTATCACCTAGAACAGTCATGTTTCCAACCCACTCGATAGGTAATTCGGCATCTAAGCCAATATCAATTTTATCTTCAAAGAATAAACAGATTTTACTTTTTCTACCCTCGATGTCCATTATATGAATCTTCACTAAATTGGGTATGTTGGGATTAACTGCCGCTATTCTTATCTCTTTTATGCCGTGTGTTGTTATGTCTGTATTTCTCATATCTAGTCCTCCATGTCTTTTTTTATAAGGTCTTTCACTACGCTACGCAAGCGTGTGAGAGGGCGACGGCTATTGAAAAAGGAGGAAAATATAGCCGCCCCCTCATCTTGAGTTTTATTTAAGAAAAAACTACTCATTGTATGTCATCCCCATCTTCTAATATATTACCACTTGATACTACATATTTTTTTGTACCACACTTGAGACATTCAACATCACATTCGGTCAATAATCTATTGTCTGATACCGCACATACGTTGAATATTGTCGTTACCGACCAAAGACAAGTATCATGTTCACACTTTTCTTTTATCATAATAATAACCCCACTAATATACATACTAATGATAATACTATTAAGATAATAGTTTGTGTAAAATCATCGTCTCTCATTCGACCAACCCCATCCACCAATGAGGCACACGACGACCATCCCACTTAGCAAACTCCTTGCTATGATAATAGCGTCTATAAGCCTGTATTGCTTCTTCGCCTCTTGCATGACTGATGATACCCTTTTCATCGTCTGTTATTACAGCAAACGGTTTACTTACAGCAGTCATATAATCGGGTCTATACTCATCGGGCATAGCAAGAGCAAAATGTGTACGATTACCTTCGGGAATTAGTTTTACCATATTACTAAGGTGTCTAATACCTGCCTCACAAAAATGTATTTTGTTATACTTGTTAGTATATTCTTTACATATCTCTAGGGCATGGCGTACAGTCCAAATGTAATTATCGCTACTATCTCCCACCCACAAACTGCAAGGGTGAAAATGATAGCCACCCTTGAGAGGCGTACCTTTCTTAGTAAGTGGCATCATGTCGGGTCTAGCACCGTGTCTAATCACGGCACTACCTAGCATTTGAAGCATCTCTACACACATTTTAGGCAGGTGTTTGTTACAGTAATCTCTTGCTGCTAGTTCGGGGTTTTCATTTAGTACAAATATATTCATTCTTCTTCGCTCCTTCCTGTTCCGTAATTTCTACCACATACTCTACATTTTTGTTCGCCTATAACTCTAGGGCAACCGCTTTTACATCTCATAATGTCTCGTCTCCGACTTTACTTTTAAGAGTATAGTAGTATGCTTCTCAAGCGTTTGGTTGGCTTATCCAACTTGTTAATGCACTATTTCATTTATCAGAACAGTTTGGGCGCTGCAATCTAATCTCTCTCCGACCCTTCTTCTCTGTTTCTTTATCCCGTTCTGTGCATATCGGTTATGGTTTTGGACTAGCACCTGTTTATCTAGCCTCGCCAACCTCACTTGAGTTTTATGCTTATAGATAATCTCCTACTAGAGACTCCCATGCCTTAGCCTTCATTCTTGAGCCTGTACCCATGATTGCCGACTCGACTCTCTTGTCGTTAGACTTCTCACCTTTACGGTCGAATGTCCATTCGTGGTCTATGTAGTACGTTGCTGTATTGAAGGCAGCGAAGGCACTACTACCGTTGCCGTTGTGGTTGTTGGTAGGATGTGCTTCAACTTCTAGTAATCTCTCTAGTGTGTTGTTGCCTCTTGTAGTCAATCCTAGAGGGTTAGCCGCATCAACTAACTCTTCATTTTGTTTTATCCCAAAAGTATCTAGGTAGAAAGAAACTCTATCTTCTTGAGTCATTTCAATGTTGACTAATTCTTGAGCGTCTAAGACGAATTGTTTGTTGAGCATATCCACTACTTTTAGTGCCTCGACTAATTCCGCAACTCTCTCTTCTTGCTTTGCTGAATGGCGTATTACTAATTTCTTAGGGTCAATGCCTGCTCTCTTAATACCCGCCATTAGATGACTGAATTGGTTAGAGCATCCGATAATTACGTTGCTAGGAATTACTCTAATTCCACCGCTACCGTCATGCGTATTAGTAAGGTAAATGTATTGGTCAACATCATCCCAACCACTAATTGTAAATCCTTCCGGCAGTTTGAAAGAAGCGAATAATTTCTCTCCTTCGCCAATCATACCTATCTTATCCCAATCAATTTCGCCGCGTTGTACTAATTCGTTAGCAATACCTAATAATCTATCATTTTGCATTGGTACATATGTACGGCCTACTACGCCTAGAGTCATGTCGTTATCTTGTCTAAAGATACGATTAAACTTAGACCTAATCGGTTTACCTTTCGAGGTATATAGTGGCTCAATAGCCACATCGAAGTTAAGTCCGGCGTTAGCCAAAACCTCTTCGGCAGTCGTTCCTTGTGCGTCATTTCCAAAGCGGCCAATTGCCGCCATCGTGTTTCTCATTGTCATGTTATTCTTCCTCCCTGTTTGTTGGGTGAATTGTCCTCGAGGCTTCCACTCTTAAAGGTGTCGCCTCTTGCTTCTCAAGCGTCGTGTGTTGATATTTCGTTTTTGCATAGTTAGTTTTAGCCCTAATTAAAGGTGCGTTAGGGTCGTACATTAAAACTCCCTCACTAGTATTGAATCATCGTCTAAAACGATGTGATAGGTGTTATCCTCTAGGTACTCAAAAACATCGTCAGAATCGTATGTCTCTTGCTTTGTATCTAGGTACGCATCCCTTACTTCGTCTATGTTATCATATTGAGTCCACTCGCAGCAAATACCTATAACGTCTAATTCATAATGAGGTCTATCTTTATTTCCATCTAACCCATCATAATAATCGAATAACTCTTCAACTGCTTCTTCGGTAAAATTACCATGCGTCTCACTAGTTTTCAATCGCCCTTCGTATCTTCTAAATGCCTCTATCATTTCATATTTATTTATTTGTTTGTATATCATTTTTCTCTCTCCTTGTATTTGTCTCTAAACGTACTTTGCTCTTAAACCTATCTTATTCCGCCTCACAAGCGTCAACAGCAAATTGAGGCCAAATCCTGTGTACTAGGCTCAATAATACTAGATGATGCGGCTCATTTCTATCAAACCTTTCATGCGTGTCGCTACCTTGATGATATATTTCAAGATAATAACCATCACTAACTAATTCTAGCGCGTGTTTTTGTGTCAATTTTTGGTCGTTCTCATATTCCCAAATCATAAATGCTGCTTTGGCTTCATCCATACCATTAGTACCATAATAGTCATGTTGAATATCTAAACGATAACCCAAAAGCATAGCCAAATCTTCGTCATCTAATACCGATGGTTCGGGTCGTATTGTCATTCTTACTTTATTGTCTGTCCACATTAGCGGTTTTCCGTGTGCGCCTAATCTTCTTCTTGTCATATATCTCTCTCCTTATCCTTTACTCTTAAAACTATCTTATTGTGTATCGCAAGCGTTGCATATTACTCGCATCTTAGCCTCTCTAATATCGTTCTTATGAACCTTTGATGCCTTGATAGCAGGCATTTCAATCTTACATCCCGAACACACACCTGCAATTCCTTTTAGCATAAAACTAACCGCCTCGGTAGTAATACAATCGGCTGAATGTCTCCATGTTACCGGACTGATATTTATTATTTTCTTAATACTAACAGCCTCATTGATGAGGGCAATTTTAGCGGCTGATAATCCCGCTTTCGGGCAGGTTGGAAGATGCTGCCTTTGAGGGCAACCACATTCACGGAATCCTGTAAATCGGCCATTCAATGAACCGACTCTAGCCTTGACTTCACCTTGACCGTTTTGGCCGCCTGTTTTGCCTCTACTAGATGCAACCGGACACTTCTCACCGTGTGTCTTGTGGTCGCGACCTTTACAAGCCTTGTAACGGCATGGTTTACCGATTTGAGGGGTTACTTTTGGCGTAGAAATAACTACGATTTCAAGACCTGCTTCTCTCATTAATTTGCGGTATTGAGTAGTATGGCCGCCTAGCGACCTAGATGAATATTTAATGCCTAGAGCCATGTTATTTCGAGCCGTTTGCATATCGGCCTTCTTAGCCTCGATACGTGCTAGAATATCGCTCAATTAACTCATCTCCTGTAAATCCTTAATCAAATCAGCAAACGGGCTACAATCGGGGCTACATACGCCCCATTGAGTACCTAATGTACCACGACCCGAAGGTGTATCACAAGGGTATCGAATGATACATCCACAATCGGGGCATATTTGGTTGTTAATCTTCATCGGGCTAGGGTTCGCGTTGTTGTCCATTAAGCCGTGATACGTGGGTTCGGTACTTATAGTTATGGGAAAACTAACCTCGATTGATGGGGTTATTATTACGGTTGAAATAAGTCGCCTATGATATTGACCCTCTAACATACCTATCAAGGCGTGTGAGAGCATCCATACGTAAAAAGGTTGTCATCTACGCATCACAAGCGTCAAAATCGAAAATGGCTCATTGACTTGCCTGTATAATAGAGATAGAATCGCATTTACTTTAACCCTAATACAAACCTGCCTTTACGATTATTCAATACCCGCCATCACCTAACCTAATCTGAGATGAGATGGGGGTTTATAATCATTATGAATCGTGTATCACAAGCGTCGGGAGATGACCACCTCGTAAAGACTATAAACCCGCAGCCCGTCTTAGACACGAATAATAATAACGGGGTTGGGAGGTAATCGCAGTCCACCCCGTGCCTAAGATGAGATGGCGGTATATATACTTTGTTATATTACATTCACAAATCAAGTGAGAATGCTACACCCATAAGTATATAAGCAGATTTGGATTTGGATTCAGACACACGTTTTTATTTTTGTATAGTACACACTAGTGTGTGATTCGGATTTTAGAAGTCCAGCCCGTTTTTAAGATGAGATGGGGGCTTATAATCTTTTGGATTTTGCATTCTCATATTTTTTTTGGATTTTCTTTTTTTCTTTATTTTTCTTTTTTTTCGTTGATTTTGGGGTTGATTTCAAGGTATTATATAAAACCAAAACCTTCTTAAGCAAATGCTTCTTAGAAGGGTCATGGAGTCAGATGGCACTTATCTTATGCACAATAACAGACGCGTCCGCTTTGATAGCGGGTTTCAAGTGGGGGTCTACTTAGAACGACCTACGTTCTTCTTATTTGATGAAGTTCAAGCCTACGTCATTAAGATGTTAGGCATTGATGAACAAATGGAAGTTATAGGAAATATATTCAGTGTTGCCGAACATGAAATAATTAATTCATGTGAGTCCGGGCATCCAATATTAGAAGATTTACTATTTTACGGTGATACTTTCGAGAAAATGTACGAGGCTTCATTTAATCAAGTTCATCTAACTAATTTCCTCCCAGACATTTACGTTGAAGAATATCTTACTGATGGAATCCCATGTGTTTCAAAGAAAACTCTCAATCTATTTGGTGGAATATGGGAAGATAAAAAAGAGAAGATTCACGTTGATGCTTCAACATGGGTTCAAGATTTAGATGCGGCTTTAGAATTAGGGAAGAAGTATAATCAGATTTCAATATTCGATTGGTCAATTATGAAATGCCGATGCACTAAAACAGGAGATATATTAGAATATTAAATCTAAAACTTGAGGGTCTTACACCTCACAAAATATTATAATTTTGGATTTGGATTTAGTGCGCACGCTTTGTCTTTTGTATATATACACAAGTGTGTA
>Ga0115552_1002404_pt1 | contig 10681 bp, 6 predicted proteins | sample COGITO_mtgs_1103_3_FD_87178 | JGI IMG/M metagenome (GOLD analysis project Ga0115552, IMG submission 87178) | Pelagic marine microbial communities from North Sea - COGITO_mtgs_110328 | ecosystem: Environmental > Aquatic > Marine > Epipelagic | place: Germany:Helgoland, sampling site Kabeltonne...
GTGCAAATGCGACCCCTCGTTCGCCTTTTCTCGTTGATTAAACCGTGGAGATTCAAACGGTGGATGATTCTCTCTTCGCGTCGCGTGCGTTCGGTGCGTCAGCGATGGCACGGAGATGGTGTTGTTGTTCGAGACTTGCGTGAGTCTCTTGGACGCGTAAAAGTCTCGAAACATGCGTCAAAAAATATGACGAATTTCTTAATAAAATTGAAAACGCTTCTTTTTTTTTCTCTCATTGACCGCTTCCTACTACTACTACTGCTAGTGTTATTATGATCTTCAATGTCTTCTTTTTCGTCGTCGTCGCGATGGCGAGTGCGTTGTTGTTGTCGTTTACGTCGTCACCTTTTATGGTCGACGCGTACGGCGCGTACGGGAAACCGCGCGACGTGACCAACTTTACCGCGGAACAACTTTTGAATCTCCGGTACGAGTACACGCCGGAAATTACGGGCATGTTTCGAGAGTGCACGGACAAAGAGGAGAGGAGATACGTTTCCTTATTTTTACGCGATCGAGACGAGGAGGAAGTGGTCACGTGTTCGAGGTATTTCGTCGAACTCCGAGGAGGATGTTTCGAAGGACCTGGAAGAGCGCACGTGAGCAAAGAGAGGAAGCCTATGCGGGTATACTACAGCGAAATCGATGAAGAAGACGGCGGGTTTGCGATTTTGAGCGAGTATTTAGGCGAGGAAGAAGGACGGATGTATTCGAGAGTAGAGTATTTTTGCGATTCGGAAACCGCGTACGTGAGAGAAGGCATCGACGGCTATAAAGATGACGAGGGCACATTCGTGTTACCGTATAACGCGTTTTTGATGGATGGGGACGTAAAACTTGGGAGTAGCGAGAAGCAGTATTTGCACTATCAGTCGATGGATACTTCCTGGTATAACGGTAATAAGTTTGATTAAAATGGCAACGCTCTCGCCTTTGCGTTCGCTCGCGGAGAGTAGCTTCTTTCAACTTTATTATTTTTGGGAGTTGGAAATTAAAAATTCTCTTTGCTATATTTCTACGCTTCAAAATCGCTATCGTCCTCTTCTTCCTCTTCTTCCTCTTCTTCTTCTTCCTCTTCCTCTTCTTCTTCTTCTTCTTCTTCTTCTTCTTCTTCTTCCTCTTCGTCATCGTCGTCGTCCCTTTCGGGAGCTTTACGTTTCTTTGATGGCGTGGCACTCTTTTTTACTAGGGGAGCGTCTTTCATTTTCACGTCGCCTTGTTTCGGTCTCTCCGATCTCAACGTTGCCTCGTGGTGTTTAAAGTCCTCTGGATCTTCGCTCCGCGCTGCATCGATGAACTCGTACGTCTTATCTAAGATAGACTCTAGTCGAACCATCCGCACCTCCACAGGAACTTCAGGTTCGTCCTTCAAGCACTGATCGCGATTTGCCAATAACAACGCCTCGTTGAACAAATCCGGGTACCGTTTGGCGTATTTCGGTCGAATCGCCGCCGTCTCCTTATCCGCTTGCGCACGCGTGATGATACCCTTGTGAATGTCGAGTTCGCGAAACTGTTGGTTTTCCTTGTCACGCACAACCTGCGTGAACTTTTTGACTTCTGGATCCGGCTTTCGTTTTTCAGCTTCCAAGTACTCTTCGAACCTCGCAACCGGCTCGACACCTTCAGCGAGAGGCTCTGGGACGCCCGTTTCTCGGACCAAATACTCCAAATCGCGCAAATACTGTTCGTACTTCACGCGCAATGCAAAGGAGGCGGACGTTTGTCCGCTGAGATCGACGCGCAAACCTCGCGCGACCGATTTCCAAAGCTTTTCTCGCGTGATGGTATTGTACCCACCTCGATATAAAGCTTCGACGAGCAAGGCGTACAAATCGAGCGGCTCGCGGCAGAACGTCGGAGGGGTACCGGTGCCGTATTGAATCGGTACTTTCATTTTCAACTCGTTGAACTGATCGATAAACTTCTGCTCTCGAATGCCTTTTGCGTTCCATCCAAGCGCGATGGCGAGATCTTTCGCTTGCTTTTTCATGGCGATGATCTCGTTCGTCTCGCGATACGGCATCGGGTCAGAGGCCAAGTTGCCCGCTCGCGTCAAGTAGGGACTCGCGATTTTCCCACTCGATGGTCCATAAATGTCACAATTCTTTCTTCTTACGTCCTCCGAGATGTCGAATCGGTGCATGATGTACACCGGTTGCTTAGCTCCCGAATTCTCACGGCGCGCAAACTGTTTACTGCCCGTTTGCGACGGCTTGTAAGCCGATATCGGTTCGCGCATGTGCGCTATCAAATCACGATCAGCTTGCGGCTTCTTCTTCAAGATCTCCTTTGGTGCGCGTTCAAGTTCCCACGCAGATACCGAAGTCGTCGTAGCGGCTTCCCCGCTGCTTTCTGCATCAATTTTCTCCGAATCCCAAACAACCGTAACCCCGTCAAAAGGCTCTCCTTTTTTCACCTTTGTGACTTTGCCTAGGTATTTGATTTTCTTCGCCGGATCGGTTTCGTTCTCGTCCTCCACAATGCCGCGTTCAATATCTTCAAAAGCTTCGCCGTCTGGAAAGTGCATCATCACTCTATCACCAGCTTTCCAATCAAAATTTTGACCTCTTTCGTATTGCTCGAGAGTGACGATGTAATCCCCTACTTGCCCGCTCGGTATGAGCGGACACGCCAACAAGCGTCTCTTCTCGTCGACCATCTCTTCCTCGTCCGACGACGTTTCTTGCAACTCTCGCTCGAACTCTTCGTCTGAATTCGCGGGTTCTCTCAAATGCTTCTTTTTCTTTTTCTTTGCGACTTTTGAACTTCTCGCTTGTTCAGCTTTTCTCGCCTCTGCTCTCGTCGGTTCATCGATGAGTTCGAGGAGGAACCACGCCCATGGTTCATCGACATGGCCATCGTCGTGCTCTTCCGCGCCTCTAAATGCCGTAGCTCTGACAATACACCGTTCATAGTCGCGAAGTAACGTGGTATCGACAAAATGCGGGGGGATAAGCTCGTCCGAAAGATGCGCTTTCTTAGTATCTCTGTATCCGTTCATGCAGAGCATGACGACGTCGCCGGTTTTGATTTGCGACGCGTGTTTGCCCAAACCTTCTGGATCGGAAAACGCAAAAGTGTGTGCAGAAAGTCTCGCAGGATCGGTCAATTGCAACACGACAAGTTTGTGAAGTAAAGACGCGGCAGAAGTGACATTCAAAGGAACTTCGACGGCATTGTCGTCCATCATTGCTTCGTCATCGCCACAGAAATCTTCGTCTTTGGCGCTTCCGTCGCCGGTGCCTTCCGGTGATTTCTTGATGAACTTTTTGACCTTTGCAATCCAAGATTGGCGAGAGTTCTGCCATTGCGGATCCATAACTTGGGATGTGCGGCAGCATGCCTCTAAAAGTAAGAAAGCCTTCATCAATCGTTGCAACACGACGGCTTCTGGCGCGTGCTCTATGATGTTCGTCAGTTCCTGGTCGCACTCCAGAAACTTCTCCGTCCAGCGATAATCTTGCACCCAAAACGGCGTCGAGTGTAACAAATATTGCGCCACAGAAACGAGTTTCAAAGCTTTGGCGTGTGCGTCTCCAAAGACGGCTTCTTTAGAACTACCGCATTTTTCGTCAATCTTCGCATACCCGTCGTATTCTCCATCGATGGACTTGAGAAAATCTTTGAACTTGCTTCGCGTCTCCTCTTCGTCGAGCTTTTCGCTCGTCACGTCGTCGTAGGTCTCACCGAGGGCAGATCTAGAAACCAAGTTCGCCCATCGACATATATATTTCTCGTGTGGATAGTTCGGATCGCACCATTTCGCGAGCTCTATAAGCTCCTCGTTCGGGTAAACGACGCCCCAATTCGAAGCGGACTCGTAAACACCCGGGATGTCCATGGTGACTTGATCGGTATTCGCGACAGGTAAATCGGTGAGATAATTATCCGTATATTCACCATCGTCCACTGGTGGACCAGCAGGTTCAACTTCTTTTTCTTCCTCACCTTCGGAATCGTTGTCTTCGTTGTCCTCGTCGTTTTCGCCATCGCCATCCTCTTGGTCGATTTCTTCCTTCTTTACTTTTTCCGGGGAGGATTTTTTCTCCTCCTTCGATTTCGGCGTCTTAACGTGCCACGACGGTAACGGCGACTCAACAAAAAGCATACCACTTCCGTTCCTCCCGCCGAGTTGGAAGTAACGACGTCCGCGCGCATCAACCGCAACGGGTCTTCCGTGGCGCCAAATTTGTCGATCGTCGTTATCACGATACCATCGCATCGCTTGTCGCGTCCAGAGCATGCGCTTCTCGTCGTCATCCTTCGGTCTTCGCATGTTCGGATCCTCTAAAACAACTGGTGCCTTGACCTCAGCCGTTTGATCGCGGGAAGATGCGGGGAAAATACCCATAGCTTCGTCCTCTTTTCGACGCGTCAAACATGCTTGTCGTAACTGGCGGTTCATACACGTGTGGCAGTGTCCACATCTGTTACTCCGTCGCTTATCTGGTTTTCCGGCCGAATCGGGCGCCGCCGCTTGCAATTGTGCTGCGTCGTCAGGTTTTGTCTTCTCATCTTCCTTCACTTCTTCTTTCTCTTCCTCTTTTACGTCTTCTTGTTTCGCGCCGCCAAAGATGGGGATTTTCAAGGACGCCTCTGGAATGACGATCGGAATCCCAACGTCGAACGCTTTGGAACCGAGTGTATATCGCTTCTTATCACGCACTTCTTCGATTTTTTGCATCTCGTACTCGTGGAAACCTTCGGAATCTGCGGCGATGATGACTAAAGCTGAAGCTAAGGAAACGCGCAAACCGGCATCTAAATCGGACGCATAGACGTTGTCCGCATCGTACATCATCAACTCTTGCAGTTTTTGAACCGCTAATTGTGCCCCAGTTCGAACTCTAGGATTGCACGGTGTCGACGGGAGAAACTCAGTGATCATATCGATTGCCAGCTGTCGCCAATTTAAAGCCGCGAGGTCTTGGAGGCCAATCGTCGGGTCTTGAATCGATCGCGCTTCCGTGAAGCCCAACTTCGAGTTTCTTCTCGTCGTCTCCGAAGAATCCACCGCATCAGCGCGCGCCTCGATGGCTCGAATGGCACCGACGATAACGTCTTGAACGAGCAAATCATCACTCGGAGTGCAATCCTCAGTATTCGATAGGAATGCGTGCGCAAACTTTCTAAGAGTTGTCGTCGGGACGTAAAAAATCGTCTCGTACACGCTCGCGACGTCCCACAGACTCAATACTTCACCGACAATCGCTGGAGAGGCCCACGGAAATTCGTCGATCGCTCTCGAACACTTCGTTGGATCAGCTATGCGAGGTGGAATGACGACTGGTTCTTTACTTTTCTTTAAAGCGAGCGCTCTCGCTTCTGCTCTCGCTTCCTTTGCCGCTTCTTTTTGCGCCAGTCTCAACTCTTTCCTCTCTGCGCGTTCCTTCGCACGTTGAATAGCTCGCTCTTTTCGTTCCATTTCCATCTCCATCCGATCTTTCTTCTGTCTCGCTAACCTGTTTGCAATCATCGTCCATCGACTGAAGGAAATCAAACATCTCGGAAGTTTCCCGGTATACGGCTTACCATGTCTCGAAGCTTCCGTTCCAGGAGGAAGCAGAACGCCTGACTTGACAAGATGTTCGACTTGCGAGCACACAAAGAAACCATCCTTCTTGATTTCTTTCTCCGAGTACGAAAACTCGTCGTCGTCGTCGTCGTCGTCGTCGTCGTCGTCGTCCTCTTCGTCGTCTTCGTCGTCCTCATCTTCCTCTTCCTCGGATTCTGCGTCCGTGCCGTCGTTGTCTTTCTTCTCTTTCAAAGTCTCCTTCTTTACCTTCACGTCAAAATCTACTCTCGGCGCGTTCTTCATCGCCTCCAACACCTTCGTAAACGAACACTCCCAATCTTCTTCGATGCACTTCTTAAACACGCTGGCAAACATTGCCCTCCGTCTCGTCTGTGCGAACGTCGCGGCGTACTTCGCGCCCGGTTGGCCGAGTTTATACCACGCTCTCGGCGTGACCAACCAAATAGAATACGTCCCGCCGCCTTCCACTTCGTCGTACGATACGCACCAATCGAGAACGTCCACCAATTTCAACGGGTGCGGTGGCCTCAGCTGCGGTTGTAGCTTTTTCATCAAAAGCGTCGACGGTAACTCGTTTTCGCCGCCTTCCACTTTTCGCGCTTTCCCGAATACCACCAAATCCGACGGTTTCATCGCCGAAGTCAAGGCGACTAAATTCTTCTCGTCTGCTTTTTCTCTCACGTCGAAATCTTCCAGAATTCGAATGGGAAGGCATTGCGATTGCGATTGCTGTTGTTCGCGCGCTGTCGTCGTCGTCGTCGTCGTAACCGGTGCCATTGCTGCCGCAACTCGTGCCGCTGCTGCCGCCGCGTCTCCTCCTCCACCCGCAAATGGCGCTTCTTCCGGCGCGATTTGATGGATGGAATTCTTCTTCTCCTCGACTTTACCATTTGTCTTCGTTGTTGCGGAAGGAACACCACCGTTACCACCACCAAAACCATCATCATCTTTTGTCACCGGCGCCTCTCCTCCCACCACCATCTCAGTCTCCCCGTCGTCCGTCCGCGTCGCCTTCTCCGCCTCCATCACGTGTTTCTCTTTCGACAGAGAGAGTACACGTAAATTTTTATTCAAATTTCCTCCGACGCGCTCTCTCGCTCCCCAAAATCTCTCCTTTCCTTCCGTTCAACTCGACGCACCTCCTCGCCGCTCGGGAGAGTCCAAAAGAGTCTCGCTCGCGATATCAGACCCGAGCGCCTCTTCCTGTGCGTTTTTAGGAACAGCACAAGAAGGGAGATGATAGGTTTTTTCTGTGACAAGTTGTTTTGTTTGAACGATCTTCAAAAAGCTTTTTTCTCGTTTGCTTTTTCTCGTTCGCTCGTTTTTCATCAGAGACGAAAAAAAGTTTCTTGAAGAAGAGAGAAAACACACAAGACAAACTTTTTTCACTTTTTTCGTCTCTCTCTTCTTTCTTGCAAAAAGAAAGCCAAAAAAACTTATATTTTCCTCCGCAGAGAGAGAAAAGAGATATAAAAACACAGAACACAAAAGCGCAGTAAAAGAGATGCCCTTTTCCTCCTCCTCCTCCTCTTCCTCCTCGCGAAAAGCGTTGTTCCGATTCTTCGCGCGGTCGTCTTCTGTCGTTCTTTCTCACTCTTCTTCTCGCGGGAGAGCAGCGGGAGCAGATGGGGTGTTTTTTAAGAACAACAACGCGAAGAGATTTTTAGCACTCTTCTCGACGTCGAGTTCGTTAAAAGATGATGATGATTCCTTCGACGATGATTTGAAGACGACGAAGACGAGAAAGAAGAAGGAACGTTTTCAAGGTCTCGAGAACAACAAGAACGACAAAAACGAAGGTGGGATTCAATTCGCGACGGCGATGACGACGACGTTTTTGAACAGCGGTGAGAATGGTGGTGGTGAGAAGGAGGACGTGAAGATGGTGCGAGAGGCGATGGAGGAAGTGGTCGAAAGAGCGACGAAGAAGTTGAACGGCAAAGTGCCGACGTTTGCGATGTTGTTCGCGACGCCGGAAGCGATGCGAAATTTGACGACGACGACGGGAAAAGAGGAGGACGAGGACGAGAAGAAGAAGAAGAAGAAGAAGATGGCGAAATCCGGCGGCGTTTCCTCGTCGTCGTCGTCGTCGCTGCCAAAGCTGTGCAGAGAGTTGTTGAGAAAGAAGATAAAAGGGAGCGAGGACGTGAAATTAATCGGAGGCGTTGTAGAATCTATCATATCCGGTCACGCGCAAACGCAGAACGGCGTGTCGCTGACGCTGGCGAGCTTTCCGTCCGCGGGCGCGTCGTGCGAAACGTTTCGCTCGAGCGGGGACGATTTGCCCAGCGTGCGTTGGAAGGAGGTCATAGAAGGCGACGCGAGAGGTGATTCGACGGTGTGCTTGACGTTTTGTGCGCCGTCGTTTTCATATGCTGGGGTCGTCGCGGAACCCGATGTTTTTGATGATGATACCGAGGAAGAGGAAGATGAAGACGAGAGTGATGATGTTGAGGACGACGATGGTGATGAAGACGACGACGACAGAAAGAAATCGAAAAGAAACGTTGCTGCGCTGCGCCCGACGTTCCGACCAACTTTGGATTCTTTCTTGACTCGATTACAACACGCCGTGCCGAATAATCTGGTCTGTTTTGGTGGCGCGTTAGAAAACGAGAGTGAAAAGCATTCCGCGCTGTTTTGCGACGACGACGTGTACTCATCGTCTTCTTACTCTGGATGCGTCGGAGTGCTGCTCTACGGCGATGGAGGCTTTGAAGTCAAATCTTCCTCATTTAGCGAAGGCAAACCTATCGGAAAAGCGATGAAAGTTACAAAAGCTAGTCGTGATGGCACTGAAATCATAGAATTAGATAACGAACCGGCGAGAATGAGGATCTTATCTGTCCTCGCTAAGTCCGGCGCGACGCCGGACGATGAGGATAAAAAAGTCTCCGTCGGGATTGGAGGCTTTCCCGAGAATAGAGTTGGCGAAGATTCGTACGCGTTCGCAAGAGGTGAAGTGGTTTCCTTAGGCGGGCGGGCCTATGTACTGCCGGGGGGGGTCACCCGATTCTCACCCGGTTCGCTTGGAATAAACGGTGCAACGGTGCAAGAAGGTGCCATCGCGCAAATACACATCGACGAAAACGATTCGTCCTCGAGAGAGCGAATGCAGAAAAAGTTTGGGAAGATTGCTGCCTCAAAACCGGCGGGAACGTTATTCTTTTCGGACGTGCGTTCAAACAGAATGTTGGCGGCGGATTTCGCGGAGATGATTGGAAGCAAAGCGGCCGTCGCCGGAGCGTATTTGAGGAAAGAGATCTGCGGCGTCGGTTTCAAGGAAAAGGAAAGATTCGCGGTCACGAAATCCTCGTCCACCGTGCTCGCATTCTATAACAAAGGAACGAAGAATAGCAGTGAGTGACGAAGAAAGTAATACTAGTCATTTTAGTTTTTTAGCGCAGCGCGTTGCAAAGTAGCATTATATGTTTCAATCAATATCTACGTCTATTGTTTGGTTAGAGGCGTCGCCGTACGTTTTCCTCCCCCCGCTCGAGTTGCTTCTCGGTGGCTGCTGCCCGCCCATACCTCCCATGCCTCCCATGCCGCCTGGACCGCCCATACCACCGTACTGGTTTCGTTGCATTTCCTCCATCCTCTGCCTCGCCTGCGCTTGCATCTTTTCCACTCGTTCCGAAATGAACTGCGGAAACAACAAATTCGTCACGAACGCTAACAACGCCACGGAATATAACAACGTCCAAAATATCCCGCTCGAAAACAACCAAATCCAAAACACAAAGTTCGCCACCTTCCCGGCCGGCGTGTTCCTTCCTTTCTGATACGCGTCTCGTATTGGCGGCCACGAATTTTTCACGAACTTGGTCGCGCCTACATTTTTATCGAAATCAACCACGGATTTGCGCACGCCGGCGACGACTTCGTTCGTTTTCGCCCCGACGCCGTACCGAACTTCCAATCGATTCGCAGTTTCTCGAAACGATGACACGAGGGCGTCCACGGATACTTTCTCTTTAACGCCTTTCACGAAATTTTCAAAGAAGTCGTTTTTCGGTTGTTCTTTTCCTTCTTTCTGCTTTGTCGACGAAGAAGACGAAGAGCTCGACTCTGCTCGCGCCGAATCGCTCCTCCTCGACGACGCCGCTTTCTTCTCCCGCGCTCCACCTCCGTTCGCTTTCGCGTCTTCAAACTTCCGCAACAAGTCGCCCTTCTCGAAGCAATCGCTCGTATCGACGCCCTATTTCATTACAACGCGCAGAAAAAAGAAGACAAAGAAGAAGACAAAGAAGAGAGAAATCATCCAAGGCGTCAGCGTTTTGCGCGAGCGGCAACAGCGAACCCATCGACGCAAAGAGGAGAGAAAACCAAACGCGCTTACGAAAGAAATCGAGCTTTATCCGCACGCGAGTAAAGAAAGAAAGAGAGAGAGAGAGAAAGAAAAGAAAAGAAAAGAAAAGAAAGAACAAACGTCTCATTCGTTGGTGTTCGTTTCGCATCAACGCAAATTCAGATCCGAAAGATGGTGTTTTTGAATGCATCGTTTAATCATCGACGTTCGTTCGTTCTCGATTTTCCTCTCTTTCTTTCTTTCTCTTTCAGACTCTTTCAGAGAGAAACAGACCCCCGAGAGAATACGTATAACTCAGAAACAACGCACCAGCTCCTCTAACTTTCTTTTCAACTCTCGCGCGGACATATTTTCGTCGCTGTTGTTTTTTGTGTTTCCGTCGTCGTTTTGACTCGTCGTCGCATACGTTGTTGTGGTCGTCTCATTCGTCGTTCGACGGCGTCGAGGAGATCGAAAATCGAATCGAACCGATTTTGTTGTCGTTGTTGTTCTTGATGACGACGGAGAAGAAGAAGACGAAGAAGAAGAGGAGGCTTTGCAAAACGAACCCCCCGCGCGTGAAAAAGCGACGATCGATGAGAAGAGGAGAGAAGACATGATGTTAAAAGCGCAGTTAGTTATGATGTGTCGTTGCGTTCTCAACAGTCGACTACAAATGGGGAAATCGTCCAAAACACATCTCCTCACAAAACTACTTCCTCTTTCTCGCGCAAGGAATACACAGAGCGCGGAAATCATCAGAAACCATCAGAAAAGTGTAAAAGAGTGTAGAAGAAAATGACTTCAGGCGAAAAGGAGGAAGAAAACGACGACGACGGAGAAGAACAAAC
>Ga0115552_1002405_pt1 | contig 10671 bp, 5 predicted proteins | sample COGITO_mtgs_1103_3_FD_87178 | JGI IMG/M metagenome (GOLD analysis project Ga0115552, IMG submission 87178) | Pelagic marine microbial communities from North Sea - COGITO_mtgs_110328 | ecosystem: Environmental > Aquatic > Marine > Epipelagic | place: Germany:Helgoland, sampling site Kabeltonne...
AAGCAATGTGCATATTGCTTTGTGCATCTACTTCATCAAAAGCATGTTTTAGGACATTGGTTATTAGTTCGTTGAGTATGAGTCCTATCGGTGTTATCGTTTCGACATCCAAGACCATAGAAGCGACTTCTAGAGAATAGTTGATAGGTAATTTTGTAAACTGATGACTCTCAAAAATATCTTGTGTAAGGTCTTCAAAATACTCTTTGGTATTAATCCCTACTAATTGATCTTTATTGTATAATTTCTGATGAATAAGAACCATAGAGCGGACTCTATTTTGTGCTTCTTTTATGGCAAGTTGTGCTTCTTTATCTTGTATGCTTTCTGATTGTAAATAGAGGAGAGAAGATACAATTTGAAAACTATTTTTTACACGATGATGTGTTTCTTTAAGTAGTGCATTTTTATCATCTATCGTTGCTTCTAGAAGTATTTTTTGTTTTGCTAATAGGTTGTTTTTCTTTCTATTTTTATAATAAAAAAATCCTAGTAATAATGTGAGTAAAAAACCAGCAAGCGCTAAGTACGAGTATAAACGGCTTTCTCTTTGTTTTGCTTGTAACTCTATGTTTTTTAACTCTTCTTCCTTACTAAACTCATAGTCCATCTCAAGTTGTGTCTGTTTTTTTATGTTGGTAGCATTAAAAATAGAGTCATTCGTTTGTGCATATATTTCGTGGTTTAATAACGCTTTTGGAGTGTCGTTTAAGTTTTTATATGCTATATACAGACAGTGACAGGATTGAGTAATTACTTCTACAATAGAGTTTTCTACAGCGATTTTTTTTGATTTCTCACAATCTTCTTTTGCTTTGTCATATTCTTGTAAGTCAAGATAGGTATCTCCCCTATATGCAAGAGATTCTGAAAGTTTATTGTTTATTTTTTGACTTTCATAAAATTGTATCACCTCGTCTAGATATTTTAGGGCTTCTTCATATCGTTGTAACTTTGAAAGTGCAATACCTATATTGAGATCAGAATTTGCAATAATTCTTGGAGGTACGTTTTCTTTTGATTTTAGTAATTTACCTTCCTTAAAAAAATCGAGAGCTTCTTGGTACTTTTTCGTTTTTAAGAAAAGGTCTCCTTTGTTTGTTATAAAAACGCCAGCAATAGAATATAATTCACTTTGTTTTGCTATTCTATAACCGTCATCATAATACGCAATCGCTTTTTCATATTCTTCCATTTGGTTATAGAAGTTTCCAAGCGAATTACTTAATGTCAATTTCTGTTTGTTGAATACTAAGATATTTTTAGAAGATAATTTTTTGAGGTCAATTTTATCAAGAATTCTCTGAGCATTGAACATAAGATTTATGGAAGAAGAGATATCCCCCGATTTTCTGAAGACACCACTCTTTGTCATATAAATGGATGCTTTTAATAACTCTTGTTGATCATTCAGGTTTTCTTCACTCAACTCAAGATAGTAAAGCGACGAGTCTAATTTTGAATTGTAATAGTAATAGTTGCCATAATTAAAATAAGTGTTAGAAAGCATTTCCTCATCACGTGCATTTTTAGATATTTCTAATGCTTTTTTAATAAGCTTTAATGTAGACTTGTTATACCGATAATTACTTATGGTATAATTAAGTGTATCTACTTTCTTTGCATCTGAAGATATATTTTTTATTTGTAAAAGAAATGCATCTGTTTTCTGTTCAAAGGTGTCTTCTTGAGCATAAATAGGGGCTGTACATAGAGATATAATCAGTATTAAAATCAGTTTAGATAAGGAATGCATTTACTAAATTTTATGAATGGTTATAGCAGGTAAAAATAAATAGGGGGTCTTTATTTTATTTAAAAATACAATTATATCTTTTATGTTTAGTTATAGGCATATTCGAGCGCTTTTATTAGTTTATTAAAAGACAGGATAATATCATATAATATTATGGTTTTTTAGTAAAATGATCGGATACTATAGCCTCTGATTTGCCATCGCTATACTTCATCATAGTAAACCCTTCGTGTATGGCATAACTTCCAGTTTCTCCAGCGTTATTCATAGCGATATATGCTACTTGAAAATCTTTATAACGATCTCCTTTTTTTACAATACGATGGATCGCTTCTTCACAGGCTTTTTGAGGAGACATCCCGTTACGCATTAATTCGACCACAAGGAAACTACCTACTGTTTTTAAAACTTCTTCTCCCATTCCAGTAGCTACAGCGGCACCTATTTGATCATCTACAAATAATCCAGCACCTATAATGGGAGAGTCTCCTACGCGACCCTTCATTTTATATCCCAATCCAGAGGTGGTACAAACCCCAGCAATTTTGCCAGAGGTGTCCATAGCAAGCATGCCTATAGTGTCATGATTTTCGACATTGATCGCGGGTTGGTAATTACTCGTTTTTAGCCATTCTTTCCAAGCTTTTTCTGAAGAAGGGGTCAGTAATTTTTGTTTTTTAAACCCTTGGGTGTAGGCAAACTCTTCAGCACCTTTACCAGCCATAATCACATGCGGTGTTTCTTCCATGACTTTACGCGCTAATGCCGCTACGTGAACAATATTTTCTACCGCTAGTACCGCTCCATAATCTCCTTCTGGAGACATGACACAAGCGTCAAGTGTTACATTACCTTCTCGATCTGGAGTTGCACCTATCCCTACCGTTGTGTTTTCTTCATTGGCTTCTTCGATAGCCACACCATCTATAATAGCATCTAATGCAGGTTTGCCCTGAGCTAATAACTCCCCAGATGTTGTATTGGCTTTTTCAGTATTCCAAGTACTAATGGAAATATAGGTAGGCTTCGCCAGCGGTACACTAGCTGTTTCTATTGTTTCTAGTGCCTTAGTATCCGATTCTTTGCAACTTATGGCGGCAACACCTGTAGCAATTCCTGCTCCAGTCAACGCCGTATTTTGTATAAATTTTCTTCTATTCATTCTGGTTTGGTGTGTTTTGCTTTGTACTTCGACTGGCTTCATTTGAATTTTGCTTTCGCGAAAGCGTATATCTTTATAGCATTAGTATTCCAAACATCATAGCCATAGAACGATCTCAAGATACTACTTTATTCTTTTTTATTTTTTTGTAGATCCACTGAAATAAAAATACATAGCCTATAAACAGTCCTAATTTTAATAAGAGATGCAATGGCCAATAGGGAATTGTATCCAAAATGTACAATAGATCAAAACCTGACGCTCTATCTGTCCCATAATCTCTATGGATGGAGGTAATAAAAATCACATATTGTTCTAGCGTAATTAAGAAAAAGGAACTGATAGTAGTCTTATCAATATGTTTTTTCTGACACGCTTAAAGCGAAAAGGTTGTGTGATAAAAAGCCACGAAAATAACATAAGCCAGTATGCCCACGCATACGGTCCCGTTGCTCTGTTGATGAGTGCATACTCTTCATTTAGATTCTCTATAAAAAGGAAAAGATAGCAATAAGAGGCAATGATGATGAGCGTGTAAAGTATTCCAGAAAATACAATAAGGCGACATGCCATCTCATCAATTTTTGAGACCGTGTCTTTTAATTGTGGAATGTGACGCCCAATTAGAAACGGAATCGTAAGGAGACCAAAAGGAATGAAAATATCACTTCTTAAAAATTCTAATACAATACCAAAAAGATCTGTCATTGGATAGCAATTTCATCTATAAATACCCAACTACGTCCTTCATAAGGATGTCCTTTATGCCATGTTGGGACAGGACCAAGTGTTTTGGCAATAAGCTTTACATACCGGATTCCAGACCGTTTTTCTTCGCCTTTGACAGTTTTGATGCTTACGTTGTCTGTAGGAGAAGGAGGTACTATCGTCTCGCTCTTATATAATTCAAATGTTTTACCATCACTAGAAACCAGCAATTGTACTTCTTTGGGAAAGAAAATCCAGCTTCCTTGATCTTCCAGAAAATTGGTTTCGATAGATGTGATGTCTTGAGCGCTTCCTAAATCTACCGTAGCAATCACATCCCTATCGTGATATCCTTGCCAAGTACCTGTTCTAAAATTTGCTGTCCCTCGTATCCCATCAATCAGTGCATCATTACCCCCAGCATTATACGCATTTGCATATTCGGCATCTAGTTGTATAGAGAGGTTTTCGTCTATTTTATAAAAATTGGTTTTGATGGTGACACTCTTTTGACCTTCTTTTTCAGAATAGGTGTGTAGGGTTATAGCTTCTGTAATAGTAATAGGTGTTGTATATTTTTGAAAATCACTTCCCGTTGTGCTGTAATAAATCGTCGTTTCTGGGTCTACTATGTCCAATACAATTTCTGTCTGTTTCTTGAAGGCAATATCACCTTTGGCAATAAAAGGTACAGGAACAATCAATGCGTCTTTGATTTCTGTACTTGGGATATGTGCATTGTCTGTTCCCCAAGTCGAGGGTTGATTGGTCATTTCAAAGATGAGTGAACCTCCTTTGGTAATAGCATCATGAGTTAGATATGAAAACGGGTGTAGCTCACCGTTTAATTTCGCGGAAGCGATATAGATATTCTCATCAGACAGGTTGTTGGCTTGTATGGTAAACGTATTTCCATTTTCAAGATGGATGGTGGCTTTGTCAAATAAGGGCGCGCCAATAATGTACGTGTTACTTCCTGGAGTTACCGCATAAAAACCCATACTGCTTAACACATACCACGCACTCATCTGACCGCAATCCTCATTGCCTGAAATACCATCAGGTTCGTTGGTATACAACGTCGTTAAAATCTCGCGAACTCGCTCTTGTGTCTTGTGCGGTTTATTGATAAAATTATAGAGATACGCCATGTGGTGGCTAGGCTCATTGCCGTGTGCATACTGCCCAATAAGTCCCGTGATATCTGCTTGGTCACGTCCTGAAGTCTGTGACTTGGCGGTAAATAGTTCATCTAGCTGTACTTCTAAGACATCTTTTCCACCCATGAGTTGTATGAGTCCTGTGATATCTTGAGGGGCATAAAAACTATATTGCCATGCATTTGCTTCGGTATAATTAAAGTTGACTTCAAAAGGATCAAAAGGGGAGAACCACGTATTACGCACCCGACCTCGCATAAATTTACTACTAGGGTCAAAAGTGTTTTTATAGTATTGCGCTCGTTGTATAAAAGTATTGTAGGTTGCCATATCTCCTTTGGATTTTGCCATTTGCGCAATGGTCCAATCATCATAGGCATATTCTAAGGTTTTTGATACCGACTCAGATTCTTCTTCAACAGGTATGTAGCCAAAGGCTTTATAGGCTTCTAGTCCTAAATGATCTCTCGTTGCGCTATGCAACATCGCTTCAAATGCTTTATCGGTATCATAATCGCGGATGCCTTTCATATACGCATCTGCAATCACAGGGACGGCGTGATATCCGATCATACAGCCTGTATAGTTTGCCGAAAGATCCCACATGGGTAAGATGCCGCCTTCGTCATATTTTGCTAAAAAAGTATTTATAAAATCATTAGTGCGCTCTTCTTCAATGATGGTGTATAAAGGATGTGCCGCTCTGTAGGTGTCCCATAATGAAAACACGGTATAATAGTCAAAATCGGTGGTTTGATGTATTTTCTGATCCATCCCTCGATATCTGCCATCAACATCTTGGTAGATATTTGGCGCCAACATTGTATGATATAAAGCACTGTAAAAGTTGGTTTTGTTATTGGTATTTGTGTCTTCAATCACAATTTTAGAAAGTTGTGATTCCCATGTATCTCGTGCTTCTTGTTTCAGTTGCTTAAAGGATTTGGAGCTGATTTCTGTCTCTAGATTCTTTTTGGCACCCGCTTCGTCTACGGCAGAGATTCCCACCGAAACATAAATAGGTTCGTTGTTGGGGTTGTCAAATTCAAGAGCCATTTTAGTAGGAGCACTCTCCCTATTTGAAGTGGTTTTAAACGGACGAGACGTTTTAATATAATAAAAAAGCCTCTGCTCTTTTGCCCAAGATTCGGAGAATCGGTGACCGCTGATTTCTGTGTTAGAAAGGATATTGATGCTTCCATCTAGTAATATGTCTCGATGTTCTATGTCCAAAATGATGTGTTGATTTTTCGCTTTCGCGAAAGCGAACTTATGCATCCCTGCTCTCTGAGTAACCGTCAGGGCAACATCAATATCTGTACTATCCAAATGGACTTCATAATAGCCAGGACTTGCTTTCTCAGTATCATGAGAAAAGGGAGCTCGGTACCCATGTTTACCATCGGCGCCATTATGAAAGGTGACAGAGGTGGTAGGCATCAATAAAATATCTCCATAATCTAAAATCCCTGTACCACTTAAGTGCGTGTGACTGAAACCATAGATATACGTATCATCATAGTGATAGCCAGAGCAACCGTCCCAACCTTCTAGTCGGGTGTCAGGGCTTAATTGCATCATACCAAACGGCATCGTAGCGCCAGGATACGTATGCCCATGACCACCTGTCCCTATAAATGGATTCACATAATTTATTAGTGGGTAATCACCAGAAGCTAGCGTAGCGTTATCTTTTTTACAACTAAAACAAACAGAGAGTATAAAAAGGAGTAGGATTCTAAAACGCATTTGTATGAAATTTAAGTGTGTAAGATACAGAAAAGATACCCTTTTCAAAGCGCTCTAAAATCGCATGAAAATCTGTGCATTTGATTGTAGAAGTTCCTCTTTATTTTATGTACTTTCGAGTTATGTTATTAGAAATTTGCGCAAATTCATATCAGTCTGCTATTGCAGCACAAAAAGCTGGGGCACAACGTATAGAATTGTGTAGCGAACTCGCTTTAGGTGGGATTACGCCTAGTAGTGGTTTAATAGAAAAAGTGGTGGCAGATCTGGAGATTCCTGTGTATGTGCTGATACGACCACGGAGTGGAGATTTTACCTATTATGATGATGAGTTTGATGTCATGCTACGTGATATTACGTTTTGTAGAAATAAGAAAGTAGCGGGGATCGTTTCTGGGGTATTACATCCTGATTTAACCATTGATGAAGAGCGTACACAAACACTGGTAGATGCTTCTGGAGGGATGGCATTTACATTTCATCGCGCTTTTGATTGGACCCCTAATGCAATGGAATCCCTTAAGATTCTGCAAAGAATAGGCGTAGATCGGATTCTTACATCTGGGCAATCTGAGACAGCACTTTCAGGCTTATTTGTCCTTAAAATGTTATTAGAAAAATCAAATAATAAACCTGTGATTTTACCTGGCGGAGGGATCCGACCCAGTAATATTGGACAGTTTATCGCTGCTGGATTTAAAGAGATTCATGCATCGGCAAGTAACACGATTGAGAGTTTGGAAGGTGCTTTCCCAATGCACAACTTACAAGCAGTACAGCAAGATTTACAAACCTATTCTGATCCTGAAAAAATCAAGAAGTTGTTGGAAGCGATGTATAATTCGTAATAAAGCCTGAAAAGAAATTTTCTAGAAATTAACTTTAATCATTCAGTTTTAATACCGCCATAAACGCTTCTTGAGGAATTTCTACATTTCCTACGGCACGCATACGTTTCTTACCTTTCTTCTGCTTTTCTAAAAGTTTACGCTTTCGCGAAATATCACCACCGTAACATTTTGCGGTTACATCTTTACGAAGTGCTTTTACCGTCTCACGCGAAATGATTTTTGCACCAATCGCCGCCTGAATCGGAATGTCAAATTGTTGACGCGGGATTAACTGGCGTAATTTTTCGCACATTTTCTTTCCGATATCGTACGCATTGTCTTGGTGTAATAATGCAGAAAGTGCATCTACTTCTTGCCCATTAAGCAGTACATCTACTTTTACAAGTTTAGAAGCGCGCATTCCAATAGGAGAGTAGTCAAAAGAAGCATACCCTTTGGAGACTGTTTTTAAACGGTCGTAAAAGTCAAAAACAATTTCAGCCAACGGCATATCAAAGGTTAATTCTACACGTTCTGGTGTCAAATAGGTTTGATTGGTAATCGCACCTCTTTTTTCTATACACAACGACATCACAGGACCTACAAAGTCTGATTTTGTAATGATAGATGCTTTGATGTAAGGTTCTTCCACACGATTCAACTTAGATGGATCAGGAAGGTCAGATGGGTTATTTACAAGAATAATGTCATCTGGATTTTTATGTATAAATGCGTGATAGGATACGTTAGGTACTGTGGTAATTACCGTCATATCAAACTCACGTTCTAGACGTTCTTGGATAATCTCAAGATGTAACATTCCTAAAAATCCACATCGAAAACCAAAACCTAAAGCTGCAGAACTCTCTGGTTCAAAAACTAAAGAGGCATCGTTGAGTTGTAATTTTTCCATAGAAGATCGAAGCTCTTCGTAGTCTTCAGTATCTACAGGATAAATTCCTGCAAATACCATTGGTTTTACATCTTCAAAACCTTCAATGGCTCTTTGTGTTGGGTTTTTTGCATCGGTGATTGTATCGCCTACTTTTACTTCACGAGCATCTTTGATACCTGTGATTAAATAACCAACGTCTCCTGTTTTAATTTCTTGTTTGGGCGCTTGCGTAAGTTTTAAGGTTCCGACTTCATCGGCTCCATACGTTTTGCCAGTAGCAACAAATTTTATCTGTTGGTTTTTCTTAATACTTCCGTTTAACACTCTAAAGTAAGTTTCTACACCTCTAAAAGGATTGTATACAGAATCAAAAATCAATGCTTGTAAAGGTTCGTCTGGATTTCCTTTTGGAGCAGGGATTCGTTCTATTACTGCGGCTAGAATTTCTTTAATGCCGATACCTGTTTTCGCGGAAGCGGGAATCACATCTTCGATTTTACACCCTAATAAATCTACAATATCGTCTGTAACTTCTTCTGGGCTTGCACTTGGCAAATCTACTTTATTAAGTACAGGAATAATCTCAAGATCATTTTCAAGGGCTAGATATAAATTAGAAATGGTTTGTGCTTGGATACTTTGTGCAGCATCTACAACAAGTAAAGCACCTTCACAGGCAGCAATACTTCGAGAAACTTCGTAAGAAAAGTCTACGTGACCTGGAGTGTCTATTAAATTAAGGATGTAATTTTCTCCTTTATACATATACTCCATTTGAATCGCATGTGATTTGATGGTAATCCCACGTTCACGTTCCAAATCCATACTGTCTAGTAATTGCGCTTGTGCTTCGCGCTTAGTGACCGTAGAGGTTTCGTCCAACAAACGATCTGCTAATGTGCTTTTACCGTGATCAATATGTGCAATGATGCAAAAATTTCTAATATTCTTCATAATCTAATCCAAGTCAATGTGTGCAAATATAGTCGTTATGTTAACGATTACAGACGTTGAAATTTAGAATTTATGTATTTCGTCGAAAAAAATAGTAAACGGTTCTTTTGCGCTTACTTTTAGAGTATTTTTACGCGTTAAAATGAAAAATTTTATCACATTTTTTTTAATGCTATTTTTAGCGTTATCCTCTGGGTTTATTCTTGCTCAAGAAGCCACACTTTCAGGAACTGTCTCTGATGTTTCTGGAGCACCTATTCCATTTGCCAATGTGATCCTTTACAAGATGGATCAAGTAGTTGTAAAGGGGGCTATTACAGATGATAATGGGAAGTATACGATTTCGTCTATTGATCAAGGTACATATCTTATCAAAGTGAGTTTTGTAGGTTATACTGAATATGTTTCTGACGCATTTGATCTTACACAAAATACGCAGTTACCAGAAATAAGGCTTGAGGAAATAACAGAAAATCTTAGTGAGGTTACTGTTATCAGTACAAAACCGACTATTACACGTGAAGTTGATAGATTGGTTTTTAATGTAGAAAATACCATTGCAGCTACAGGAAGTGCTTGGGAAATCCTTAAAAGAACCCCTGGTGTCGTTATTAAACAAGATGCGCTCACAGTTAGAAACAATGCAGTAAACGTATATATAAACGATCGTAAAGTCGAACTGAGTTTTGATGAAATACAAAGCTTGTTGGAGAGTCTAGGCGGTGATGCTATAAAATCAATAGAAGTGATTACCAACCCTTCTGCAAAATATGATGCCGAAGGTGGTGCTATCATAAACATTGTGTCTTCAAAAGCATTGTATCTGGGATACAAAGGCTCGCTAACGGCACGCGGCACGTATGGGATTTTTCCGAAACATTATTTTGGAACGAGTCATTATTTTAAAGGAGAAAAGTTAAATATCTTTTTTAACTATGGCTATTCTCCTCTTAAAAAAACAAAACAAGACAACAGCTTTGTGAACTATCAAAATGGGAATACACCTATCTCAAGATGGGTGCAAGATTTTGAACGTAAAACGTGGACAAAAGCACATAATGCAAATTTGATTTTAGATTACCAGTTCAATGAAAAACAAAAAATTAGTTTTTCAGCGATTGGATTATATTCTCCTAATGAGTTTGATTTTGCGAGATCAGGAACAGCAGTTTCTTCTTTTGTTGATGATTCTTTTGATATCAATACAACGAGTAGACTCGATAGTGAACAAAAAAATCTTGCGATGGATATGACATATTCATACTCTTTTGAAAAAGGCGAACTGCAAGCAAATGCTCACTATACTTCATATAATAGAGATCGTTCTCAACGATTATCATCAGTATATACAGATGATGAAAATGCAGTTTTCAGAAATGTGAGATTTACGAGTAATGCCTTACAGGATATAGAGATTTTTAAGGTTCAGGAAGATTTTCCAAAACAGGTTGAGGAGA
>Ga0115552_1002407_pt1 | contig 10657 bp, 10 predicted proteins | sample COGITO_mtgs_1103_3_FD_87178 | JGI IMG/M metagenome (GOLD analysis project Ga0115552, IMG submission 87178) | Pelagic marine microbial communities from North Sea - COGITO_mtgs_110328 | ecosystem: Environmental > Aquatic > Marine > Epipelagic | place: Germany:Helgoland, sampling site Kabeltonne...
AAAAAATGTGGTACATAACCCAAATATGGTTACCAATATTTTTCCAAAAACATTAGCATTTTGCTCTCTTTGAAATCTCATGAGTCTAAACGTAATGAATACAAAGGCAGTAAAAGCTACCATGTATAGACCATTTTGAATAAAATTCATTTGAGCATAGTTTAAAATTTCTATTTCGTTCATAATTAATGATTAATGTTAAAATATTAATATAATAAATTTTAAATTTCTAATATTAGATTAACTTTAAATAATATGAATAATTTGTGTGTCAGGACTAAAATTCTTATTAGCATAAACTTATTGTTTGCTATACTAGATCTATTTAACAAGAAGTTTATACTTTCCTGCAACTTCAATTCCGGCTGAATATCCTATATCTTCAAGAATAATTTTTTTAGTTTTCTTATTGAACAACTTCACATTAATCGTAGCATTCATGCTCTCATCTATTCTACCATTCATAAAACCACTTATAGGGGCTGCAAGAGTTGTAGCCTTCTCTCTACAGGCATTAATATTAAGTTTATATGACTTGTTTTCCATCTCTATTGTTACATTTTTTTTAGTAATCTCACAAGAATTAACCTTTGTTCCATTATAAGTTGTAAACTCAATAAGTTGATCATCAATTAAAATTCCTGCAATGTGTCCAATAAAAGAACTTTTGAGCCATGGGATAATCGCAATAGATGACTTAATAGAGATGTTTGGTCTAGAAAAATGATTGCTTTGCATCCAAATATATGCCTTAGGGAAAGAGTGTCCCCAATCTTTCTCCATATATCCCCTACCTCCATCAAAAGATATATCAATTCCATTATGATTAATGATACCTGAAATACTATGATTCATACTAAGGATACCATGATAGCATTCCATGAAAGGGATAAAGGAATAAGGACCCATGATCCCTGGAGAAAAGAAAGTATTAGACCATGGATATTGGTTTTTAAATACTAATTGACCTTTTAGGTTAGGTAAATCAAGATAAATTTTATCGTAAGTAAAAATATTATTTCCTATAGAAAGATGATGTTTTTTTGGTGTTGGCATAAAAATATCAGCATCAAATTTATGATAAATAGCTTCATGATTTTTACCATCTAAAACTTGAATAAAAGATTGTTTATTAGCATTCTCATCCATAGCAATACCGGGGATAATTGCGAAAGCATTATTTTGATCTTTTGTTACGATTTTATAGTACCAACCTTCAAAGTATTTTTTAGTTTTCCCCCACCCATGATAAACATGTGGATTCCAAATTGCATGAAGTCTATTTAATTGATTCAATTTCTATATATTTAACTTAAGTTATAAAAAGATTCAAATAAACATGAATTTAAAATCAAAAAAGCCAACTCTTTTACTGGTTGATGTACAGAAAGCATTTTTAGATGTTGATTATCCTGGCTTTAAAAGAAATAATCCTGATGCAGAACTTATATGCGGAAAAGTACTTTCAAAATGGAGAGAGAAGAATTTGCCTATAATTCATGTTAGACATAGCTCTAGTAATGTTGACTCTAAACTACATGAATCTAATCCTGGTTTTGAGTTTAATGATCATGTTATGCCCTTAGATGATGAGATTGTACTTACAAAAAATGTAAACAGTGCTTTTATAGGAACTGGTTTAAAATCTATATTAGATGAATCAAAAACAGAAATAATAGTAATAGTTGGAATGACAACTAATCATTGTATTTCAACAACTACAAGAATGTCTGGAAATTTAGGATATGATACTTACTTAATTTCAGACTCAACAGCATGTTACAATACAAAAGCAGTTAATGGGGAAATTATAGATTGTGAAATTATTTATAAAACTTCTCTTGCTAGTATCAATGAGGAATTTGCAACTGTTATTAACTCAAGTGAGCTAATAAATTTAATTGATTAATACGTATATATATTAAAAATAAATATTACACATATCTTATAGTTTTAATTCTTGCTGCAGAATCTATTTACATTCTTCCATACGTTTTAGCTAGAGTTTTTAGACCCACATTTTTAGATGTATTTAATTTAACTAATCTTGAATTAGGAACTCTTTTTTCAACTTATGGTATTGTTGCCTTTCTATCGTATTTATATGGAGGAATACTAGCAGATAAATACTCTCCAAGGATATTACTTTCAATCTCGTTGATATTGACTTCATTTGGTGGATTTATAATGATGACTTATCCATCTTATCTAGTAATGCAATTATTATTTGCATACTGGGGTTTCACTACAGTATTTCTTTTTTGGGCTCCAATGATTAAGGCTGCTAGAATGATAGGAGGTCAAGAAAAACAAGGAAAAACTTTTAGTTTTCTTGATGGTGGAAGAGGTTTAGTAGCATCTTCTATTGGAGTTATTGGAGTAATAATATTTTCTATTTTAATAACTACAGATATTTCTACTGCTAATATTCAAGAGAAGCAAAATGCATTTAAATATGTAATAGCTGTTTCATCTATTCTTGTCTTTTTATCTGGTATTATTGTTTACACATTTTTAAAAGTTGAGATTTCAGATGACGAAAAAATTGGTGATTTCAAAAACATGAAAAAACTTTTAAAATCAAAATCTATTTTTTTAATTTCATTTATAATTCTTTGTGCATACATGGGTTATAAAATAACAGATATATATTCTCTTTATGCATCTGAAGTTATGATGTATGATCAAATTGACGCTGCAAAGATTGGGGCTTACCAACAATATCTTAGACCTATTGTGTGTATATCCGTCGGCTTGTTTTCTGATAAAACAGGTAATATTAATAACATAATGTATGGTTTCATCATAATGCTAATAGGATCAATTCTATTTGCAAGTGGTATAATAAATTCATCTGTAAACACACTGTTTTTAATTTCATTAATTATTGTTGCAGTAGGAACATATGCTATTAGAGGATTATATTTTTCTATTCTAAATGACGGAGATATACCTATTGCTTTATCTGGAACTGCAATAGGCATAGTTTCAATTATAGGGTACTCTCCTGATATATTTGCAACTCCACTTTATGGATATTTATTAGATGCTTATCCTGGAATTAAAGGTCATCAAATTATCTATGTTATACTTGGTGTGTCATCAGTAATTGGATTAATTACAACGTTAAAATTTAAAAAATTAGTAAAGTAATCTTAAATTAGTTATACTAAATTTGGATTAAATCTATAAATCAAACAAAATGAAAAATATATTTATATTATTATTATCAATCGGAATGATTTCACTATCATGTGAATCACCAGATTCATCACCTCAAGTGATTGGATTTACTGCTAGTGAAGATGGCAAATCTAATGTATTAGCAGGTCCTAGTGATATTTTATCAGTTTGGGAATCATATATTGATGCTCACAATTCAAGAGATGTTGAAGGAATTCAGGCTTTAAATTCAGACGAGATTTCTGTTTATGGTCCTGCTGGTGAAGTTATAGAAGGTAAAGAAGCTCATATCGAATTCTTGAATCAATGGTTTGAAGCTAATAATCCAAATTGGAAAATACTTTGGGCTATATCGAATACCGGGGAGAGTAATGAATATGAAGGAGGAGTAGCTGATTTTGTTACAGCTGGTCACGAGCTTATATTAAATGTTGAAGGACAAGATATTACAGTATTTCAAGTTATTGATGCTATGATAAGTGATGGAAAAGTTGTTAGCTTTAATGTATATCAACAGGAAAGAGGTCAAGCCTCAAATGAGTAAATTTAAGAGACCTCTTCGGAGGTCTTTTTTTTTTAGATTCTTCCAAAAAAAGTTTTTCTAGATTTTTCAGATAGCGATACTCCAATTTTTTCGTTATAGTTAAAGGTAACTAGTATCCTCTCCCCTTCCTCAACTGCGGTTACTTGATGAATGGATTTATTTCCTTTAAATATCATTAAGTCTCCTTCAAAACTATCTATTTTAGTTCCTGAAACTTCATTGTCTAATATTTTCTCTACAAAAGCATAGTCTTCTTTACCATCTTTATATCTCATATCGTTAAAGAACTCATATACCCCACCTTTTGTACAATTTTTAATTAGTAATGTAATTGTGTAATCAGAGTTATCAAAATGCCAACCTAAAGCATCACCTTTATCATAATAATTAATATTAATGCTGGATAATGAATCTTCATAAGGGTAGAGGTTTTCCTTATCTAGTAAGTCACAAAAAAAGTCTTTTAAAAAACTAGAGTCATATAGTCTCTGTAATATTGAATCTTTTGGAATCAGATCATTTGGAATACATTTTTTTGTAGTACTCATTATTCTATTTCTAGGACTCACTGGAGGAAACTTATCATCGTAATCAGAAACATAAATATTATATTCAGATGAACTTCTGTAAGAATGTTTCTTAAGATCATTTGCTTCATCTTGAAGTGTCTTTAATCCATCTTTTCCAATAAATGAGTTAAAAATTAAAATACCATCTTTTTCTAGTTTACTAGAATAACTAGAACCTTTAGAAAAAAAATCTTCTGAATATTCAGAACCAAAGATATTTTTTAAATTAGTATCAATCATTAATTTTCTTTAGGTTGCATCTTTAACAAATATATTCTAAAATGTCAATTATAATTCCCAGAGGTTCAATTATTGCATCCTTTATATACGAAAAGTCTTCTAATCTAGAGGGTTATGAGGAAATGGATAGATTAACTCTTAAAGAGGTAAGTAATAATAATGGTTATTTAGGGCATGAAGTATTCACCAGGGATAAAAAAAATATATTCATTTCATACTGGAAAGACTTTGAATCACTTGAAATATGGAAAAAAAACTCCTTGCACATAAAAGCTAAAAAGATGGGTGAGACATGGTATAAGTCATATAAGATCCAAATTTCTGAATTACACAACAATTACATATTAGACTAAAAAGATAAAATATAAATTATTTTGAATAGTGTATAAAATGTCAGGACAGTTAAAGTAATTTCTTCAAAAAGAAAGAGGTTCAGCTTTAATTTTCTCCATGAAATTTCTTAAATTGATATATCATAATCCAATTGAAAGATCTTTATTTAACCGTCTTATTGCTTACATCCATATCATTAAATACCATTGCTCTTATGATGATTTCTGATATTATTAATGAGTTTATTAGTCCTTTTATTCTTCTTACCTTAGGGTTTCTTTTGTTTATGTATGTGGCTCTTAAATATTTGAAAAAATGAAGAATTTATTCTTATTTGCTTTCTTTATATCTATTATCAATCCTGTTACTTCTCAAAAGTATTATGATAGTAATGACTTAAAGTACTATATAGATTTTTCAAACAGAAGAGCAAACCTGAAATTTCAAGATTTTAAAATTAATGGTCCTATTGAAGAAATAATATCTTACTACGGAAATAGATATACAGTAATCAGAGGTGATAGTATTCATTGGTTACTTCAACAAAGTGATAAAAGAAATAAGCACCTATCATATATAATATTTAAAGGAGATTATGGTGAAGTTCAAAAATTAGCAAAATGGGAATACTCAAATAAAAAACTTGAAGTTTTAATTTCTGATAGAATATTTTCAGGTTATTTTAAAGATTATTTCAACTTTGTAGATGAGGGTGAGTATCTGAAAATTAGTAGTGATAGACTAATAGGAGACTATATAAAAGATGCTGGTTTAATTGGAGAGTATAAGATTAAAATATATAGAGATAATGGAATTAATTACTTTGATCTAAATATAGAAGGGGTTATAAAATTAACAAGAAAAGAAGTAATAATTGAAACAAACCTCCCTACTCTAACTAGGTTTGTAGGTAAGTATGATGCAAGTTTAAATAAAAATATTGATTTTATAAACAAGGGAATTGTTGCTGGAAGAATATATTTGAAAGAAAGAGCTATTTTTTCTTTAAATATTGATTTAGAAAAAAAAATGGGTACTTTAACTTCATTAGAGGTTGAGCTAAATGAAGAAGGAATTGAAATAAATAAAAGAAAAACAACAACTTTTTTAATTAAAGATTAATATGCGAGATTTTCTAAATTATGGAAGTTCAATAGACATAAAAATTCTTTTTCTAACTTTAGCTTTTATTATTATTTGGAAAGTTTTCATTGAAAAAAATATAAAAAAATGAAAGATCCCGTAAGATATATTAGCTTAATAATTCTAATAATTCTTTTACTAATGTTGATAATCAACTTATTAACTTTTTAGGAATTCAATTTTTAATTTATAATTTTTTTTAAACAAAGAATATTTGTTAATATTGTTTTTAACCAAAATTTATATTTTTGAAAAAATTTACTACTATATTATTATTATTTCTATTTATATCATCCTTAAGTGCCCAAGTTGGTCAAGCAAGAATTCTTGAAGTTAAAGATGGTCATATGGACAAGTTTATGTCTGCAGTTGCTAAAAAGACTCAGATGTATAACAACAGTGAAGATTCTGAAAAGTTCTATACATTTCAAATATTAACAGGACCTAATGCAACTGACTTTATAAGAGTTAGATGGATGGAGTCAGAAAATGAATTAGACAATCCAGTTGATGCAGATGAACTAGCTTACTGGAATAAACATGTAAGACCACACTATACAGAAGGTGCTGCAAGAATATGGTCAAGAAACGCAAACCTATCTCATGTACCTGAAGGATCGGAAAACACTAACTTAAGGAGAGTAATTTATTATAACTATAAAGATTCCGGAGAACAAGATTTTTGGAGATTTCGTCAAAGAGTAAAAAAGGCAATGGTAGAAAGTGGATATAAATCTGCAATGAATGTTCTTGGATGTGCATCTGGATGTAATGGTAATTGGGTTCAAGTAAGATTTCACCATGATGGATATGCAGGTCAGTCAGCTGATTATGGAGAACCTCTTCAAGCTATGATTGAGAAGTACAATGAACTTTATGGAAATGATGCATACGAACAAGATTCAGATAAAGTTGATGCATCTTTAATGCCTGAAGGTAGAAGAATTAGACATTTAATGTTAATGCCTGAAATGAGTAGCAGTTGGTAGTCCTAATTTTATCTACATAATATGAAGAAGACCTCCTATTGAGGTCTTTTTTTTATATTTAACTCAATGCTTAAAATTGCATATCATCAAAATTACATATACCCTCTAGATAAGAATCATAGATTTCCTATGATTAAGTATGAGCTAATTCCTGAGCAACTTATCAGAGAAAACACTTGTAATAGTGATAATTTTTTTAAACCAGATAAAATTGATGATAGTATCGTATTACTTACTCATGAAGAGAACTATTTTAAAAGATTTACATCACTTAATTTATCTCAAAAAGAAATAAGAGAAATTGGATTTCCCTTGAGTAAGGATTTAGTAGTAAGAGAAATGGAAATTGCTGAAGGAACAGTTAGAGGAGTTCACTATTCAATTGAAAATGGAGTGTCTATGAATATTGCTGGGGGCACACATCACGCATTCTATAATCGAGGTGAAGCATTTTGCATGTTAAATGATCAGGCAATAGCAACAAATTATCTTTTAAATAACGGTCTGGCTAATAAAATTATAATAATTGACCTTGATGTACATCAAGGAAACGGAACTGCATCACTATTTAAAAATAACAGTAATGTTTTTACTCTTTCATTTCATGGAAAAAAAAACTATCCATTTAGAAAAGAAAAAAGTGATTTAGATATTGAGTTTAATGATAACACAAATGATGACGAATATCTTAAAGTATTAAAAGAAACTATACCAAAAGTGTTGTATGAGTTTAAACCAGATTTTATATTTTATTTGTCTGGTGTTGATGTATTAGAAAATGACAAGCTAGGCAGGCTTTCATTATCAATAAATGGCTGCAAGGAAAGAGATAGATTTATTTTAGACACTTGTTATAAGAATTCAATTCCTGTCCAAGTTTCGATGGGAGGTGGATACTCATCTATTTTAAAGAACATTATTGAAGCTCATTCGAATACGTTTAGATTAGCTCAAGAGATATATTTTTAATAAATTAGGTAGAAGAACATCATTATGAAAAAAATAATAATAACAGTAATATTAACAGCTCTTTATTCTTGTTCAGACTCAGCTAAAATAGAAGGATTAACAGATGAAGTTGAAGTTCTTAGAGATAATTTTGGCATAAATCATATTTATGCTAATAATCAAGATGATATGTTTTTTATGCAGGGATACCTAGCAGCTAAAGATAGATTATTTCAATTTGAAATATGGAGACGACAAGCTACAGGAACAGTTTCAGAAATTTTCGGAGAAGAAGAGTTAGACAGGGACATAGGTACTAGGTTATTTAAATTTAGAGGAAATATAAAAGAAGAGTTAAATCATTATCATGAAGATGGATATGAAATTGTTTCATCATTCGTGGCAGGAGTTAATAAATACATAGAAGAAGTAAATAATAACCCTGAACTATTACCCATTGAATTTAAAGTTTTAGGCATAAAACCTGATATATGGACAAATGAGGTTGTAATATCTAGACATCAAGGTTTACTCGGGAACATTTCTCAAGAACTAAACATAGGAAGAGCAGTATCACTTATTGGAGAAAAAAAGGTTAAAGAGCTTATGTGGTTTCATCCAAAAGAACCCTCTTTAGAACTTGATAAAACAATTACATATGATGATTTAAAACAAGATATTCTAAAACTATACAATGCTTACAGAAGGCCTATTAAATTTAAAAGTGAATATGTTATAGAAAAATACAGATCAAAAGATCTATTAGCAAATGTTGATGAACCTAATATAATTAGTGATAGATATTCTATAGGAAGTAATAACTGGGCATTATCAGGGAGTAAGTCCTTTAATGGTTTTCCAATTCTGGCAAATGATCCACATAGATCACTTTCAAATCCATCATTAAGATATATGGCACATCTAGTTGCTCCAGGATGGAATGTTATAGGAGGAGGCGAACCAGAGATTCCTGGTATATCAATTGGACATAATGGTATTGGTGCATGGGGATTAACTGTTTTTAGAACTGATGCAGAAGATTTATTTGTATATGAATTAAACCCATCTAATTTTAATGAATATAGACATAATGGGCAATGGAAAGAATTTGATAAAGTCAATGAAACTATTAAAGTTAAGAACAAAGATAATGTTGATGTTGAACTTCTATATTCAGTTCATGGACCTGTAACATTAGTTGATAAAATTAGAAATAAAGCATATGCAATAAAAAATGGATGGTCTGAAATCGGTGGTTCACCTTATCTAGCATCGTTGAGAATGGACCAAGCTAAAAATTGGAAGGAATTCAGAGATGCATGTACTTATTTTAATATACCAGGTGAAAACATGGTTTGGGCTGATAAATTTGGCGATATAGGATGGCAAGCTGTTGGAATTGCTCCAATTAGAAAAACTCACAGTGGATTAGTACCAGTAAAAGGTGATGGAAAATTTGATTGGGAAGGATATTTACCAATAATTGAAAAGCCTAATTCATTTAATCCAGAAAATGGATATTTATCAACTGCAAATCAGAATGTTACACCTGATAGCTATACCAGATGGGATGCCGTTGGTTACGATTGGTCAGATCCATATAGAGGAAACAGGATTAAAAGTGTCATAGAGAGTAAAGAGAGCTTTAATATGGAAGATATGATTGATCTCCAAGTTGATTACTATTCAATGCCTTCAGAAGAAATTATAAAACTTGCATCTGGAAACATATCCAATAATATAGATTATTTTAAAAAACTAGAAAAATGGAATAACATTCTGGATAAAAATTCTGTTGAAGCAGGGATATATATTGAATGGCAGTCACAAATATATCTTGAGTTTATAAATAATTATGTACCGAATTCTGTTAAAAAATACCTTGACATTCAACTGTTTAGGGTTATTGAAACTATCTCTAAAATGTCTGAACTTGATAGAACTGAATTTTTGAATAAAACATTTAATACTTCAATAGATAATTTAAAAGATAGATATGGGGAAGATTCAAAAAATTGGATTTACGGTCAACAAGATTACAAGCATGTCAAAATATCTCATCCATTAGAAAATGTTGTAAACGATTCAATAAAAGGTTTAGTTGAACTAAAAACCTATCCTAGAGGAGGAGATGGTTTTACACCTGGATCAACATCTAGTAATCTTAACCAAAGATCAGGAGGAAGCTTTAGAGTAGTTATAAATACAAAAGATTGGGATAATAGTTTTGCAACAAATTCTCCAGGGCAATCTGGAGATCCAAATAGTAAGTTTTATAAAAACTTACATGAAGATTGGGCTAATGATAAGTTTTTTCCACTTTTATTCTCAAAAAGTAAAATTTTGAGAAATCTTAGTGATAGAAAGGTTTATCGACCGATTAATTAGAATAGATTTTTACTGTCAATTCTCCATCATTACCAATAAAAGCCCTGTACATTCCAGCAGTATTAAATTCCATTGATACATTTCCGTTTTTATCTAAACCTATCACTCCTCCATCGCCTCCAGTTTTCATAACTTTTTCTAGTGATTGCTTCGATGCTTCAATTATACTTTTATCGTTGTATATCATTTGAGCTGCTATATCATATGCAACTACATTTCTAATAAAATGTTCTCCCCACCCTGTTGCAGATATTCCACAACAATTATTATTAGCATAAGTTCCAGCTCCTATAATGGGAGCATCTCCTATTCTACCCCAT
>Ga0115552_1002423_pt1 | contig 10625 bp, 9 predicted proteins | sample COGITO_mtgs_1103_3_FD_87178 | JGI IMG/M metagenome (GOLD analysis project Ga0115552, IMG submission 87178) | Pelagic marine microbial communities from North Sea - COGITO_mtgs_110328 | ecosystem: Environmental > Aquatic > Marine > Epipelagic | place: Germany:Helgoland, sampling site Kabeltonne...
ACTGAAAACGTAATTTCCGATACAGACATTGAGCCCTCCGCTGCTATTTATAGACGAAATGCGGAGTGGTATCTAAGAGACTTGCGACTCCTTGAGTAACAATTCATGCGCGCCAGCATCTTGAACAAGTTGCGAAAAGTCGTTAAAAATCGCCGGAACGCTTGCCACCAGCAGCTTGCCCAAATCACCGTCAATCGGCGCAGTCACTCGCCCACCGGCGAGTTCAACGATTAACGCACCGGCGGAATAATCCCAAGGGTTTAAACCTATTTCAAAGTATGCGTCAATTACTCCGCTCGCAAGCCAACAGAGGTCAACGACCGCACAACCAGAACGCCTTATGTCGGCAATGTTGGGAATAATCCCGGTCAGGACTTCTGCTTGCAAACGTCGTCGCTCCGCTGAGTAGCCAAAGCCTGTCGCGACGAGTGCATAACTCAAACTCGAAGCTGGACGCACGTGCAATTGTTGGACAATTTCAGCCTCAACTCTAAATGCCCCGACACCTGTAATACCGACATAACTGCATTGAGTCTCCGGGATTGCGATAACACCGACCGCCATCACTCCATTTATTTCAACGCCAATGGACACTCCCCACAAGGGAATACCGAAAAGATAATTGACCGTGCCGTCGAGTGGGTCAATAATCCAGCGCACGCCAGAGGTGCCACTTCGATCCGCCCCCTCCTCACCTAGGATCGCGTCCTTTGGTCGTTGTGATGTGATGCGTTCGACGATCAATTGCTCAGCACCCCTGTCCATCTCGCTGACCAGATCTGAACCGCTTGATTTGGTGTCGATACTCAGGCTCTTGGGGCGTTGCTCCTGTAGGAAATGCCCGGCCACCTGTGCGCAGTCCCAAGCAAGTTGGGCCAACTCGTGTTTGTCCAGTAACGCCTCGCGATCGTTGCTCATCTGCTCAGCCTGCCATAGACAGGCCTTCGCGCGGGCAGGCATCTGGTCTACCAGTACCTTTGGGGATCATGTTGAAGTCCGTTTACCAACCATATGCCGATGCCCTAAAGGTCAGTGGCGCCGCTAAGTTTTCGGCTGCCGGTTTTGTTGCCAGGATGCCACTTGCAATGATTGTTTTGGGAATTCTACTTCTCATCAGCAACACAACTGATTCTTATGCATTCGCCGGATTTCTACAAGCGCTCTTTACCGTCACCGCGGCACTGGCTGCCGTGATTTCCAGCCGAATGAGCGACCGTTACGGCCAGCGAATCATCCTCGTATCACTATCGACCGTATTTTCCGTCAGCCTGTTTCTATTCGTCTATGCCGTCACAAACGATTTTTCGCGAATCTGGCAGGCACTTCTTGCCGTCCTAGCCGGCGCAACATTTCCGGCCTACGGATCCTACGTCCGTACCCGCTGGGCATACGTTGTGGGGAAAAACCAACGAACTCTGCACAGCGCATTTGCTTGGGAGAGCATCCTGGACGAACTAATTTTCACAATCGGGCCACTGTTTGCAGTAGCGCTGGCATTCAATGTCAGTTTTGCGAGCCCAATTTTGGTGGGTGCAATTATCACGTTAGCGGGCGCACTCATCTTGGCTTCAATGGGTGGGTCGGCGCCACCACCCATTGCCCGCCAAGACCATCAAGATCAAGGCTCTGCAATTCGCCACCAGGGTATGATTTCTGTTGCTCTCGTTGCTGTGGGAATCGGGATTCTTTTTGGCACCTTCGACGTTGGAGTTGTCGCTTTCATGCAAGAAGCGAATGTCCCCCAATTGTCCGGCGTGACCCTGGCCCTGTGGGCAGCCAGCTCTTTAATTGGTGGTTTTGTTTACGGCAGCCGGCACTTCACTCTGTCCTTACCGCAGCAATTGATATATACGACCTTGGCCGTGACCGTTGTTGTTTTTCCGCTCGCCTTCATTCATTCCACGATCCTGCTCATGGCGGCCGCGGCTCTCTCCGGATTTGCGATTGCCCCAACGCTGATCGCCACCTTTTCCCTCACCCAACGTCTCGTTCCGTCCAAGCTGCTCACTGAAGGTCTGACGTGGACAAACTCTGGGCTCGCAGCCGGATTCGCTCTCGGCGCGTCCCTTAGTGGAGTGCTCGTTGATCGCCTAGGGACCTCTTACGCGTTTGGATTGGGAACTTTGGGGGCCGCACTTGCCCTGACCAGTTCATTAACCGCTCGCGAGCGGTGGTTACGGGCCATGTCGGCTCGTATTGATAACCCTGCAACCGCTATCCCACTCCCACTGAATCAGGATCCGATTCCCGGTCCAGCACCCGGTGCGTTTCTTGACGAAACTGACAGCCGCTAAGTTAGACTTATCGTCATGCCGAATACAAGGAGCACACTCTGAACCCCTTGAGCCCACGCGAAGTGCAGCAGCGAGTTCGTGCTGGGGAATCTGCCGAGTCCGTGGCGCAGGAGACCGGATGGGATTTGGCCAGGGTTACTCGGTACGCCGAACCACCCTTGCGTGAGCGTTCCTACGTCGCCGAGTGCGCGTTAAACGTTCAACTTCATCATTCGCGTGGAAGTTCAACACTTGAAAGCGTTGTCGCTCTCGCGCTGGGTGCCGAGCCTGGGGCACTCGACTGGGACAGTGCCTACCTCGATGGCCAATGGATAGTTTACTGCGAGAACTCTGTTGGATCTGAGAATGCGCAATGGTCGTATGAACCCTCCGGGAAAACGGTCAATCCACTCAACGCGAGCGCCCGATCCTTGATGGGTCTCGACCCCGTTCGGCAATCGGCAACCGAGTCCTCGCGGGAGTCCACAATTATTGTTGACACCACGGCCGCACGAATCACACCCCAAATTCAAGGGGTCACCCCGGAAGATAACTCACAGCCAACGAAGCTTGTTGCCGTCCCGGAATTGGTCAGTGAGGTCCTCGAATTTGACGAACCGGTTACCGAACCCGAAATTATTGTGTCTCCTGCGGCTCCGGCAACCAAGAAGACCCGTAAAGGCCGTGCGAAAGTTCCCAGTTGGGACGAAATACTCTTTGGTTCGCAGACCACACAGGATTAGCGCCTAGCTAACCGGTCCAGAAGGGCTACGCCGTTAGCGGCCATAGTCTTCCTCGCCAGAATCAAATGGCAATGGTTCACGTGACATGTGCGCATTGCCGGCTCGCTTGGACGTGAGTCTGGCGCGATAGTGCCGGCGACAGAGCACTTCATAGGAAACCTCCGAGGTGCTGCTGACATCCCCCACCATTACCTGATCTCCGTCGGTGGTCATTATCCCATCGACTGTCCGGGCGTTATGTAAAGCGCGGCTTCCACACCAACACAGTGCTTCAACTTGTAAATATTGGACTCGGTCTGCTAACTCCAATAGCCGGGCAGAGCCTGGAAAGAGTTTTGTCCGAAAATCAGTAAGGATTCCAAAGGCGAAGACATCGATCGCGAGATCGTCGACCAGTTGCGCAATTTGCTCAACCTGTTCGGGAGTGTAAAACTGGGCCTCGTCACAAATCAAGTAGTCAATCCGATGTCCATTGGACAACCTGTCAACCACAAACCTTCGAAGGTTGAGTCCGTCGCTGACCTCAATCGCGGGGACTTCTAATCCCAGACGGCTTGACAGGACAGATTCCCCAGCGCGATCAAACTTGGTCAACACCAAGCCCGAACGACCTCGACTTGCATGATTGTGGTCTGTTTGCAGCGCCAACGTCGACTTACCGCAATCCATTGTTCCCGCGAAATAGATCAATTCGGCCACTGGCGCATAATTCCACGCCGCCTACTGCCCACACCACTTGGCCTTGTGAACGATCGTGCTGATCTCCTAGCCAGAATGAATGACTCGAAACGGAATGCGCATTTCGGCCTCAGAGTGGGCTCCGTGCTGTCCGAGTAAAGCCGAGGATCGTGGGTCCATCACGCTTCCCAGTGACGCATCGGTGCGTGAAATTGCCATAAAATCACCGATCCGACCCGCGAAGTCTGGATCAAGATCGGGAAACATTCCCGCGGAAAGAAGTTGCTCCCGTAAAAGAACCTCGAAATCAGAACCCAACAACTCAGCCCAATGAGCGGCGACTTCCACCGCGGCTCCAGGTTCGGTGTAGAGATGCCTTGCTCTGGGCTCCCCCGCGACCATAGTTACCCCGTGCATCAATTTCGGCACGGACTCAATCAAGATCTGACGCTCACTGGGGCACGCCACCATTCCATGATCCGATGTCACAACGAAACTGATATCGCGGTGCGGTAACTCATGCACCATAGTGGCGATCCGAGATATAAATGCGTCGATTCTGGTGAATTCAGCGAGCCAAGGTTTCGAACCCGGACCGTGCACATGGCCGACTCGATCTAACTCCGGCCAATACATGTACGTCAAGGCTGGTTTGCTGGCGTTGACAATTCGATCTAGGACAACTCGTTGCATCTGAGTCAGGTCCGAGCACCCCAAGTATTCGCCGCCACGAAGCACGGAACGAGTAAGACCTGAGTTTCGGTGCTTTTCCCCGGCAATGCTGGAAACATCGATCCCATGTTCACTTGCCCACTCAAAAAGTGGTGCAACAGGGATCATGGCCAACGGATGGGGGGTGGACTTCCACTTCAAGGGTGCAAAAAGTTGCTCCTCCTCCGGCAGGAAGAAGCTTGCACCAACAAACCCATGTGCACCGGGTCTGGCCCCTGTTCCTAGCGATCCCAATGCAACAGGCGTTGTGCTCGGAAATTGGGTGTGCATGGGTATATCAAGAGTTGTTGTGTTCAGAAATGACTCTGATCCGAAGTCTTGGAGTTGGACTTCACCCAGGCCGTCAACGAGAAGGACCAAGACATGAGATGAAGTCGGTATCGGGTTTTCACCATTCGCAGACGGGATCGGCGCACCGTTAGGAAGCAGGGCACTCAGGGCACTCAGGGCACTTGGTATGACATCTTTTAGTTCCATCGAAAATTGTGTATTCAGTGTCATCAATTCGTTCTCATCAATTCGATCTCATCTAGCGAGGCAACGAGACGCTTGCCAAGGAGAGAGTGTCGGCGAAAGCAAGTACCTGAGCAACCGTTTCGTGGCCGTCGGCAGCCTGTGAAACCCGCAGGGAGAAATCGTCATTGGTGGTGGTACCCACGAAACCGTGCTCGGCATCACACTCGGGGTCTCCGCAAGACGCTGGCTCCAACTCAATTCGACTGACAGCTCCCCAACCAACCGTGAGTACGACTTCTGACACCAATCGCCCCTGCTCACCAAGAGGATCTTTCACAACCCGGTTGAGCACCACCGTGTCAATCGCACCAAGTCGCACGCTTTCATTCGAGGTCGAAGCATAAGCCTGTCCTTCATGGTTGTGTTCGTCCGTGTGAGAGACGATCAGTCGCGACTGCGTTAAGGCCAACACACTCATGTGGCGCCTGAGTTCGTCACGGTCAAATGTGGCTTCCTGGTGCACTACATAGGCGAGGAGTTCCTCCTGACCCAATGCACTTTCCAAAGCCTGAAATACGACCTGTGGGTAATACCCGTGTCGCTCGAGATCACTTTGCAGCTCCTGCTGCAAGACACCTGTATTCATTGCCCCCAAGTCTAGGGGTTAGGGTCATTAAGTGAATTTCTTGAACCATAAATCGGATTTATTTTCCTTCACGCCAGAGGTCTTGGATGCACTCAATACGGGTGCACCCGTTGTAGCCCTGGAGTCCACCATTATCAGCCACGGACTTCCTCGCCCGGAGAATATGCGCGTCGCGGCCGAGGTCGAAGACATAGTGCGCTCCCGTGGCGCCGTGCCAGCCACGATCGCGATGCTTGAAGGGCGCATTCATGTTGGTCTCAATGAAAGCGAACTCGAAGCGGTCGCAACCCGTGACGATGTTGTGAAGACGAGCATCCGAGACTTAGCAACGGTCGCAGCACGCAAAGGATTCGCTGCTACGACAGTAGCGGCGACGAGTCACTTGGCTAATCTGGTGGGGATTCGCGTTTTTGCCACCGGGGGCTTAGGCGGAGTACACCGTCACGCTCGAGAGAGTTGGGATGAGTCCGCGGATTTAACCGCCTTAAGTCAAATCCCGATCACAATTGTCTGTTCCGGCGTAAAGTCAATCCTTGATGTTGGGGCAACATTGGAAAGACTCGAAACCCTCAATGTAGGCGTGGTCGTATTTGGATCTCAGGAGTTTCCTGGTTTTTATCTCAGCGAGTCGGGCTTCACCGTCGACTGGTCACTTGACGACCCGGCCGACATCGCCGACGTAATGGCCACTCGTCGCCAACTCGACATTACATCTGGCCTCGTGATTGCACATCCGCTACCACATGCCAGCCAGCTTGATCCCGACCTTCACGACCAAGTACTCACCGAGGGACTGAAACTTGCCGACTCGAAAAAGATCGCGGGAAAAGACGTCACGCCATTTCTTCTAGATCATTTTCATCGGGCAACACATGGGCAAAGTCTGGTTGTCAACACCGAGATCATCGTTCGCAATGCCGAACTTGCTGCCCGAATTTCAGTTGCGGACTCACGCGATTTTTCCCAGGCCTAATCACACATGTCGAAGCCATCGGTTCATGTCCTTGGCGACCTCATGGTGGATATAGCCTGCGGAATAGAAAGTCTCGGAGCCCTCACAGCTGCTCGTGGCAGTGACCTGCCAACACATGCACGCTTAACTCCTGGCGGGAGTGCGGCCAATACTGCTACTTGGTTGGCACGAGGAGGCGCAGCCGTGACCCTCATTGGAGCCGTGGGTAAAGACGCCCTGGGTGATCTCCTCGTCTATGAAATAGAGAAATCAGGGGTGCTCGTTAATGCAGAACGCGTTGCACATGAACTCACTGGGCTGTGCATTGTTCTCAATGAACGAAATGGTGAGAGAACCATGATTCCCAGCCCAGGCGCGAACGCGCATTTCTCGATCCCTGATTTGGGCCTTCGTCTTGATACATTAAAAGTGACACACGTTCACGTTTCGGCGTACATGCTCTTTCACGAGACCAGCGGAAGCACCGCACTGGAATATATGGCCTATGCCCGTAAGTCCGGCGCCACAGTCAGTTTGGACCCTTCATCCAGTGCACTTGTTGAACAACACAGTGAGCGACTATTGGCAGCGATGTCCATGACCGACATCCTGCTGTCAAATACGGACGAAGCTCGCGAACTCACTCGGATCCTGACAGGAGAGAACCATTCCTTCCATGAAGTTGACCTGAAGTTGCTGTCGGCAGCGATGCATCAACGTGAACCAATGGTTGTTGTCACCGACGGTTTCGGTCCTGTTCGCGCCTTGTATCAAGGCGACGAAAATTACACGAGTGCCGTGCAGAAAATTGAAAAAGTAGCCGCCACAACGGGTGCTGGTGACGCGTTCAACGCCGGATTCCTCAACGCGTGGTTGATAAATCGCCAGATCCCAAATTCCCTTGAAGCAGGCAGTAGTCTTGCCGCTCAGGTACTTGCCCATATCGGTGCCACCACGATTACAACCCAATAGATCTTTCAGCCAGCTAATCCACCGAGAGGAAAACGCCCGAACCATGGCCGCAAAGAAAAGTTCTGGATTCGGTTCCTCAAAAATAATCGATATTGATGTCGCAGAAGAAATGCGCGGCTCCTTCCTCGAGTACGCATATTCGGTCATCTACTCTCGAGCGCTACCCGACGCGAGAGACGGGCTCAAGCCCGTTCAACGAAGAATCCTTTTCCAGATGAACCAGATGGGTTTGCGACCTGAACGTGGTCATGTGAAGAGCGCTCGCGTGGTCGGTGAAGTAATGGGGCGACTGCATCCACACGGAGACTCGGCGATCTACGACGCACTTGTCCGCATGGCGCAATCCTTTTCACTTCGGATCCCACTCATTGATGGGCATGGCAACTTCGGTTCCCTCGATGACGGTCCCGCTGCTATGCGCTACACCGAGGCACGGCTGGCTCAAAGTGCAATCGAGATGACCTCCGGGATCGACGAGGATGTAGTCGATTTTGTATCGAATTACGACGGCCGTGAAGTCGAACCACTAGTTTTGCCGGCTGCTTTACCCAATCTCTTGGTAAATGGAGCAAGTGGCATTGCTGTGGGCATGGCCACCAATCTGGCCCCGCACAATCTGGCCGAGGTGATTAACGCCACGCGTCACCTTCTAGATAACCCGGAGTCCACGCTCGAAGAACTCATGACCTTTATTCCAGGTCCTGACTTTGCCACCGGTGGGGTCATTATTGGCCTTGATGGAATCCGTGACGCTTACGAAACCGGCAAGGGAACTTTCAAGGTTCGGGCGCGGACCCGGATCGAACAAATCACCCCACGCAAACGGGGCATAGTGGTGTCCGAACTCCCCGCAAATATCGGGCCAGAGCGCGTGATTGAGCGCGTAAAGGATCTGGTGGTCAGTAAGAAGCTACAAGGGATCTCGGACATTGTTGACCTAACGGACGGCGATTCTGGGCTCAACCTCATCATTGAATGTAAGAGTGCTTTTTCCCCCGAAGCAGTCTTGGAACAATTATTTAAACTCACCCCGATGGAAGACTCATTCAACATTAATGCGGTCGCCCTCGTAGACGGCCAGCCGGTAACCATGGGACTTAAGCATTTAATTCAAGTCTTCATTCAGCATCGAATCAGTGTAGTTACCCGTCGCAGTCGATACCGGATGGAAGTAGCCAGCAGTCGTCTGCACTTAGTTGCCGGTTTACTCATAGCTATTGTTGATATCGATGAAGTAATTCAAGTGATTCGCAACAGCGATGACACCGCAGACGCGCGTGCTCGACTAATGGAGATTTTCGACCTCACTGAGATTCAAACCAACTACATCTTGGAAATGCCACTGCGGCGCCTCACAAAGTTTTCTCGGATTGAATTGGATAAGGAGGCAGATCAACTCCGATCGACGATCGAGGAACTCGAAGCTCTTCTCGCCGACGAAACCCAATTGCGAGCGCTTGTCTCGACCGAGTTAGCTCAAGTGAGTTCGACGCACAGTAGCCCGCGCCGTACATTGCTCCTAGAAGCAACTGCCGCACCCAAAGTAGTTGCCAGTACCTCGCTAGAGATCGCCGACGAGGACTGCGTAGTGCTGCTTTCCAGCACCGGCTTGATCGCGAGAACCGCAAGTATTAACACCCAGGTGACCTCTGAGAACGAAACAAGTCCACGAACGAGTCACGACGTAATAATTTCTGCAGCGCGGGGAACTTCGCGTGGTGAACTAGGGGTACTCACATCAAGTGGTTTAGTACATCGAATCTCGGTTGTGGACATTCCGGCTATCCCACCGACTTCAGGGATCCCTGGTCTTAGCGGCGGTGCACCGATCGGTGCTTTCCTCTCGCTGGAGACCGATGAGTCACCCGTTGCGATTCTTGACCTGGACGCCCCATTTGTCCTAGCAACTAGTAGTGGCTCGGTGAAACGCCTTACTTCCTCCCACGCAATCGGTCGCCCCGTCTGGGATGTTATTGGACTTGAAGCCGGTGACACCGTTGTAGCTGCGCTGGCACTCGACGATGCATTCGCCGCTAAAGCCGAATTGGTGTGCATCACCTCGGCTGGCCAATTGCTACATTTCCCAGCCACCGCAGTTCGCGCACAAGGTAGGTCGGCAGGTGGTGTAGCGGGGATCAAAATGGTGGACTCACATGTCGTTTTCTTTGGCGTTGTTGATCCCTCGGAGCCAAATGTGGTCGTCACCGTATCTGGTTCCAGCCAAGCACTTCCTGGCACCGAACTGGGGCACGGAAAGGTCACAGACTTCAATGAATATCCGGGCAAAGGGCGAGCCACTGCTGGAGTTCGGGCGCACAAATTCAGATCCGGTGAGGACACCCTTCTACGCGCATGGTGTGGACCCGCACCGGCACGGGCAGCGTCTTCTAGTGGAATCGCCGTTCCTCTACCCAAATCGGACGGGAAACGCGATGGCACCGGCACACCACTGACGCACCCAATCGATGCAATTGGTGGCCCGATTGTTATTCGTTTGGAAGCCAAAAAATGACCGTAATCCCCTGTAGCCAGATCAACTCCGCACGACCTTTGGCCGGTACAGCACCAACTGCTGACTCGTGGCTGATCCTTTATCACCCGGGTGCTTGGGGGGAACGTCCGATTGACACCCTTGTTGACGAAGAACTTACTTCGTGGGCGTCCCATAACAACGCCACGATCCTCATGGCTCGAAGTCCCCAGAGCATTGCGCAATACCCTTTTCATACGTATTGGTTTTCCACCAAGGGGGGCGGGCTCCTACGAGGAATGCTCACCCAAGATGGTGTACCGGATCTGAGCACAGCAGACCCGGCGACATCTTTATTTCTCGTATGCACCAACGGGAAACGCGACCAGTGCTGCGCCACACTAGGCAGGCGACTGATCACGCAATGCGAGCAGGACCTCGCCCCCGAGATTTTCGCCACGGTCCTTGAATGCAGTCATCTAGGAGGGCACCGCTTCGCACCGACTGCAATGTGCATCCCCGCCAACCTTGTTCTTGGTCGCCTTGATTCAACAGTGGTAAACCGTTTCTTAACAACCGGCGTCATTGACGCACAATTTGTTAGGGGCAGCACGTATCTCGACCCTGTAGAGCAAGTTATTGAGGTGCGGAAATGGCCCGCTCAAGTGGAATTCCACTCACGTGTTACTCACGGAGTCAGCTC
>Ga0115552_1002448_pt1 | contig 10559 bp, 5 predicted proteins | sample COGITO_mtgs_1103_3_FD_87178 | JGI IMG/M metagenome (GOLD analysis project Ga0115552, IMG submission 87178) | Pelagic marine microbial communities from North Sea - COGITO_mtgs_110328 | ecosystem: Environmental > Aquatic > Marine > Epipelagic | place: Germany:Helgoland, sampling site Kabeltonne...
TCTTCTTCTTCTTCTTCTTCTTCAGTAGTCGCAGTCATCAACTTCTCAAACATTTCCCGAACTTTCTTCTTCGGTTGAAACTCAAAACTCTCGAAGTCTTCTCTCGAAAGCTCTTTCGCCGTTTTCACCACCTGGTTGTACTCCTCAAACATGATTGATTTTGATTGCTTTTGCGCGTAAAATGTATTATGTTATCACGACGAAAAGCGATTGTTCTATGAGTATTGGTGTTGTTTTTTTTTTTCTGTTGTTTGTGAGAGCAAATTCTTTCGCGAAAAAAAATTAAAGCAAAACTCGTCTGCTTTAAACAACAACTGACTGAGAAATAAGCCACACTTTGAAACTGTTTTCTCTCGTACTCTTTTTTATTTATACATACTCTCTCTCTCTCTCTTTTCATCATCTCTTCTCTGAATAATAAATGAAAGAGAAGAAGAAGAAGAAGAAGAGAGACGCCGTAGTATTACCACCACTGATCGACCCCCAAAACGGTATCGCATCTTTCAGAGCGTCGAGACGAGTGAACTTTGTTCCAGCCAGGTATACTAATCGTGTTGTGTGAATTTACTACTCTACTCAAATTGAGAGTTGTGAACTCAAATTCTCTTTAACATCAAAATTGGGGGAAATCAAACACAAAAAGAAATCCACTCATCCTTTTTGTGTGGTAGTTTCTTCTTATTTTCCTTTGTCATCTTCGTCTTCGTCTTCTTCGTTAAGAGACGTTCTTTGTTTTCGAAACAAAGAACCGCGTCGTCGTCGTCGTCGCGTGGCGGGAATTGATGCCAAAAAGAGATCAAATTTTAGTAGAAGTGACTGACACCTTTAACATCACCATAATCAACAACAACAACAAAATATAACAACAAAAAATACAGACGAGCGGAACCGTCGTCAATATTGGGAGGAATGATGACGAACAACAACACCAGTGGTCAAAATGGACGACGGAGAGTAGGAAGAACGATAGTATTGAATGGATTGAATGAGAATAGAGATGGTGATAAGAACAACAAATCATCTCAAAAAGACAACGAAGATACTCGCGCGAACATAAATAAGAAGCGAAAGAAGGAAGAAGAGGAAGAAAAAGAGAAAGGAAACGACTTATATCTTCTTTCCAAGATTCAAATGGAATGGCAAACCGTCTCTAAGATCGGCTCTGGTTTGCAAAATTTAGGCAACACCTGCTTTTTAAACGCGGTTTTGCAGTGCCTCACGTATACGCCAGCTTTGGCAAACTTTTTCTTGAACAACGAACATCAAAAGCATAAAAATTTGAGCTCAGGATTCAACTCGTTGTTCGAGATGGGTAATTTAGTAAAGAACACGTTGATACATTCCAAGAACAAGCATCACGCGGTACCACCGACGGCGTTCGTGAAGAATATTCGCGCGCTGTCGAAGACGTTTAAGAAAGGAAGACAAGAGGATTCCCACGAATTCGCGAGGTGTTTGTTAGATTCCATGCACAAGAGGTGCTGCATGTTAGGCCGGGTGGACGACGGAAGCTCGTCGAATACTCGAAATGGAAAGAAGCTTACTGCGAATGCAATCGATCCAGAGTCGAAAGAGGCGGAAACGACGTTCATTTGGCGCGTATTCGGTGGGCAGTTGCGTTCGTGCGTGACGTGTCAAAGCTGCGGGAGAGAGTCGGCAAAGTTAGATCCGTGCATGGATATGAGTTTAGAGTGCGCGAAGGTGAAATCTTTAGAACAAGCACTTAAGTTGTTCACGCGAGTGGAAGTTCTAGACGGCGATAACAAGTATAGATGCGAAGGGTGCAAGAAGTTATCGCGAGCGAAGAAGCAATTCAGCGTGGATAAAGCTCCAAACGTGTTGCAAATCCAACTGAAGCGTTTCGAGTTTGTTCCTTTCGGGAGAGGGAAGTTATCGCAGTTTATCGAATACCCGTTGGTGTTAGATTTAACATCGTATTTAACCTCAATTTTGAAAATTAACGAAGGTCGCCGCGGGAAGAAGAGGAGTAAAAGTGCTAATAACGCCGTTCTCGATGATATTATGGGTGGTAGTAGCACGGAGAAAGCTTTTTCATCGTCGTCCTCGGTGTACGATTTGATTGGTGTTTTAGTCCACGCGGGAAGTTCCATGAACTCTGGTCATTATTATTCTTACGTCAAAGCGCAAAATGGATTCTGGTTTGAGATGGACGACGAATCCGTCACGAATGTTTCCGAAAAGACCGTTTTGAGACAAAAGGCGTACCTTCTCTTTTACTCTTTACGCAACGCTCCGGGGACGATGACGACGAGGAAAACAAACACTGGAAACGTGGATAAAAATCGAATGGACGAACTCACGAGAGATTTCCAAGCGAAGAAAAGAAAGCTCGATGAAGAAAGAGAGAAGGAGAAGAAGGTGATGACGAGGAAAAGCAAACGAGATAAAAATATCAGCAATAGCCCTAGCAGCAGCGAAGAAGACGAAAGAAAAGACGAGGAAGAAGAAGAAGAAGACGTAGTTACGGTGATATCGGCGAGAAGAAACGGGAAGCGAGGCGCCGGGCGCTCAGCCGGGAAGAATTCTCGCGACGTGGTAAAATCAAAACTCTTCAAGCAAAATAGAAGCGGATCAAAGTCACCTGATTTCGGCATCGGCAAGCAAAGAAGACGCAGTAAACGAGCATCGTATAGCGACGACGACGACGACGAAGGATACGACGAGGAAGGAGATAAGGAAAATAAGAGGGATAAAGGAAACATGATAAAGACATTCTTGAAATCACGAGCGCAAAGAGATAAAAATACTCGAGGTTGGAACGACGACGACGACGACGATAATAATAAAAGTCGCGCGATGGGAATGCGCCAGCAAGTTAGTACATCTCAGAAAAAGAACGTTAAAAAGTCTCGCGGGTATGACGAGCTCGACGAAGAGTACGATAGAGGGAAAATTGCGAAACATCTTCGAAGGCGCGAACAGAAAATGCCGGCGAGACCGACGAAAGCGCCGTCGAGATCGGCAGGAGGAAACGCGTTTCAAAGAAAACAAGGGCGAAAACAGCGTAAGTGATATAGTGCTAGTGTGTTGTGTTCATACGACAGAGTGTTTATTTCTTCTTGAAAGTACCCACAGCACTTAAGTTTTAAGACTTCTTCTTATTTATTCTCTTCGCCGAAAGCATCGTTCTCTTCCGAGATGAACAGACGAAGAACATCCGTCAACGTAATAACGTCGAGAGGCTTTCCAGCATTCAGTTTCGGTTTTTCGACGACCACCCACACGCGGTGAACGTACGTAAGCGCGTTCAAAACATCAGAGATCGTCGCCGACACTCCCACGGTCTGTAAAAATATTTCGTCTTTTTCGATTGCTTTATCCCGTCGATCGACCGCGGTTGGACTGTCTTCGTTCATCTTTTGGAAGAACGCGTGACTCACGTGCTGACTCTCGATATGCGAGTACCCGCCGTAACTCGTGCGATGAGACAATGCCAAGAATTCTGCGATCGGTAACCCCAAAATAGAGACGTGATCTTTCGTCACGCGTCTGAGATCGGATGCTGAAAAGTTCGCGATTAACACATCTTCGTACACGACGCCGACACACGAGATATCTCGATCGCGCAGTTTTTTCAGAACATTGATCGTAAGTTCGTGCGGCTCGACGCAACAGAGACCGAGCGCTCTTTCCGAGGAGCAAAAACCGCAATCTTGGACTGTTAATCTCGATAACTCTTTAAAAACACCTTGTTCGTTCTTCATTTGCAAAAACTTGATGATGTCGGATTGCGAGATTATGCGATGTATCTCCCCGTGCGGGTCGAAGACGCCGAGTCTGTGCACTAAATGGTGTTGGTTCGCCAAGAAATTCTCCATCGCTTCCAGAATCGACAACTCTTTCGCGTACGGTTCAAAGACTAAATCCACGTCGCTGAGATTGCCGATTTGAATAATCTTCTTCGAGAAGACTTCAGGCGCTACTTTTCGTAACAACGACATCGCTTGCAACATGTTGATTGGATCTTCCATCTTCTCCAACTTTTTCTCGTCTTCGAAAGCTTCCACGAGAGGATCGATCACGTCCGAGACGCTGAAAAAACCCAAACACGTCGCTCTTTCGTCTTCACGATTCAACCCGACATTTTGCACCAAAACTGGCGCCGATAAAACGTTGTATCTCTTCAACGTGTTGAGCGCCGTCTCGCACGTATCGTCGTGTCCAAGAGAAACGACGAAAGACCCCGCTCCTGCTAAACTTCCTTGTTTCGCGCGATCGATCTGCGACAGCATCGAACGCAACGTCGTCGACGCGAGAACGGATCGGATGTGTCCGACGTCTCGTCGTATTTGCGGCGTTGTCGTGGTTTCGTTCTTCTTCGTCGTCATCGATCGATCGATTCTTTTTTTGTCCTAAACAACTCTTTGCTTATTTTTTGCGCGTATTTTTGTGTGGTGGTGAAAAAATGGACTGAAATCACCTTTTTTTGTTTTTTGAGAAAAAGTTCGAGATACAAAATTTTCCTCAGAAGAAGAAGAAGAAGAAGAAGAAGAACTTTGACAACAACATCTTACTAATAATAATAATATAATCAAATGTCGAACTCTCAATCGTCTCTTCCCTCCTCGTCTTCATCGTCCTCGTCTTCATTCAAACAGCTCATGCAGCACCCGCAAGCGCTGAAAATTTTAGGATGCGTCGTCGGCGTCGTCGGATCTTTACTCGTGTACGGTTTATTGCAAGAACGAATCATGACTCGACCGTACGAAACGGACGGAGAAAACGAAGAGTATTTTAAGTTCTCCGTGTTTTTAGTATTATCGAACAGACTTTTGTCCTGTTTAATGGCGATGGGGATTTTGGCGTATTCGAGAGGGAACGTGCAACCTGTCGCGGGTATTCATCGATACTGCGCGGTCAGTTTATCCAACGTCATCGCGACGTATTGTCAATACGAAGCGTTGAAATACGTCTCGTTTCCGGTACAAACTTTAGGGAAGTGCGCGAAGATGATTCCGGTGATGATTTGGGGATATTTAATTAATCAGAGACGGTACGTCATGCAAGATTATTTCATCGCCGCAGGCGTGACGTTAGGATGCACGATGTTTGCTTTGTACGGGGACGTGTCTTCGAGCGCGGCGAAACATCACGGGAAAGGTGGGAAAGATACGAGCATGTACGGCGTCGGGTTGATGTTGGGATACCTCGGTTTCGACGGGTTCACGTCCACGTTTCAAGATAAGTTGTTCAAAGGGTACCAGATGGAAACGTATAATCAAATGCTGTGGGTGAATTTATGTTCGGCATCTATTAGTGCTTTGTGGTTGTTTTCGGATTCGGCGTTTTTCGACGCGGTGGCGTTTGTCGGGAGACACCCGGCGGTGTTGCAAGATATTTGCACTTTGAGCGTCGCCGCAATGTTAGGACAGTTGTGCATCTTGTACACGATTCGTGAATTCGGGGCGTTGCTGTTCGCGACAATCATGACGACCAGACAGTTCTTGTCTATTCTGTTGTCGTGCTTGATTTTTATGCACCCGTTGACGTTCATGCAATGGCTCGGGACCGCGATGGTTTTCGGATCGTTGTATTACCAAGCGTATTTGAAAAATCAGCGAGCGACGAGCGTGGCGACGGTGAGTGAGATGCGCGAGCCGTCCGCATCTGGTGCGGAGACCGGAGAAAAGAACGCCACCGTGTGAGGCTCTTCTAGTTTTTGGGGACGACGACGACGACGAAGAAAGGAAAGCTTCTTCAAATGTATAACTTTTTTTAAAAGAAAGTTTTAAAACTAACTAAATTACCACCAATTTTTTATTAAAGACGCGTCGGTAACCCGGATCTCGCCATATCTTCTTTGCATTCCTTCACAGTCACTTCGTCTCTGTGAAAGATTCCAGCCGCGAGCGCCGCCGAACACGCCGGAACGGCTCCGAAAACTTCAGAAAAGTGCCTCGGGTGTCCGGCGCCGGAGGAGGCGATGACGGGGATCTTCACCGCGTCCGCAACCATTTTCACGAGCTCGTGGTCGAAACCGTTACCTTGTCCGTCTTCGTCTATGCAGTTCAAAAGAATTTCACCCGCGCCTAACTTTTCCATCGCAATGGCTAACTCGTACGCGCCAATATCGCGTCCTTCTCTCCCACCTTTGATGGTGCACTGAAACCAGCAATATTTCTCGCCGTTTGGTCCTAATTTTCGTTTGGTTTCTATGCACTTGTTCTTTGTGTTTTTCGGGTCGGTTTCGTATTTGCGTCTCGGGTCGATGGATATCACGACGGCTTGAGACCCGTATCGATTGGAAATGGTTTCAATAGAACTCGTTCCATCGCCCTGTTCGTTGTTGGCGTAAAACTTCTCCGCGACTTCCACGGCGTCGCTTCCGATGGACACCTTATCGGCGCCCGAGGCAAAATACGCCGAGGCGACTTCTAAAGAAGAGTAATGTTTACCGTTCGAGTCGGTAAAATCGCGAATACCGCCGCCGACGGTTAAAGGCACAAACACGGTTTCGCTGGAGAGTTTCAAAACGTCAATCATCGGCGCGTCCTTCAACGGCGTGTCGCGGTACCCGGTAATGTTCAGAAAACTCACCTCATCGGCGCCCATGTCGAAGTATTTCTTCGCGAGTTCGACGGGTTTACCCAAGTTACGAACGTCGCCGCTCTCTCCTTCGCTTTTTTCTCTCACGTCGTACGAGTCGCCTTTGGTGACGACCAAATCGCCGGCGTCGTTGCTGCGCACGTCCAAGCACGCGATGACGCGCTTAGCCAACCCTTTCCGCACGGCATCCGAGCTCGCCGAGGACGGCAACGCCGAGGACGTTTCCATTTCGCTCTTACCGCCGGAAAGAAACTGGTCGAAAATCTTTAAACCAGTGAAGCCAGACTTTTCCGGGTGGAACTGCGTCGCCATGACGTTTCCTTTCTGCACGGCTGAAATGAACGGTTCGCTCCCGTAATCGCACGTCGATAAAACCCAATCCTTGTTGTTTTCGTTCGGCAACGCTCGATACGAGTGCACGAAATATACTCTCTCGGAAACCGAAGCAGATGATGGATCATCTTTTTGTAAATCTATCAAGTACGATTCTCTTTTGACTTCGTTTACGTTCCATCCAATGTGCGGCACGATTAAATCGTCTCCCGTGAACTTGGTCACCGTCCCGGGAATCAGACCCAAACCTTCTACGCCTCCCGACTCTTCGCTCCCATCGAACAGTAGCTGTAAGCCCAAACACACACCCATGAATGGTTTCGTTCCATCCAAAACGTATTCTCTCAAAGGTTCGATTAACTTTCTCTCGCGCAAAATGTCCATGGCGGACCCGTAGGCGCCGACGCCAGGGAAGACCAGTTTCTTCGCCGCGAGGATATCTTCCGGAGATTTGATATCTTTGACCGTGTACCCGAGCTTTTGCATCGCGTTTCGAACGGAACGAACGTTTCCAGCACCGTAATCTAAAAGCGACACTTCGCCTTTACTCGCCGAAGCAGCGTTGGCGCGAAGAGTCAGAGACTTTCTTTTGTTTCTGCTGCTGCTCCTGTTGTTGTTGCTGTTATGAAATAATATGCGTCTACTATTGAAATCATCACTCGTCGTCATCATTCCTCGTCTTCCTAGCATAACTCTCGATGTGGTCGTAGCCGTGCCGTTGCTGCTACTTCTACTAGAATTATATACTATTGGTGATGACGTCGTTGATGATGTTGGTGTTGTTCTTGCTGTTGTTGTTGTTGTCATCATCATAACTTTCACTTTTTTTTATCCACTTTTACGAGAGTAAATGTTCGGACGATGATGACTGCTGCTGGTGCGTTTAATAATGTCGAGCAGAAGAAGAAGAAGGAGAAGATGATATAATAAAGAAGAATTAGAAATGATGAGTTCTTTCACGACGTCTAAAGTCTTTTGTCTTCTTCTGAATAATACTAATACTATATTATTATCTGAGAATATAATGACGACGAGTTGTAAAGGCAGAAGAGATTGAGCCCTTTCTGCTCTGATTGAGAAGAAATTTTTGAAGCCGCCAAAAAAAACATTTCAGAGAGAATCACTTTCTCCTATAAAATCATCCTATTCACTTATTAAGCACACTTATTAAGCGCTCTCGTCATCATCATCATCATCATCTTATTAAAAAGAAGACAAAGTTTTAAAAGAGGAGAAGATGCCTCGCGCGACAAAATCAGCCGGCTTGAACGCCAAAGCGAAGAGAAAGGAGAGAAGAGAGGAGAAATTTAATAACAAAGGAGGAGGAGGAGGAGGGGGAGAAGGTGGAGCCGCCACCACGGGAAAAACTTTCGAGGACGAGGAAGGAGGAAACAAGCAAAAGAAGAAGCATAAAGGGAATCAACACGAAGACAAGGATAACAATAAAAAGTCGAAGAATACCTCATCATCTTTCAAGAGTTCGAACGCAAGTAATGGTAATGGGGATAAAAAAGCGTGGAAGAGCGGCGGAATTGGTGGTGGAAGCGGCGGCTTCAAGAAGACAGCCTCCTCTCAACAACAACAACAACAACAAACACAATCGCAATCGCAAAAGCAAGGCTTTGCAAAGCCAAACTTTCAGCTCATCGAAGAGTTAGTGTTGATTTTTGAAAAGCTCAGGCAAACGAAAGATTCTTCCAAATCCAAAAACGGCGGCGGCAACCGCGGGAAAGGTAAACGCGCAGGCGACGACGACGACGACGACGACAGCGATAACGACAACAACAGTCGCGACGCGGGTAAGAAGAAGGAATACGCAACACTCATTTACTCGAAAACCAAAGGCAAGATTCCTGAAATTGCAAACAATCACAAAGGCTCGAGAATAGTCCAAAGTCTGTTGAAATACGGCACGGAAGAGCAAATAAACTCGGTATTTGCCGAATGCGCGCCGAAACTAGCCATCTTAGCGAAATCTTTGTACGGGAACTTCCTCATTCGGAAGCTCATCGAAAAGACTAAGAAAGAAGATTATCCGCAACTGTTACAAAACGTCAAAGGTCAAGTAACTTCGCTAGCGCGACACCCAGTTGGAAGTCAAATATTAGAGCATCTGTATCACTCCGCGAAGGGCGAACAACGCGCGCAAATGCAGGCTGAATTCTACGGTGGCGAATTTGTACACTTTTCAAACGCGAGTTCAATGACGAAAAAAGACGGTAAAAACGCCAACAAAGAACCGCCGACTTTAAAGGACATTCTGTTGCAAAAACCAGCCATGCAGAGACAAAATACGTTGAAAAACATATCGAGATCAATCCTTCCGATTCTGGAGAAAGGTTTAGTATCGCCGCTCATCGTCCATAAAGTTTTAAAAGAATATCTCCTGGTCGGTGGTGCAAGTTTACGCGCCGAGGCGGCAAATTCTATCGCCGCACCGGCGTTTCTTCGATTGTTCCACACCAGGGAAGGTGCCACGGCAACGAACGTGATGCTTTCGTACGCCGGCGCGAAACAACGAAAGCAAGTCTTGAAAGCTTTGAAAACGCAAGTGTGGAGAGTATCCCAAGACGAGTGCGCACATTCGACTATAATGACATTAATTGACTGCGTGGATGATACGAATATGCTCAATAAAATCATCTTACAGGAGCTCAAAAGCGAAGATATCGCGGGAATCGTCTGCGAACACAAATTCGGGAAACGCGTGATACTGCATTTACTTCGTCCGCGTTTGAATAAATACTCGCCACCAAACTTACAGATGATGATGCTCAGTCCGGAGGAGATACATCAATCTGTTGAAGCGGCGAAAGCGTTGGTGAAAACGCTGCAAAAGCAGCAGAAAAAAATTAACCGACACGATAACGACGGTGACGACGGCGAGGAAGAAATCGAGGACGACGAGATCTTGAAAGATAGCAGTAACAAGAAATCGGAAGTTAACAAAAGAAAACTGAGCAGTGATGGTGGTAGTGATTCCGAGGAAGACGAGGAGGAAGCCGAAGGAGCGGATGTTAACTTTGGCGTTGCCAAGAAGAGCGAGCAACAGAGACGATTGGAAGTTTTTAAGCAATATGGATTCGCCGAGGCGTTGGTGAAATCGTGCCAAGACAACATCGACCGAATGCTCCGGTCGAAAGAATCCGGAGATGTTCTGTACGAAGTCATCATCGGGGGATTGGACGATGTCGTGCATGAGTCTTGTGGCGAAGGAAAAATGAACGCGTTCTACGAGCGCATCGCGGAGGTTGTCACCGAGTCCGTCAAAAGCGCAAAAGCCGACGAGGAGGATAACTTATTGGAAAACTTCTTTTCGACGAGACTTTTGCGCCGCGCGGCGCAAGATTGTCCTCGTTTCGCCAAAGTGTTGTTTGACTCTTCTATATGCGCATCTTCATCCTTACAAAAGAAGTGGCTTTCTATGCCGCACGCGGAAAAAATCATCGCAGGCGTGTTATCGTGTCCGGACGAGAAGTTCGTTACGGAGGCTAAAGCGAAGATGGGGGCAAATGCCGATGCAATACTCGCTAAAGTGATTGCTAAAAAAGAGAAGCATCGTGATAATGCTGCGAAAGGGAAAGCATAAGGAGGAGGACTTTATTGGATGCACACATATATATACATATATATGTTCCTATGTTGGTGTGTCGGATTAA
>Ga0115552_1002464_pt1 | contig 10524 bp, 10 predicted proteins | sample COGITO_mtgs_1103_3_FD_87178 | JGI IMG/M metagenome (GOLD analysis project Ga0115552, IMG submission 87178) | Pelagic marine microbial communities from North Sea - COGITO_mtgs_110328 | ecosystem: Environmental > Aquatic > Marine > Epipelagic | place: Germany:Helgoland, sampling site Kabeltonne...
AGCTCTTTCAGCTTCTCGAGCTTGTTCGTTTTGATTTATAGACAAGTCAGACATCGGAATATGATTTTTACATCATATTTTAAAATATACAACTACTCTGCTAATACTTTTACAATTACTTCCGCAGAAACTTCAGGATGAACTGCAATAGCAATAGAATGTTCGCCAATTTCTTTAATTGGGCCTTCTGGTAGCTGAACTTCGCTTTTATCTATATCAATTCCAGCAGCAGAAAATGCATCTGAAATTTCTCTTGTACCTACTGAACCATATAGAGCTCCTTCTTCAGTAACAGGAACAGCTATTTCACAAGAAGATCCATTTATTGTCTCAGCCCTAGCTTGAGATTTAGTTAATAAGTCAGCTGATGCAGCAGCAAGCTCATCTTTTCTAGCTTCGACTTCTGCAATATTTTTATCACTAGCAAATGCAGCTTTTTTTTGTGGAATTAAAAAATTTCTTGCGTAACCAGAGTTAACTTCAACAACATCACCAATTTCGCCAAGTCTTTGTATTTTATCTAAAAGTATAATTTTCATAGTTTTTTATTGATGCATGTCCGTATATGGTAAAAGAGCTAAAAATCTAGCAATTTTAATTGATTTAGTAATTTTTCTTTGATTAGATGCTGAAACACCAGTAACTCTAGCAGGAATGATTTTTCCTGTTTCAGTTATGAATGGCTTTAGGATATCGATATCTTTGTGATCAAACTTTTTAGGTAAATCATATTTACTCATTATCATCTCCTTCTTTTAAGCTTTCTTCATCTTCTTTTTTCTCTATGTCTTCTTCAGCAGGCTTTGTTTCTACTTTTTCTACTACTTTTTTTTCCTCAACCTCAACCGGTTCAGGCTTTTTATTTTTAGATTCAATGAACAAACTTGAATCTTCCCCACTATGCTCTTTTACAACTAGGAATAAGTGTCTAATAATTGACTCGTTATATTTAATTTTTGTTTCGATTTCTAAAAGTTTAGAAGGATCTCCTTCAAGATTAAATAATAGATAATGTCCTTTATTATGATTAGCTATTGAATAAGCCAACTGTCTTCTTCCAACATCTTCTGTTTTAACAATCTTAAAAGAATTATCTGTTAATAATTTTTCAAAATCTTTTTTGAATTCATCAACCTTGGTAGAAAGATTGGGGTTTAGAATTATTACTGCTTCGTATTTTTTCATTATTTACCTTATGGTTAAAGATTTACACCTTAATTGGTATAAACCAAGGAAACCGCATTCTAAATGAATTGATATATAGAATCAATACTCGCTTTTAACTATCTTAAGGAGTTTAGAAATCCAGCTTTGGCTCTGTTCTGCAATCAAATCATCATTCATTTGCTTGAATCCATGATCGACCAAACCTATAGATGTGGCATATATAGGATTTTGAAGAATACTTTCCATCCCTGAGAATTTATTAGGTATACCTAACCTGACTGATGTTTGAAAAATAGATTCAGCTAATTCTACAACACCTTCCATTTTGGAAGTTCCGCCAGTGAAAACTATTCCAGCAGAAATTTTTTCTTCAAAACCGTTTCTAGCAATCTCAGCTTTTACTAATTCAAATAACTCTGTATATCTTGGTTGAATAATGTCAGCTAAGGAGCTTCTAGATAATTCTCTTGTGGGTCTTCCGCCAACGCCAGGAACTTCGATACTTTCATCATCTTTTGTAAACTCTGCAACTGAACATCCATGTTTTTGTTTAATTTCTTCAGCTTGAGGTGTTGGTGTTCTTAAGGCCTGAGCAATATCACTCGTTACCTGGTCGCCTGCAATTGGTATAACTCCAGTAAAGACAATTGAACCTGAGTTAAATATTGCAATATCTGTAGTTCCGCCCCCAATATCAACCAAGCAAACTCCTAAATCTTTCTCATCTTCAGATAATATAGAATGTGAACTAGCCAATTGCTCGAGAACAAATCCATCTACTGACAAACCACAATTCTTAATACATTTTTCAATATTTTTTACAGCGCTGTTTGCACATGTTACTAAATGAACTTTCGCCTCAAGCCTAACCCCAGCCATTCCTAAAGGGTCAAGGCTAACTTCTTGATTATCAATAACATATTCTTGAGGTAAAACATGTAAGACATTTTGATCTGAAGGAATTGAGACTGCTTGAGCAGAATCAATCACCCTATCAATATCATAAGGCGTTACTTCTTTATCTTTTATTCCAACTGCGCCTTGAGAATTTAAACTTTTAATGTGACTTCCAGCTATCCCAACATAAACAGACTTTATTTTTTCTTCTATCATTGACTGAGCTTGTTCTACAGCTTTCTTTATAGCATCTGTAGTTGCATCTATATTTACTACAACTCCTTTTTTTAGGCCGCTTGAAGGATAAGCGCCTAAGGAAATGATTTCTAATTTTTCATGTTCATTGTATTTGCCAACGATACAAACTACTTTAGAGGTTCCTATATCTAAGCCAACAACTATATTAGAATTTTTTACATTACTTGCCATAACTCAATGCGACTCCGTCTTTATTTCTTAAATCTATCATACTAGGAATCTTTCTATTTTCGTATAAGTAATTTAATGTATCTTCTAATGATTCTAATTTTTGATCAGTAATATTCTTACCAATTTTTATCTTAAAAGAGTTCGTATGAATTTCCCATCCAGCAACATAGGTATAAATAATTCTTTTTATACTTAACTGGTTAAATCTTTTAATTTCAAAAAAATTAATTATGTTCATTGGCTCCTTGAGGTCAATAATGGGCCCCTCTACTAATATCAAATCTAATTGAGTTTCATCAAACCTAAATTTTTTAAGATTCTTATCAATAAAATAATTATTATTTAAAATAAAATATGGCTTTCTACTTGAAATACTTAATTTTGCAGATTTTGTGAAAGGTTTAAAATTTATTTTGTATTCATCGATCCAGTCTTGAGCTTTAATAAGATTTTCTAAATCATTCCTAGAGCTTATTTGATTTAAATCTTGAACAAATATTTTTTGTGATTCTAAAAAAAAATTATCAAAAGTTAGTTCAATGGTAAAGTCTTTTGCAAATAATGTAATCGCAAAAAAGGGTGAAAGAAAAATTAATAATATCTTATTATACAGATTCATTAATTATTTTATTGACTACATCATTGTATTGAAGTCCAAGAAATTTTCCTGATTTTGGAACGCAGCTATGTGACGTCATTCCAGGTACAGTATTGATTTCTAGTACATAAAACACTCCATCCTTGTCTTGAAGAATATCAACTCTTGCCCACCCATAACAATTAAGAGCTGTATAAGCGTTTATTGCTATTTGATTAATTTCTTTTTGTTCATGGGGCATTAGATTTGCTTCAATCAGACCAGTATCATCTGAAATATATTTTGCTTCATAGTCATAAAATTCATTGCCCGTGATTATTTCAATTGCGGGAAAACACTGATCACCAATAATAGTGACAGTAAATTCTTTACCAGTAATACATTCTTCTGTAATAAATGCTCTGTTTGGGTTTGAAGATTTACCAATTGCCTCAATAAAGCTTTTGTTATCTTCTATTTTGAAAATATCAACACTTGATCCATCTCGACAGGGTTTCAAAAATACATTAACAAAATTTAGAGAAGACCTAGGCATATCAATATACTGGACAAGGGATTCATGTAACTTCCAAGTTGGTGTATTAATATTATTTTGTTGTAGGATTGTCTTACAAATATGCTTATCCCATGTATTTTTGCATGCTTGGTATTTTGAACCAGTATATCTGATTCCTAAACTATCTAATTTTGCTTGAAACTTACCCCCTTCACCTTCAAAGCCATGAAGCGCAATAAACACTAAGTCATTTTTTTTGAGTATTTCAAAATCATTAAGGTCATTGTAATCAATTAACTCTGCTTGGTATCCTAGTTGATTAAGTGCATTGAAGACCCCTTCACCACTTTGCAACGAAACCTCTCTTTCTGAAGAAGATCCTCCATAAATAACAGCAATATTCTTTATTTTTTCCATTTATTCTTAATTAATTCGCAAACACTAGAAACGCTTCCAGCACCCTGAGTTATCAAAATGTCAAACTTATTACTCTTGGAATTAATTATTTCAATAACATCTGAATGATTTTTTACATATAAAGTATCTTTGTGACCTAATTGTTTAATACTTTCTACAATTGTTCTTGAATCTATTCCCTTAATTGGTTTCTCGCTAGCAGCGTATATATCTAAGAGTATTAAAGAGTCTACTTTTTTTAGGATTTTTATGAAATCATCAAAAAGTTGAGCTGTTCTTGAAAACCTATGAGGTTGAAAAATCATGCATATCTTTTTCTTGGGAAATTCTTCTCGACAAGCATTTATATTTGAAAGAATTTCTATTGGATGATGTCCGTAGTCATCTATTAGAATTTTTTTATTTAAATCGAAATTAATTTCATGTTTTTCGTATCTCCGACCAACACCAGTGAATTCATTTACTCCTTTCTTAATTGCATTAATTGGTAACCCTTCTTCAATTGCAACTGCTATTGATGCTGTTGCATTAAAAATATTATGTACTCCAGGTTGTTGAATGCTAAAAGAATATTTTTTATTTCTTTGATTATCGTTAATATCAAAATTCTGAAAGCCATTTTTATAAAATGGATTTAATATTTGGAAATCTGCTTTTTTAGTTTTGCCAAAGGTTATCTGTTTTCTGGAAATTCTCTTTGCAATTTTTTTTATATTTTTATCATCGATATTCATGATCATATATCCATAAAAGGGAACATTTTCAGAAAATTTAATAAAAGCATCTAATAGATTCTCAAAATTATTATCATAATGGACTAGATGATCATCATCTATATTTGTTAAAACTGCTACGTCTGGATTTAAATGCGAGAAAGAGCCATCACTTTCGTCGGCTTCAGCAATCAAATAATTACCTTTTCCAAGATCCGAATTTTCATCTGTGCTAAGAACCTTACCGCCCACAACATATGTAGGACTTAAATCTGCTGAACTAAATATTTTTGCAATCATACTTGTCGTAGTTGTTTTACCATGACTTCCTGCAATTGCTATGCTTTCATAGCCTCTCATAATACTACCAAGCATTTCTGCCCTTGGAATTATTGTTATACCATTTTTTATTCCTTCTACAATTTCAGGATTTTTTTTATCAATTGCACTTGAGACAACTATAAGATTTGCAGATTTAATATTAAGTTTACTGTGTCCTATGAAAACCTTAGCTCCCTCTTTCTTAATTTTTTTTAGTTCATATGATTCATGTATATCAGACCCTGAAACCTTATATCCCTTTTGTAAAAGTAGCCTAGCAATACCTATCATCCCAGCGCCACCAATTCCTACAAAATGTATATGTTTAATTTTTTTAAAAAAATTCATGTTGTGTCAATATTTTTAAGTACTTGGTTGGCAATATTTGCTGCAGATAAAAGATGATCAGTGTTTAGATTATTTTTCCATTTATTGTATGTTTTTTGATGCAAAATTTCTTCCAATTTAGTGCTTAAATCTTCAAAACCATCTTTTTGCTCATGAATCAAACCCATATTAATTTTTTCAATATGTTTTGCGTTGTAAAATTGATGGTTATCTATCGATGATGGCAAAGGGATCATTAAAAGACCTTTCGACATTGATGTAACCTCTGAGATGGTTAAAGCTCCTGACCTTGATATAACAAAATCAGACCATTCTATTTGTGATTCTGGGCTATTGTAGAACTCCATAACCTCTGCGTTCATATTAAAGCGTTTATACAAATCATTAACTAAATCTTTTTTATCTTTACCGCATTGATGCTTAATAATGACTTGGTGTTTAAATTTTTTTAAAGATTTTGGAAGCTCGGTATTTAAATATTCTGCCCCCTGACTTCCTCCAGTGATATAGATTTTTATGAGTTCGTCATTCACTACCTCTTTTGAAAAAGACTTAAAACTCTCTCTTATAGGATTCCCACAAATTATATTGTTTTCAATACTTGTATTAAGAGGAAATGCCGTAAAGTTAATTGTCGCTATTTTAGAAAGGAGTTTGTTTGCTGATCCAAGAATTGAATTCTGTTCGTGGATAAAAATTGGTTTTCGGTTTAAGAAGAATGCTAATCCAATTGGAACTGTTATAAAACCACCAAACCCAACCATAGCATCTATGTTTTCTTTTCTAATGATTCTGGTTGTAGAAAAAATACTTTTGGGAATCAGTAATAAAGATTTTATCTTGTTAAAAAAATTTTTTCCTCTAAAACCCTCCATTGTTACTACAAAGTGTTTGAATTTCGCTGTCTTTAGAGCATCCACCTCAATAGGTTCTCCTGTGCCCATAAAGACAACTTCATGACCAAGTCTAGCAATCTCATTTCCTACAGCAATCGCTGGAAATATATGTCCACCAGTTTTTGCTGCAGAAACTAAAATCTTCATATTATTATATTAATTTGTTTTCTTTATTTATTCTAAGAACTATGGCAATTAAAGACATCATTATTATGATACTGGTGCCTCCATAACTTATAAATGGAAGTGTTAAACCTTTTGTTGGTAACAAGCCAATATTAACTGCTATATTAAATAAAGATTGGATAGCTATAAGAATTAATATTCCAAATGAAACATAGCCTTGAAATAATCTTTCTTTACCAAAAGAATCTAGTGCGACCTTTAAAATGCCAATAAAAAGTATTACAAATAGGCTTATTAATAATAATCCACCAATGATTCCAAGCTCTTCAACAAGAATAGCAAAAATAAAATCAGTATGAGCTTCTGGAAGAAAGAAGTTTTTTTGAAAACTATTTCCCACACCCAGCCCAAACCATCCTCCTTGTCCAATACTAATTAAAGAATTAGATAGTTGCCATCCAGCATTTCTTACCACATCTTCTGCAAAAGGATCGGTAAAAGCCAAAACTCTTGCTAGTCTCATAGGCGATGTTGATATAGCCATATACCCTAACAAAGCAATTAAAATTGATAGTAAACTAAATTGAAAGAAAGATATTCCAGCATAAAATAAAATTGAAACAACTAACAAGCAAATAATTGCAGTTGAACCCAAATCAGGTTGACTCATTATTAAAACAGAAATTATAAAAAGTAAAAATAGAGGTTTTAAGAAGCTCCTTAATGAGTCTATTTCAGACATTCTTCTTACTGAATACCCTGAAATATATAGAATCAAACTAAACTTACATAATTCTGATGGTTGAATATTAATTGGGCCCGCCCTAATCCACCTGATGCTTCCATTAACACTGGTACCGATATCAGGAATAAATAATGCAATTAATAAAACAATACTTATCAACATAAAAATCCAGTCTAGTTTGTATAAAATATCTGACGGGATTAATAAAAATATAGACATTGATATGAGGCCTATGGATATAAATAACATTTGACGAGAAGCAAAATAAAATGGATTTCCAGTCAAATCATCTGCTACATATATACTTGATGAAGTTACCATAACCAAACCTAGTGACATTAAGCTTATAAACGGAATTAGTATCAGAAGACTATTCTTGTCAGTCACCTAGAACCTCTTTTATTAGAAAGTTAAAATGAGCACCTCTTTCCTCAAAGTTAATATAATCTTTGCCGCTTGGGTATCCTGGAGAAAATACTATATTTTGCCTATCTTTTAAATATAGCAAGGATTCATTTAAATTATCAAACTCTAAAATTTTTTTATGGGTCAAGCATCTTTTAATATCTTTCCTATGGTGTCCAAATACTATTATTTCCTGAGGTCCTTCAATAGTAATTTTTGTAAATAATTCTTTAGCTGGATTACCACAAACAATTAAAGAGTAATTATCTTCCTGAAAAAAGGAATTCGCTTCCTTGATTGCATATAACATAGAGTCAGAGTTTGTTGATTTTGAATCATTCACAATATTTTTAGTTATAAATTCAAATCTATAGGGCAAATTCTTGAGTTCTATTTTTTTTGATTTTTTTTCAGTAATCCATTCAAATAGATTATACGCATCACTCTCAAAGGAAGTTTTTTTTGCACTTAATATCTTTTCTTTAGCATATTGATAATCCTCAAAGCTTTTATGGTAATCAAGATGATCAGGAGCTATGTTTAACAAAACTCCATAATCCAAATGATTATTAGACATCTTATCAAGCTGATAGCTTGATAGTTCTATTATTGAATATTTTTTCCCATTATTGATTTTGTCTAACATTGGCTTTCCAATATTGCCAATAAGATTTACCGAATCTTTCTGAGAGATTAGTTGTGATAAGTGAAAACAGGTGGTACTTTTTCTATTAGTTCCAGTTATGCCTATTTTTATAGAATTATCCTCATGAAAAAAAATATCTAAATCTGTTAAAACATCGTGTGTTTCTTTTAGTAATTTAAATTTTTCTCTTGGGATCCCTGGACTGCAATATATTTTGCTATATTTTGAAAAATCTTTATTAGAAGAATAGTTCGAGATATTCTCATCATAAATATCATAATCTATGTTTCTTTTAAGAAGATACCTTTCAAAAGACTTTCCCGTGATTCCATAACCATAAATTAAGGATTTCATGTCTCAAGCTTATCTCAACTTTAAAGTTGCTAAAGCAATAAGAATTAAAACCAAAGTTACAATCCAAAAACGTACAATAATTTTTGGTTCTGGCCATCCTTTCAATTCATAATGATGATGAATGGGAGCCATTAAAAATACCCTTTTTCCTCGTGTTTTATATGAGATAACTTGAATGGCGACACTTAAAGTTTCTATTACAAAAACTCCTGCCATAATTGCAAAAACAAGCTCATGTCGAAGAATTATTGCAATGATACCTAAAATGGCTCCAAGCGTTAATGAGCCAATATCTCCCATAAATATTTGAGCTGGATAAGTGTTATACCAAAGAAATCCAATTCCTGAGCCAATCAAAGCTCCACAAAATACTATTAACTCTCCAGATAACTCAAGATGTGGCAAATAAAGATAATCAGCAATTATCTGATTACCCATGCTATATGCAATTAAACCCAATGCTCCTGCAATAAGAACTGAGGGAAGAATAGCCAAGCCATCCAAACCATCAGTAAGATTTACTGCATTTGATGAGCCAACAAGAACAAACATTCCAGTAGAAATAAAGACTAATGCACTCATGGGTATTATTAAATCTTTAAAAAAGGGGACTATAAATGAAGTTTCTGGTGGCGTTTCTGCCGAATAGAACAAATAAAACATTGTAAGAAAAGAAAATAAAACTTGGAGAAGAATTTTTTGTTTTGAGCTAAGGCCGTCAGAACTTTTTTTTGTAATCTTGATGTAGTCATCAAGAAAACCAATCAAGGCGAAAGCTATTGTGACAAATAAAACAACCCATATATATCTGTTTCCTAAATCAGCCCACAATAATGTAGAAATTACCAAAGAGGATAAAATCAAAAGACCTCCCATTGTTGGAGTTCCTGACTTTTTGTAATGAGATTCTGGTCCATCTGAACGAACATGTTGTTCAAACTGCATTGATTTTAGAAGTTTAATAATTACAGGCCCAAGTAAAATAGATATTAAAAGAGCGGTGACTGTTCCTCCAAGGGTTCTAACTGTTAGATATCTTAAAACATCAAAACCCGGGTCGTAGCTAATAAGCACTGTACCTAAATATTCAAACATCTATATATCTCTCCATTTTCATCCCTCGAGACCCTTTTATTAGCACTACATCTTTAGATTGTATATTTTTCTTTAAAAAATCTTTAAGAAGTGCCTCATCTTTGAAAAAGATTCCATTTTTACCAAAACTCTCTACAGCATATTTTGTTAAATCTCCAAATCCAAGAAAAATATCAATTTTTTTTGAAGCCGCATACATTCCGATCTCCTTATGCATCTTATTTCTATGTCTTCCAAGTTCTAACATATCGCCAAATACAAAAATCTTTCTTTTGCGCGAGGTTGCTAACAAATCTAATGCATTTTTAACAGATTCCGGATTAGCGTTATATGTATCGTCAATGAGAACTGATCCCTTTATCCATTTGGACTGTTTTTGCCTGATTACTGAGTTTAAATTATTTTTTAACTTAGTAATAAAAATTTCATCTGGGTTATTGAGAATATTTGAAACTGCATAGCTAGCAAGAATATTTTTTACATTATGCTCACCTGATAGCGGCGTTTCAATTGTCACATCTTTATTGTATTTTTTAGATTGAATTCTAAATTTAGTGCTATTTAAATTATATTTAATTTCTATAGGATAAAAATCTGCAGATTTATTCATTCCAAAAGTAACTAAATTAATATCATTTCTTAAACTTTTCCAATAATTTAAATGTTTAAGATTTTCATTTGGCACAATGAGATCTCCATTTTTTCTTATATTTGATACAAGTTCAGATTTAACATTTAATACTCCATCAATATTTTTTAATTTTTCTAAATGTGAGTTTCCTATATTAGTTATAAGGCCAATGTTAGGCTTGAGTAATGAACTTAAATATTGAATATCTTTAGGTTTAGCAGCTCCCATCTCAATAACCAA
>Ga0115552_1002473_pt1 | contig 10509 bp, 8 predicted proteins | sample COGITO_mtgs_1103_3_FD_87178 | JGI IMG/M metagenome (GOLD analysis project Ga0115552, IMG submission 87178) | Pelagic marine microbial communities from North Sea - COGITO_mtgs_110328 | ecosystem: Environmental > Aquatic > Marine > Epipelagic | place: Germany:Helgoland, sampling site Kabeltonne...
ACAATTGAAAAGACAAAAATGGAAATGAGAAAATTTTCCATTGAAGATGCTAATAGTTATGAAAAATTATTAAAAGCATCAGAATCTATATTTGACATAGGCTTTACTAAATTAGCTGATAAGCCCTTTAGTTCATTTTTTTTTATGTTAAGACAAATACCAGCTTTATTGAAATTAAAAAGTTACCTAACAGTTGCTCAGCTTGTTAATAAATATATAAAAAACCCAAATTTAAGAGCCGCTTTTTCAATTCACCCACTATTAGTTGGAGGAAATCCATTTTCAACGACTTCAATTTATGCCTTAATTCATTTTCTTGAAAGAAATTGGGGAGTGTATTTTAGTATGGGAGGAACTGGTAAGTTAGTTGCAGAGTTAACTAAATTGTTAAAGCGTTCTGGAGTAGATATTAAATACAATGTAGATATAAAAAGTGCTCTTGAAAAAAATGGTAAAATAGAGAAATTAGAGAGTATGGATGGCGATTTTTTTTCAGCAGACAATATTATTTTTAATGGAGACCCACCTACTTTCTATAGAGAAATACTAAAAACAAAAAATATTAATAAAAGAAAAAAATTTTTACCAGAAAAATTAACTTCTTATTCAATGGGAATGTTCGTTTTATTTTTTGGAACCAAAAAACAATATAGCAATATAGCCCATCATTCAATTTGGTTAGGTAAGAGATTTAAAGGTTTGTTAAAAGATATTTTTGATAACAAAGTTTTAAGTGAAGATTTCTCCTTATATATTCATAGACCAACTGCAACTGATAAAAGTTTTGCGCCTAAAGGCTGCGATAGCTTTTACGTACTATGTCCTGTTCCAAATCTTCAAGGCCACGTTGATTGGAGTAAAGAGGGTATAAAATTACAAAATAGAATAATAGAAGCTCTTGAAAAAACAATTTTGCCTGATCTTAAAAATAACATTTGTGACGATTTTTTTATGACACCTCTGGACTTTAAAAATGATTATCGTTCAACACATGGGGCAGGTTTTTCTATAGCACCTATTTTTTCACAATCTGCTTGGTTTAGGTATCATAATAAAGACCCTCATATAAATAATTTATTTTTTGCTGCAGCGGGAGCGCATCCAGGTGCAGGCGTTCCTGGTGTATTGTCGTCTGCAAAAATTGTAGAGAGCTTAATCAAATAAGTGAGATCTTGTATGGATCAACATATTTCAAATGCTAAATTAACATTAAAAAAAAATGGTAAAAGTTTTTACTGGGCTGGTAAATTTTTACCTTCTGCATATATCGATAGGGCTTCTGAATTATATCAATTTTGTAGGGTTTTAGACGACATTGCTGATAGTGGTGAAAGAGGGTCATTACAAACATTAAAAAAAATAAAATCAAATTTTATAAATTATAAAGAATTAAAATTTAAAAATAATTATAATTTAAAATATCCAAGCTTTTTTAATATATATTCCAAAAAAGCAGCAACGCATCTAATTGATGGGTTAATTTTAGATCAAAGCACTGTATTGTTTAAAGAAGAAGAAGAGTTAATTCAGTATTCATATTATGTGGCGGGAACTGTTGGTCTAATGATGTGTGATGCTCTTAAATGTAAAAATAAAGAAGCTTATTTATTTGCTATTGATCTTGGAATAGCTATGCAGCTTACTAATATTGCAAGAGATGTTTTAGAAGATGCAAAAATGGGAAGACGTTACATACCAGGTTCATGGATAAATAATATTTCTCCAAATGCCATGATACAAGGTGTAAATGATAATAATACAGAGATATTTAGAACAGTTTCTTTTGGTATAAAAAAATTATTAAATCTCGCAGAGAAATATTATTATAGTGGAACTCAAGGGTTAATCTTTCTGCCATTGAAAACTAGAATAGCAATTTCAATTGCATCGGGTGTATATAGACAAATAGGTATTCAATTAAAATTAAAAAATTATTGTTGGTACAATGGAAGGCAAGTAACGTCAAATATAACAAAAGCAAAAGTTACTTTTTTTAAAATAATTGAAGAATTTGTTAGAAACAAAAATAAAAAAAATCATGATCCTGAACTACATAGGTTTTTAAAAGAGATTATTGTAAGTGAGTAGTAAAGAAATAAATATCATTGGTGGTGGTTGTGCGGCATTTTCATTAGCTAGGTTTAACAATTTATTACCACAATATAAATTTAATTTATTCTTGAAGGACCAACATCAACCTATAAACGATCATTACTGGGGATTTTGGAAATTTAAAGAGAATCAAGAAGCTTACGATAATTCTTATTGTTCCTGGAATAACTGGGCTATAATAACTAGTAATTCAAAGAATATATTATCTTCAAAAAAACATCCTTATTGTGTTATTAAAAGGCAAAAATGGTTAAATTTTTGTCTAAGTAAGCTTCAGAATAAACAAGTAAATCTATTTAATAGAAAAATTTTAGAAGATAACGAAGAGTTATTTGATGGAAATTATAAGTTAAATGGGGACTATATTTTTGATAGTAGGCCGCCTAAAATGCCATCAAATATTTTATTGCAACATTTTGAGGGTTATGTAGTTAATTCAAAAGATGAAATATTTGACGATAAAACTGTTATTTTAATGGACTTTAGGTGCGATCAATCTAAGGGTATGCACTTTATCTATCTTCTTCCATTCAGTAAAAAAACTGCTTTAGTAGAATCCACCATGTTTTCAAAACACTTGGAGTCCAATAATTTTTACGATAAAGCAATTTTAAAATATTTAAAAAAATATTATAATTTAAAATCGTTTACAAAAAGCAATCATGAAAAAGGAATAATCCCCATGCATGATGTATCTTTAATGTCAAAAAAAATATTCAATATTGGAACAAGAGGAGGCGCTGTAAGGCCCTCTACAGGATATGCATTTACGTTTATACAAAAACAAGTGTTACAAATAAAGGATCAGTTAATTTCAGGTAAAAAAATTAATACTAATATTCATTCCAAAATAGATTTATTTTTAGATAAAATTTTTATTCGAGTTATAGATAAATATCCTGAAATAGCCCCAACTATATTTTCTAACTTAGCAAAAAATATAAATGGTGACGAAATGGCAAGGTTTATGTCAGGTAATTGTGATTTTAAAACCAATTGGAAAATAGTTTTTTCAATGCCCAAAATACCCTTTATTAAATCTTTTTTTAAAATTATATTTTAATGATGTTAGATCTTTCTTTAAATTTGATTGATTATGTATCATTGTTTTTAATTATATTTGTGGGTATTCCTCATGGAGCTCTAGACGGTGCAATTTCCATTACATTAGGTTGTTCTAAAAGAGTTATATTACAGTTAGGTTTTTTTGGAGCCTATATATTAGTTTCTGCTGGTGTAATCATAATGTGGTATTTTTTTCCAGTAGTTAGCCTTATCTTTTTTTTATTTATAAGTATTTTTCATTTTGGTTGTGGCGATTTAAATTGGAAAAAAAATAAAACTTATTTGATAAATGGCTACTTCCATGGCGGTTTAGTCGTATTAGGTATTATTTTTTGTAATAAACTCGAGGTTAGTTATTTTTTTTCTGTCTTATCAGGTAATCAATTATCATTATTATGGACATGTTTATATTTAGGGATAATTCTTTGGTTAAGTGCGTTAACTTTCATTGTTTTTAATTTTAAGAAGATGAAATTATCTAGAAATTATATAAGTTTAATTATTATTATGATCGTATTTATTACTCTGCTTCCGCCATTACCTGCATTTGCCATTTATTTTTGCTTGATACATAGCTTTAATCACATAAAAAGAGTTGTTCCTACTTTGCTTAATTTCATGGAGAAAGGTAAAGCCATATCATTAATGATTACTCTTTCAGTTTTAAGTTGGTTAGGTGGAGCAGTTGCTCTTTATTATATTTTAAATTTAAATATTTTTCCTGAGGCAATTTTAAAAGTGACATTTATTGGTTTAGCGGCATTAACATTCCCACATATGATTTTAGTAGATGGGTTTTTCAGGTCAAAATATAAGATATAATTTTACTGAATGAAATTAATATAATTACCTAAAGAAGAAATCGTCAAAATCAAACCAACTGTTACATTTGATTTAAATATTTTAAGGGGGTCATACTTCTTTAAGTCATTTAATTTTAGGATTTGATTGACAAAATGACATCCAACTAAAGTTACACCTATAAACCAAAAAAAACTAGCTTCTAAAAAATATCCACCTATTAACAATAAAATAAATGTAAAAGAGTACATACATCCTACAAACGTACTGAGAAAGTTTTTAGCTGATACAGCTGAGTTTTGTATTCCAAAAACTTCGTCTTCACTTTTGTCTTGGCAACCATATATGGTGTCATAACCAATGATCCAAAATACTGTAGCAAAATACATTATAAAAATACCAATGGTCCATTCTTGATTTGCAGCTGACCAAGCTGTTGGCACAGACCAACTAAATGTTAAACCTAAAATGATTTGAGGCCATTTAGTAAATCTTTTTGCTAGGGGGTAAATTATAACTAGGGGGAGGGAAGATAATGCGATATACCACGTATTTATATTAAGTTGGTATAGACAAATTATACCAATTAATAGCATAAAAGCTAAGAAAAAAAATGCTTGTTGATTTGATATGTCTCCATTAGCAATTGGTCTTTTTTTTGTTCTAGAAATTTTTTTATCAATATCCTTGTCCCATAAGTCATTTATAGTGCAGCCTGCTGCTCTCATAACTACAGCGCCTATAAGAAATATTATCATTAGTTTTATACAATTTATCAACTTTATATCAGTAAGGGCCAACACCCACCAACCAGGTAATAAAAGTAACCAAAATCCAACGGGTCTGTCAAATCTTCCTAACCTTACCCACTTTAACAATTTCTTAGGTAAAATGTTCCACCAGCCGTTTTCTATGATATCTGAATTATTAAATTTTGGTGTATTCATAAATAATGGCATATCATTATAGTGTGATTAAAACAATTGGTGGCTAAATTAATTTTAAGAATATAGGTTCATTAAGATGAAAGATTTATCATACAAAGCAAAAATTAGGCTATATGTAAATGGCAAGCTAGAGATTCATCAAGAAATAAAAATTCAGTCAAAACAATTGCATTATTTAACTAACGTTATGAGAAGAAAAAGAGATGACATATTATCAATTTTTAATGAGGTTGATGGAGAATTCACTGGCAAGATAATAAATGATTCAAAAAGAAACCTGACAATAAAGCTTTTACAAAAAATCAAGGATCCTGAAAAAAAAGCAGATATATGGGTTGTCTTTGCGCCTGTAAAGAAAAGTTCCACAGACTTTATTATTCAAAAAGCAACAGAGTTAGGCGCTTCTTGTTTAGTGCCAGTTATTACGGAGAGAACTATAACAAGAAATATAAATTTAAAAAGGATGCAAGAAATAGTTATTGAGGCATCAGAACAATGTGAAAGAATTACGATACCTGAAATTAAACCAATTCAAAAGCTTGCTGATGTGATTTGTTCTTGGAATAAAAACAGAAAGATTTTCTATGGTGATGAAACTGAGCGCAACCAAAAAGAAGAAAGGTCTTTTAACAATCAAGCTTTATTTAATCCATCTGGAGCCATTTTAATGGGACCTGAAGGAGGATTTTCTCAAAATGAAATAAGTTTTCTAAAATCAAAAGAATTTGTTGTTCCAATAAACTTAGGGCCAAGGATATTGAGATCTGAAACGGCAGTTATAAGTGGTTTAGTTTTCTGGCATATAATGAATGGTGATATGAAAGAATATATTATAAATTAATATTTTAATATTATGTTGTATTTTCTATTTTTTCTTCTTAATAATTGTTTGAAATATAGATGAGGACTGAATGTCAAAACTAGAAAAAAATGACCTAATCGATTGGTTTGTATCAGGAGAAAAACCAAGAGAAGACTGGAAAATAGGTACTGAACATGAAAAGTTTGTCTTTCATGAAGATAGTTTTAAAAGAGTTGGTTACTTCGGTAAATCAGGTATTAGTGAATTGCTTAACAAGCTGGCTGAAAAAAATAAATGGGAAAAAATCCTTGAAAATAATAATACAATTGCTTTAAGAGATCACACAGGTGCTTCCATATCTTTAGAACCTGGTGGTCAATTAGAATTATCGGGGAAGCCGCTTGAAAACCTTCATCAAACCTGTAAAGAGACAGGTTTACATTTAAAGATGATGAAAGATGTAATGAGTGAGTTAGGGTTGTCTATGATTGGATTAGGTTATGATCCAAAGTGGTCACGATCTGATCAAAATTGGATGCCCAAAGGCAGATATGAAATCATGAAAAATTATATGCCTAAAGTTGGGAATCTTGGGCTTGATATGATGCTCCGAACTTGTACAATTCAAGTTAATCTTGATTATTTTAGTGAGCAAGATATGGTTCACAAATTTCAAATATCTCTTGCTCTTCAATCAGTTGCAACAGCTTTGTTTGCAAACTCCCCTTTTATTGAAGGACAGGCTAGTGGCTATTTATCCTCAAGAGCCATGGTATGGACTGATACTGATTCTGATAGGACAGGTGTTCCAGGAATAGTATTTGACCCTAATTTCGGTTACGAATCTTGGTTGAATTATATCCTTCAAGTGCCAATGTATTTTATTTATAGAGAAGGAAAATATATTGATATTTCGGGGCAATCATTTGTAGATTTTATGGATGGAAAACTAAGAGGTTTTGAGGGTCAATACCCAACTATGAAAGATTGGGAGGATCATATAACTGTTGCTTTTCCAGAAGTTAGGTTAAAACAATATCTTGAGATGAGAGGCGCAGATGGAGGTCCTTGGAATATAATTTGTGCTCTTCCAGCCCTATGGGTAGGTCTGTTATATGATGATGAATCGCAAGCGGAAGCTTATGATTTAGCTAAGCCTCTAATGAGTAAAGACGTGTTGGAGGAAGGAAGAGTTTCAGCTTCTAAATTAGCTTTAGGTGGTAAAATTGGAGAAATTTCTATTGAGCATCTTGCAAATGAAATGTTAAGAATTTCAAGCTCTGGGTTAGAAAGAAGAAATGTTTTAGATCATAAAGGTATGGACGAAAGACAGTTTTTAGATCCTTTATTTCGTATTTTACAAAACAAAGAAACAGGAGCAGAAAAACTAATCAAGAAATATAACACTACATGGAATAAAAATGTAAATAAAATTTTTACTGAGAATTCTTATTAGTTGTAGAATTAATTAGTATCTGTCCCGCCAATAGTTATGCCGCCCATCAATAGAGTTGGTTGACCCACTCCAACGGGAACACCTTGGCCATCTTTCCCGCAGGTACCTATTCCATCGTCTAAAGCTAAATCATTACCAATCATAGATATTTTTGACATGGCATCTGGGCCATTTCCTATAAGTGTAGCTCCTTTAAGGGGTTGTTTAATATTTCCATTTTCAACTAAGTATGCCTCAGAGGCTGAGAAAACAAATTTGCCATTTGTAATGTCTACTTGTCCACCTGCAAAATTAACTGCATAAATACCTTTTTTAAGAGAACTTATAATTTCTTTTGGGTCTACACTTCCATTATCCATGTAAGTGTTTGTCATTCTTGGCATAGGATAATGTGAATAGGATTGTCTCCGACCATTTCCAGTAGGGTTCATTTTCATTAAGCGAGCGTTTTGCCTGTCTTGCATATAGCTTTTCAAAACACCATTTTCAATTAAGATATTTTTTGATGAGCGAGTTCCTTCATCATCAATAGTTATAGAACCTCTTTTATTTTCAATAGTCCCATCATCGATAACAGTAACTCCATCAGCTGTTACTTTATCACCAATTTTTCCTGAAAAAATTGATGTACCTTTTCGATTGAAATCACCTTCCAAGCCATGGCCGACTGCTTCATGTAGCATAACTCCTGGCCAACCAGGCCCAAGAACCACAGGCATTTCTCCTGCAGGAGTTGGAATTGATTCAAGATTGGTGTTAGCAATTCTTAGCGCTTCTTTGACTTGTCCCTTCCATCGATTTGAATTAATCCATTCCTCATATTTGCCTCGGCCACCACATCCTGAGCTTCCTGTTTCTCTTCTGCCATTTTGTTCAACAATAAGTGAAACATTAAGTCTTACCAAAGGTCTGATATCTGCAGACCTTTCTCCATCAGCCCTAATGATTTGAATTGCTTGATATGAAGCGGATATTGAAGCTGAAACTTGTACAACTTTACTATCTAAAGATCTTGCATAATTATCTATTTCTTCAAGAAGCTCTGTTTTTATATTGAAGGAAGTTTCTTCAATAGGGTTTAGTGAGGTATATAAAGGTTTGTTAGTGCCATGAGAAGGAGCTGGAGCCATTATACCAGTATAATTTTTTGATACAGATTTCACTGTCTCTGACGCTCTTTTAAGAGAAGATTCACTGATTTCTCCAGAATGAGCAAAACCTCTAGCTTCACCAGCTATTGCTCTTAATCCAAAACCCTTTGTACTGTCATATGAGATGTTTTTCATTCTACCATCATCGAAAGAAAATGACTCTGATTTTGTAGACTCTAGGTACAATTCACCGTCGTCAGCTTTGTTAAGAGTGTCAGATAATATAGATTTAACTTTTGTTAGATCAAACTCATTGTTTTCAAAAAAAATATTATCTGTGATTTCCAGTGGTGATTTGTTTTGCATATGTAAACCTATTAAATTAGAAATATAGTACCTAAAATGACAGTCTGACAATTATTATGCAAGGTTAAATCTGAAATAAATATTTTTTTTAGATTGTATTAAAATTTTATGTATAAAGTTAAAATAATTTGTTATTAGATCTAGTATTTTACTTGAAAAAGTTTTAAGTAATACATAGTTAATCCAATTAATTTTTTAAGATTAATATTATTGGATCAAATATATTTTGATTATATATATTGTTTGAGGAGCGAACATAATGAAAATAAATATCCAGACACTTCTGTGTAATTGGAATAGCAAGTTAATTTTTTGTATATCGGGCTTACTTGCTTTTATTTTTTCTATTTCTAATTTAGCCTTTGCCTCTGAACCGAAACCTTGGCAAATGGATCTTCAACCACCTGCAGGTATTATTGCGGAAAAAGCAACTGATCTTCACAATTTTCTCTTAGTTGTTATAACCCTAATTTCTGTTTTTGTTTTAGGATTATTAATATATGTTTGTATCAAATACAAAGAACAGCCTGGTGTTAAACCTTCAAAAACATCTCATAATACTATAATAGAAATTATATGGACAGTAGTTCCTGTACTAATATTAGTTGTAATAGCTGTTCCATCATTCAAATTGTTATATCTTACAGAAGCAGACAAGCCTGTGGACATGGTAATAAAAGTATCTGGAGCTCAGTGGTATTGGAATTATGAATATCCTGACCAAGAAATTTCATTTGATTCATATATTATTGCAGAAGCAGATTTGAAAGGTGATCAAAAGAGGATGTTAGACGTTGATAACCCTCTTGTTGTACCTGAAGGCACGAAAATAAAATTCTTAATCACTGGTAATGATGTAATGCATTCATTCTTTGTTCCATCATTAGCGTTACAAGTTTACTCAATAGCTGGTAGAATTAATGAAATTTGGACAGAAATACCTTTAGGTAAGAAAAAATATTATGGACAATGTAACCAAATCTGTGGCGTCAATCATGCATATATGCCAATTGTTATTCAAGCTCTGCCAAAAAATGAATATGAGCAGTGGTTAAAAGAAGCTAAAGTAAAATTTGCTAATAAAATAAACAGTAGTCCTAATAAATTAGCATTCCTGGAAAAAAAAGCAGTTAAGGAGATTAAATAATGGCAACATTGTCGCAAAGTTCGGATACAATATCAAGCCATGATCATCATGGAGCACCATCAGGTTTTGTAAAGAGATGGCTTTACTCCACTAACCATAAAGATATAGGAACTATGTATATCATATTTGCTATAGTTGCAGCGTTTATTGGTGGTGGAATGTCCATTTATATGAGGATGGAACTAATGAATCCGGGTGTTCAGTATATGGCTGACGGACATATGTGGAATGTTTTTACTACAGCACATGGCCTTATTATGGTTTTCTTTGTTGTTATGCCAGGACTAATTGGTGGCTTTGGAAATTGGTTTGTTCCTATTATGATAGGTGCCCCTGACATGGCATTTCCTAGGATGAATAATATTTCATTTTGGTTGTTACCTCCAAGTTTTGTATTACTCCTACTATCTGCTGTCGTAGATGGAGGCGTTGGCGTAGGTTGGACAATTTATCCTCCACTTTCAGGCTCTGCTGGTTCACCAGGTATGGGAATGGATTTGGCGATATTTTCCCTTCATTTGGCTGGAGCATCCTCAATATTAGGAGCTGCTAATTTTATTACAACTATTTTTAATATGCGTGCCCCCGGGATGACACTTCATAAAATGCCATTATTTGTTTGGGCAATGTTAGTTACAGTTTTCTTATTATTATTAGCCATACCTGTATTAGCAGGTGCAATAACAATGCTTCTCACAGATAGAAATTTTGGAACAAGCTTC
>Ga0115552_1002502_pt1 | contig 10460 bp, 4 predicted proteins | sample COGITO_mtgs_1103_3_FD_87178 | JGI IMG/M metagenome (GOLD analysis project Ga0115552, IMG submission 87178) | Pelagic marine microbial communities from North Sea - COGITO_mtgs_110328 | ecosystem: Environmental > Aquatic > Marine > Epipelagic | place: Germany:Helgoland, sampling site Kabeltonne...
CTAACTCTAACAAATAAAACAATAGGTGTAGGCCAAGTAACAGGTAATACAAGAGCATATACTGGTGACGGTTCTACTGTAACATTTACAGTTACAGATGGAATGACTGTACAAAATACCTTGGTATTTTTAAATGGTGTTTTCCAAAGACCAACAACAGATTTTACAATATCGGGAACAACGCTGACATTTGGTACGGCACCAATAGCTGCGGATGCAATAACAATAAAAGAGCTTTAATAGAGGTGTATAAATAGTAGTATGACTAACAAAATCAAAGAATCGAATATAACAGACGGCGCAGTCACAAGCGATAAGTTAGCTTCTGGTACAGTTGCTAATGACAGACTTGCAAATAATTCGATTACTATTAATGGTAATACTGTAGCATTAGGTGGTACATTATCGACATTACCTACCATTACATCATCTAGTGTTGTAATTACACCGGATTCTGAACAATCATTTACTTTAGCAGGAACAAACTTTGTATCTGTGCCAATTGTAGAGTTAGTTAGTTCGACAGGTGCAGTTACAGTAGCAAGTGCTGTTACATTTAATAACTCAACAAGTTTAGCAATTACAACAAGCTTATCTGCTGGTACTTACTATGTAAGAGTAGAAAATCCAGATGGTGGTGCAGTAAGAAGTTCATCAGCAATTTTAGCAGTTAGTAATGCACCTACATGGTCAACAGCCGCAGGCAGTTTAGGTACCATAACAGCAGGCGCTACAGCTACATTTCAATTACTCGCTTATGATGACTCTAGTACAGCAGTGACAGGTTACACATTACAATCAGGTTCATTGCCAGGAGGATTTACTTTAGCTGGTGATTCAACAATTGGTTCAATTTCAGGCACAGAATCAGGTGCTACAGATACAACAACTTATTCTTTTGTTATTAGAGCAACGGATAATGAATCACAAACAACTGACAGGACATTTAGTATTACTGTCAATGTGTCGGCTACAGGAGGAGGGCAATTTAACTAATGTCTAGTAAAGGTACAGCATATATTGATAGAACACCATCAAGTGGTGGTAACAGAAAAACATGGACTTGGTCATGTTGGTTAAAAAGAACAGGAATTAGTTCAGCTCAAAGACTTTTTAGCGCAGGAAGTTCAATAGGTACAAATAACGATAACTTATTAAGTGTTCTTTTTGAAAGTGATAATACACTTAAAATTTTTTCGGAAGTTAGCGCTTCTACTGTTATAGATTTGAGAACAACTCGTGTATTTACGGATACTTTTGGTTATTATCATATTGTTATAGCATTTGATACAACTCAAGCAACAGCAGCTGACCGTGTTAAAATTTATGTAAATGGTACACAAGAAACAGCTTTATCAGCTACAACTTATCCTAGTTTAAATTTAGATACATTTGTTAATCATACTGTAAAACATAGAATTGGTTATACAGGAAGTTCATTTGATGGTATTATGTCACATATGCACTTTGCTGATGGAACAGCTTATGCTGCTTCAACTTTTGGCGAAACAGATTCAACCACAGGTGAATGGAAATTAACATTGTCTCCTTCTTTTACATTAGGTACAAATGGTTTTACAATTTTTAAAAATGATAATACTATTACAGACCAATCTACCAATTCAAATGACTGGACACAAGCAAACGGTTCAATATCTGCTACTCAGGATTGCCCTAGTAATGTATTTTGTACTATGAATGATACGGAGTTTGATTTTGCAAATGCTGACTCAGATATAGGCGCAGGCGGAACTTTTGTTTATCCAAGGGCAAATGGTAATTACACTTATGCAATGTCAACTCTCGCAATGCCAAAAGGAAATGGTAAATTTTACTTTGAAGCAAAAAGAATTGTATATGATACTGTTGAAGCAGCAGTTGGTATTGTTGACGCTGAATTTTCTTCAGAAATATTTTATGAAAATAGACCAATTGTTACAGCTACTAATACTACAGCAATTGGTAGAGTATTGGCGAATAGTGATGGTCATTCAATAATTTCAGGTACGGCAAACTCTAGTTATGGTCTCGGTTCACTAGCTGACGGTGATATTGTTTGTATGGCTTGTGATATGGAAAACGGTGCCTTTTATTTTAGAAAAAATGATGGTTCATGGGCTAATAGCGGCGACCCAACTTCAGGCGCAAGTAAAACTGGTGCGATAGATATATCAGCAACATCTCAATGGACATCAAGTTCTCATTGGAGAGTTTGGTGTGGAGATGGTGCTACTAACCATGACAGGTGGGCATTTAATTTTGGTAATGGTAATTTTCCATCACAATCAGGTAGTTTTGGTTCTCAATCATATTCAACAACTGCTGTGTCAAGTGCAGGCACAAATGCTTCAGGTATAGGTATTTTCGAATTTGATGTACCTACTGGCTACACAGCGCTATGTACTAAGGGGTTAAACGAATAATATGGCATACACAACAATTAATAAATCTACAGATTATTTTAATACTAAACTTTATACAGGTAATGGTTCAACAGGTCATGCAATTACAGGTGTAGGTTTTCAACCAGATTTACTTTGGTTAAAACCAAGAAGCACAACAGGTTATCATAGACTTTTTGATGCAGTAAGAGGTGCAGGATATCAACTATATAGTAATGAAACTAATGGTTCTGGTCTAGACACAAATCAAATGTCTTCATTTAATTCAGATGGTTTTACTTTAGGAAATGAAACTGGTTCAAATGCAAATGGAACTACTTTTGCCTCATGGAACTGGAAAGCAAATGGACAAGGTTCATCTAACACAGATGGTTCAATAAACACTACTTATACTTCTGTTAATACGACAGCAGGTTTTTCAATAATTCAATATACAGGTAATGGTGTAGCAGGTGCAACGATTGGACATGGATTAGGTGCAGTACCTAAAATGCTTATAGTAAAACAAACAAACTCATCTAATAATTGGAAAGTTTATCATGTAAGTATGGGTAACAATAATATTATGAATTTAAATGATACTTCAGCACAAACAGGAAATACTGCTTTTTGGAATGACACTACTCCTACATCTACACTTATTTCTCTTGGTACAAATGGTGCAATAAATGGAAGTGGAAATACTTATATTATGTATGCTTTTACTTCTATAACTGGTTATAGCAAGTTTGGTTCTTTTTCTGGTAATAATAATAATGACGGTTCATTTATTTACACAGGATTTGCACCATCATTTGTTATGGTTAAGAGAAGTAGTGATATTCAAGGTTGGGTTATGTGGGATAATAAAAGACCTGGTTATAATTTAACTAATCAAAGTCTAACAGCAAACGAAAATAGTGCTGAAGAAACAGGTAGAACTTTTGATATATTGTCTAATGGTTTTAAAATAAGAGATACTAATACAGCTACTAACGCTGCTTCAACATATATTTACATGGCATTTGGTCAAACCTTGGTAGGGTCAAACAATATACCATGTACAGCAAGATAAACAGTATAAATAGTATAAAGGATAAAAGAGAAATAATATGCCGGCAATTATAACAAACAAATTTAGAAGACACAATGCTCAACAATTCGTTGAATCATTTAGCGAATCAGCAAATACTGTCTATTACATGGGTTTAGGCCGTTCTCAAGCATTTGGCACATCTACTAGAGGTGATAGTAGAACCGAAAATGAAGGAACAGATACAGGTCCATTAACTCCAGTTGATTCAATCAAAGATGAATTTTATTATTTTGATGATTTATTAGCTGCAAAAAGAATTACAACAAGTGATGTTTCTTTCGCAATACCAAGAAGAAACTGGACTACAAGCACAGTTTACGATTATTATAGACATGATTACGGAAATTATATAACTGGTGGCACAACTACACAGTCGGCAAACTCTGGTGCTACTAACTTATTTGATTCTACTTTTTATGTATTAAATAGTAACAATAATGTTTACAAATGTTTAGATAATAATGGTGGCGCAAACTCAACTGTAGAACCAACAGGAACATCAACATCAATTTTAACAACAGGTGATGGATACAAATGGAAATATATGTATTCACTATCTGCTTCACAACAAGTTAACTTTTTATCAACTGACTTTATGGCAGTTGCAACAAATTCAACTGTATCATCAGCGGCTGTTGATGGTGCAATTAACATTATAAAAATTAAAACTGCCGGTTCAGGCGGTACAGACGGTACACATACAGGCGTTCCAATTAGAGGAGACGGTAGTTCGGGTGTTTGCTCAGTTACAGTTTCATCTGGTGCAGTAACAGCTGTAACAGTAACAACACCAGGTACAGGTTATACTTTTGCTTACATAAGAGTTGCAGATATTATAACTGCTGGTGCAACAAGTTTAACAGGAACAGAATTAGATGTAATTATAGAACCAAAAGGTGGTCACGGATTTGACGCAGTAACAGAATTAGGTGGTTTCTTTGTAATGACGAACACTAACTTTGAGGGTGCAGAAACATCAAACTCTGGTGACTTCAATACTACAAACGATTTCAGACGAGTATGTATTGTAAAAGACCCAAATTCAGGTGGTTCAGCTGCAACAGCAACTACTTTAAGAGCTGTAAAAGCTGTCTTACTTGCAAGTGCTTCAGGTTCATTTACAGTAGATGAAAAAATTACTCAAACAACAACAGGTGCCATAGGCAAAGTTGTTGAGTGGGATAATACAAATAAAATATTATATTATGTTCAAACTAGATTTAATAACGCTGGTTTGGATACAAACGGTAACTTAACAGCGTTTTCTGGAACAAACACGATTACAGGTGCTGATTCGGGTATTACAGGTACTCCTTCAACTTCAACAAGTACAGTTGATAGTGTTTCATTCACAAGTGGCTATGCAGCTGCTGAATTAGACGCTGACTCAGGTGATGTTGTTTATGTTGAAAATAGAGCACCTATTACAAGAGCTTCAGACCAGACAGAAAATGTTAAACTAGTTATTGAATTTTAAGAGGGAAATAAATGCCAAGTCCAACTGACTTTAACCTCACGCCTTATTATGATGACTTTGCTGAGTCAAAGAAGTTCCATAGAGTTCTTTTCAGACCAGCTTTCGCAGTACAGGCTAGAGAGTTAACACAATCACAAACGATTTTACAGAATCAAGTCGAAAGGCTATCTGACCACATCTTTAAACAAGGTGCAATGGTCATTCCTGGTGAAATCGGTTATGATTTAAATTACTATGCTGTAAAACTATCGGCAAAATCTCTATCAGATATTACAAAATATAATAATGTACAATTAACTGGCGTAAGTTCAGGTGTTGTTGCAAACTGTATTGGTGTTGCAGCTACAGACGGAACTGACCCCGATACTTTATTTGTAAAATATATCACATCAGGTACTTCAAACACAGCAACGACATTCACAGACGGAGAAACAATTAACTGTACAGTTGATGGTTCAGCCGCTACAGTAACTTGTTCTACTACAGCTACAGGTTCAGCTGCTACAATCGGAGCAGGTGTTTATTATATAAATGGTTTTCATGTTGAAGTTGCCGAACAAGTTTTAGTATTAGACAAATATACAAACTCACCATCTTATAGAGTTGGTCTTGCAGTTACAGAATCTTTTGTAACTCCAAATGATGATTTATCTCTAAATGATAATGCTGCCGGTGCTTCAAATCAAAATGCTCCAGGCGCTCACAGATTTAAAATAGATTTAACACTTGCTAAGAAAACTTTGACAAGTACCGAAGATTCAAACTTTATTGAATTGTTAAGATTAAAAGTAGGTATTATTCAAAACAGAGTTAGAACAACTGAATATGCAGTATTAGAAGATACACTTGCTAGAAGAACATTTGACGAATCAGGTGATTATCTAGTTAGAGGTATGGAATTAGATATTAGAGAACATCTAATTAATGGCAACAATAGAGGAATTTATACATCTGCTAATGGAGGTTTAGAAAGTAAACTTGCATTAGGTATTTCTCCTGGTAAAGCATATGTAAAAGGTTATGAAATCGAAACAATTGGTACAACTTTTGTTGAAGTTGATAAGGCAAGAGATTTTGATACAGAAAATAACTTTAATACAAGATTTAATTTAGGTAACTTTGTAAATGTTTCAAATGTTTACGGTTCTCCGGATGTTGGATTTGTTTCAGGTAGAGTCGAATCATTTAAAAGAGTAAATCTTTATAATACAACAACATCAAGTAGAGGTACAGAAAATGCAGGTTCAGGTTCTAGTATCAATACAATTGGTCGTGCTAAGTCAAGAGGTTTTGAAATAAATTCAGGAACAGCTGCTTCAAATATTTTTGCAAGTTCTTCATTGACAGGTGCAGTATATAAACATTACTTGTTTGATATTAATATGTTCACACACTTGAACATTAGAACAGCACAAGCATTCACAACAGGTGAAAAAATTACAGGTGGTACTTCAGGTGCTACTGCTACTTTAGAATCAATTTCTACAACTGAAAGTGCTACAATTACAGGTGCTACAGCAGCTAATCCTGTTGTTGTAACTTCAACTAATACTTTCAAAGAAGGCCAACAAGTTACAATTGCAAGTGTTGGTGGTATGACTCAACTTAATGGCAATGTTTATACTGTTAGAAATCCTAGTGGTTCAAATTTTGAATTATACGATACAGACGGCACTTCTTCAGTAGATGGCACAGGATTTACTTCTTATACTTCAGGCGGTACAGCTGCACACGGTGTAGTTATTGTATCAAGTGTTGTTGGTACTTTCTCAGCAGGAGAAACAATTACAGGTGGCACATCATCTAACACAGCAGTAATTCAAACAGACGCTGTAGGTTTAAAAGGTGTAACTACACTTGATTTCTCTAGTGTAAAACAATTAGGTATGGCAGGTTCGCCAACTTATACTTCGGATGTTGTAAGAAATTCAGCAAATGGAGAAAGATTACAAATTTCAGGAACAATATCAGTAGCAAATTCAAGTGCTTCTGTAACAGGTTTCGGTACTAGATTTACAGACGAGTTAAGAGTAGGTGATGAAATTACATTTACTACAGACGCAGGTGGTTCGGAAACTCAAATTGTTGAATCAATTATTTCAAATACAAGTTTGACTATTGCAGCTGCAGTTGGTGGTTCAGATGTAACAACTAAATCAAACGCAACTAGAAATAGAGGTAAATTACAAGAATCTAATAATAATATTTCTATTTTCAAAATGCCTTATAAAACTATTAAGACATTAAAGACAGCCAATAATTCAGGCGTAACAGATACAAACTTTGCAGTAAGAAGACAATTTGTAAAAACATTATCATCAAATGGTGATGAAACAATTACAGCAGGAACAAACGAAACATTTGTGTCATTAACGGAAGGCGATTATGTTTTTTCTATTATGACAACAGGTTCGGGTGGAACAGGCGCAGTTGGTGATGTATTAAGTTTAACAGGAAATAACCATGAGGGGGATCCTATATTTCAATTATCAGGTTCTCCTACAGGTAAAACTTTAACATTTGATTTTGGTGCTAATTATGCTGGCCACGAAGTAAAAATTTTAGCAACAGTCAATAGAAGTGTTGCAGATTCAAAATCAAAAACATTAAACGCATCCACAACTTTAGCAGTATCTACTCAAGCTACAATCGAAAGTGGTGTTATTGGATTAGGCAAAGCTGACATATATAAAATTAATAATATTTACATGTCTCCTGATTTTAGCACAGCGGCTACAAGTTCACACACAGATATTACAGATAGATTTAATTTAGACAATGGACAAAGAGATAACTTTTATGACATTGGTAGAATTAAATTAAAAACAGGTTCATTAACACCAACAGGTAGATTATTAATCAATTTCGATTACTTCTCTCACGGTTCAGGTGATTATTTTGATGTTGACTCTTACTCTGGTGTTGTTGCTTATGCAGATATTCCAAGTTACAATTCAGATACAACTGGTCAAATATATCAATTAAGAGATGTATTAGATTTTAGACCAAGAGTTGATGACGCAAGTACAATCGATTCTGGCGGACAAGATAGAAGTTTTGATGGATTAGGTGCTTCACCGGTTGATGTTGTTAAATTTAATTCTGATATATCTACAGACTTTGAATTCTATTTACCAAAAATTGTAAAAATATTTTTAGATAAAGATGGCACATTTAGAAAAGTAGATGGAGCTTCGGCATTAAGTCCTCAAGCACCAAATAATTTAGATAGTGCAATGCACCTTTACACACTACAATTAGATAATTACACTCTTTCAACTGACCATGTTGAAATCGAAATCATTGATAATAGAAGATATACAATGAGAGATATTGGTAAGATTGAAAAGAGATTAGAAAATGTTGAGTATTACACTCAATTAAATATGTTAGAACAATCAGCACAGTCTTTACAAATACAAGACGCAGACGGTTTTGATAGATTTAAAAACGGATTTATTGTTGACAACTTTACTGGTCATGGTATCGGTGATGTAGGTAACGCAGATTACAAAGCTGCTATGGCAATGGCTGAAGGCGCTTTGAGACCAACATTTAAGGAAGACGCAGTACAATTAATCGAAAGAGATGATGACGGTACAGAAATTGTTGACGCAGATAGAACGGCAGCTAATTATCAAAAAACTGGTGATTTATTAACATTACCATACACAGAAACAACTTTAGTTGACCAACCTTTTGCAAGTAAATATATTAATGTTAATCCTTTCAATGTATTTACATGGATTGGTACGATTGATTTAACACCTCCAGGTGATGAATGGAAAGAAACAGAAAGAGCACCAGAATTAGTAATAAACAATCAAGGTGGTTTTGATACTTTAATTTCAGGCAATCCTGGTTTAGAGAGTGTTGAGATTGGTACAGTTTGGAATGAATGGCAAGATATGTGGGCTGGCGCTCCTAGAGATATGGATGTTAGAGCGCTTGGTGGTCAAGTAAGAGAACAAACATTTGCTTTTGGTGTTCCAAGACGAGTATTACAAAGACAAGAAGTTACAACTGCTCAATTAGTAAATCAAACTAGAACAGGTGTAAGAAATGTATTAGTACCACAAGTTGTTAGAAATTCAATTGGTGACAGAATTATTAATGTTGCATTTGTGCCTTTTGTAAGAGCAAGAACAATTACATTTAACGGTACAAGATTTAAACCAAACACAAGAGTTTATCCATACTTTGATAACATTGATGTATCAACTTATGTTACACCAACAGGTGGTTCTTTAGGTGGTAATTTAGTAACAGACGCTAACGGTGCATTATCAGGAACATTTGCAATACCTGACCCAACAAATAATTCAAATCCAAGATGGAGAACAGGTACAAGAGTATTCAGATTAACTGCCTCAGCTACAGATGATAGAAGTTCAGATGTAGAAACAGCTGGTGAAGTAGATTACACAGCAAGAGGTATTTTAGAAACTCAACAAGAAACAATTTTATCTACAAGAGAACCTAGATTACAAAGAACAAACACAACAGATAATAGAGATATTACTAGAACATCTACAAGAGAAACTAACAGACAAGTTGGTTGGTGGGATCCTCTTGCTCAAACTTTCTTAATTGATGATAGTGGTGGTGTTTTTGTAAGTTCAGTAGATTTATTCTTCCAATCTAAAGATGATACTGTTCCAATTACAGTTCAAATTAGAGAAGTTGTAAATGGTTATCCAGGAACGAAGATTTTACCTTTCTCTGAAAAAACAATTAATCCTAGTGCTGTAAATACTAGTACAGATTCTACAACGGCTACAACATTTACTTTTGATAGTCCGGTTTACATACAAGAAAATGTTGAATACGCATTAGTTGTATTAGCTAACTCTACAGATTACAATGCTTGGGTTGCTCGAATGGGAGAAACACAAGTTAATTCTGATAGAACAATATCAGAGCAACCATATGCAGGTGTATTATTTAAATCACAAAATGGTACAACATGGACTGCTGACCAAAATGAAGATATTAAATTCAAATTAAAAAGATGTGAATTTGATGTTACAAATACCGGCTCAGTTGTATTGACTAACGATAGTTTACCAACAAGAACATTAAAAAATAATGCTTTAAGAACAACAAATAGTTCTAAAGTTATCAGAGTTTTCCATCCAAATCATGGTATGCACGGCACATCAAACAATGTTACAATTGCTGGTGTATCCTCAGGAACATATAATGGTTTAGAACACTTCGATATTAACGGAACATATACAAGTATCTCTAATATAACATTAGATAGTTACGACATTACTTCACCAAGTTCTTCAAATGCTACAGCAACAGGAGATATTGGTGGCACAAGTATTACAGCAACACAAAATAGATTATATGATGTAATGAATTTGAGTATTCAAACAATGACTGTACCTGAAACGACAATAGGATATTCTATTAGACCAACAACTGGTAAATCAGTTCATGGTTCTGAATCAGAATTTACTTTAACAAGTTTTTCTAATAGACAATCAGTTGTAGGTAA
>Ga0115552_1002504_pt1 | contig 10459 bp, 15 predicted proteins | sample COGITO_mtgs_1103_3_FD_87178 | JGI IMG/M metagenome (GOLD analysis project Ga0115552, IMG submission 87178) | Pelagic marine microbial communities from North Sea - COGITO_mtgs_110328 | ecosystem: Environmental > Aquatic > Marine > Epipelagic | place: Germany:Helgoland, sampling site Kabeltonne...
CCTGCTACATACTTAGCATGGACGCAAATAAAGACTATAATTGAAGAAGCAAATGCAACCCTTAATATGATTCCTATACTACTTGGAGGCGTGTTTAAGGAAACAGGTAATACTTCTCCTGCTACTGTTCCTGCTAAAGGCAAGTGGATGAATAATGATTTAAAAAAACATTCAAAAATTTATAATGTTGAATTCAATTCAAATAGTTTTTTTCCTATAAATACATTAAATTTAATGCGAGGCGCAATCGCTGCAAAAACAATGAATATATTTCAAGAGTATTCAGAAGCAATATTCACTGGAATATGGGTTAAAGATTTAAATTTAGGAGATTTATCTGTTCTTCAAGATTATTTAGAAAAAAACAAGATAGATACTAAAAAATTATTTGATTTAGTTCAATCGGATGAAGTTAAAACAATGTTAATTCAAAACACTAAGGAAGCTGTTGAGCAAGGTGTTTTTGGAGCACCTACTTTTATCATAGATAATGAGTTGATATTTGGTCAAGATAGATTAAATTTTATAAAATTAGCCTTAAAATAGTAATATTATAATTCTTTTTTAATATAAATTTAATTAGGTATTGTAAAATACATTTTGGATTACTATTTAATAAGTATATAATATCGTTAATTATAAATAAGTTGAGGAATTACAATGGATAAAAATTTTCACAAACAAGCAGATTTTAAAATAGGTGCAATTGTAAAGCACCGTTTATTTTCATTTAGAGGTGTGATTTTTGATGTTGACCCTGAATTTATGAATACTGAGGAGTGGTATGCCTCTATTCCTGCTGATATGAGGCCTAAAAAAGATCAACCTTTTTACCATTTATTTGCTGAAAGCGAAGAGGGGCCGTATATAGCTTATGTATCTCAACAAAATTTACTAAAAGATGATAGTCAAGAACCATGTTTACATCCTCAAATTGATGTCATGTTTAATAATATTGGAGGAGATTATATTTTGAAAAAAGAAAATATACATTAGTGTTTAAATTCTAATCGTCTTTTTCCATCCAGGGGGCATCTGGGGAGCTTGCATCACCTATTACATTTGTAGAATTGTCCTTATCGTCCTTTATTTTTCTCCAACTTAGAATATTATTTCTTGTTATTACTTTTCCTATAAAATATGCAAGAAATACACATAATAATAAAGTTAGGATGCCGATAATTGGATGGTAGCTCATTAAATACTCTTTTTATTTTAATTATAATTCGAATGGCGGATAATACAAGTTTTTTGGAGACAAGGTAAAAACTTCATAACCAGATGCAGTGACACAAAGTGTATGCTCAAATTGAGCTGATAAGGATTTGTCTTTTGATACAGCAGTCCAGCCATCTTGAAGAATTTTTACTTCATGACTTCCTACATTAATCATAGGCTCTATAGTAAAAAACATTCCTTCTTTTAAAACTTGGCCCTCACCTTGGCGTCCGTAATGTAAAACACTTGGACTATCATGGAATACTCTTCCTATTCCATGCCCACAAAAGTCTCTAACTACTGAATAGCCTTTGTTTTCTGCAAAACTTTGAATTGCATAACCAATATCACCTAATGTTGCGCCTGGTTTAACTTCTTCAATACCTCTCCACATCGCTTCAAAGGTTGCTTCAATTAGCTTCTTTGCTTTTATACCTGGTTGTCCAACCCAAAACATTCGACTAGTATCTCCATACCAACCATCTAAAATTACTGTTATATCAATATTTAAAACATCTCCATTTATTAGAACCTTATCTCCAGGAATTCCATGACATATTACATGGTTTATTGAAGTGCAAATTGATTTTGGAAAGCCTTTGTAATTTAGTGGTGCAGGAATAGCATTATTTTTTAAAATAAATTCATGACATTTTTTATCAAGTATGTCTGTTGTTACCCCAGGTACTACAAATGGAATAATAAAATCAAGTACTTCTGCAGCTAGTTTACCAGCTTTACGCATACTAATTATATTCTCATTATTGTGAATCATAATACCAGAGTCTTCGTCTATATACATTTTTTTCCTTTTATAATTTTAGTTATTTAATAATTTAATTTTTTTTCCTATGTTAATTCCTGTTGTACTTAAAATAGTATCAATACAAATAACTTCAACTCCTGCATTTATGGCATTTATAAAAGCTTTGCCATATTTAACATCTATATCTTCAGCAATTTTAAAGTAATTGCAGTCATTTCTTTGTATTAAATAGAGCATTACTGCTCTATCTCCATTTTGAGCAACATTAGCCAACTCTTTCAAATGTTTTGTTCCTCTTGAAGTAATACCATCAGGAAATTCTGCTATCCCTTTTTTTCTTGATAAATGAACATTTTTAATTTCTACATAGCAATCTTCTTTGTCCTCATCTTGTAAAAATATATCTATTTTAGAATTAACCCCATATTTTACTTCTCTTTTTAAGGTTTTGTAATTTAACAGCTCTTTTATTTCTTGATTATTAATAGCCTCTTGAATGATTTTATTTGGATTATGTGTATTTACACCCACTATAGTATTGCTTTCTTGGGTTAGTTCCCAAGTCCATTTAAGTTTTCTTTTAGGATCATCACTTTGAGAAAGCCAGGAAGTTATACCTTCTTTAGCTACTCCTGTCATTGCTCCCGTATTTGGACAATGTGCTGTGATTAATTGACCATTTTCAAGAATATGGTCACTAAAAAATCGTTTATAACGCTTTACAAATGTAGCTTTGATAAGATTGTTAGAGAATTTCATATTTTTATAATATATTATATTAAAGTAGTGGGTCTATAATTAATTAATTAATATTAGAGGAAATAACATGAATAGTTTGTCTACAGCTTGTTTAATTGTAATAGGAGATGAAGTTTTATCTGGTCGTACCGAAGATAAAAACATTAATTTTATAGCAAAGAGATGTGATAAAATAGGTGTTAATTTAGCAGCAGTTAGAATTATACCAGATGACCATAAGGTAATACAAGACGTAGTGATGGAATGCCATAATAATTTTGATTACATTTTTACTACTGGAGGGATCGGACCTACGCATGATGATATAACTACTGAGTGTATAGCTAAAGCCTTTAATATTGAGGTTGAAGTAAATAAGGAAGCGCTTAGAAGGCTAGAGGCTCATTATAAAAAATTAAAAGTTGAATTAAACGAATCACGCACAAAGATGGCAAAAATTCCTATCGGTGCAGAACTAATTGATAACCCTGTTTCCTCAGCTCCAGGATATATTATTAAAAATATATATGTTTTGCCAGGTGTACCCAAAATTTTACAAGCTATGTTTGCTGGTTTGGAAGATAAGATATGTGGTGTAAATAATATGATATCAAAAAATATAATAGTACATAGTGCAGAAGGAGAAATTGCATCTTTATTAGAGAATATTCAAAATCAATTTAAAGAAGTGAGTATTGGTTCATATCCTTATTTTAGGCCGCCAGATGTAGGTACAAATATAGTCTTAAGGTCATTAGATATAAACTTAATTAATAAAGCATTTCTTGCAATTTTAAAAAAATTAACTGAATATAAAATACAATTTGAAGAAAATTAATTCATTTTATTATTGGGAGGAAGCATGTCTAATACAAACTCAAATACCGTACCAGATAACTTAAAAAAATTAGAAGCTCTTTATGAAAGGTTAGAAAGAGATCCTAATCTGGAAAAAGCTTTTTTAGAAGATAAAACAAAATTTTTAAAAGATCATGGCTTTAATGAAGAAGAAGTAAATAAGTTAATAAATAATTTACAAAAAAGCAGAAATGATGCCTTGGCTTCAGTTTTAAAAGATCATGAAGCTCAATTAAAATAAAATTTTTCTATATTTTTTAAATATGAGGAATGGTCAAGACGCATCTGGAGAGATGGAGATTTAAGCGCAGAATCAGGAGTACGGTGAAGAATTCCTTTTGTTCCTCCTCTAAATGTTGCTATATCCCACGCTTTAATAAATTTACGTTCTGTCGTATTTTTAATAATCTTTTCATTTTTTTGACCTTTAAAATAAGCTTTATAGCTTTCTGCGTTAAAAGGTAGCCATTCTGTTCCTTGCCCAAAATAAGTTACGAGCAAACGTATTGGGACATTATCTATATGATAGCGAGTGCAACCACGTGAAGTTCCAAGTGAAAAACTAATAGTATTGCTCTCCATAATATCACAAAATATATTACACACGTTGCTCATATCTTTAAGCCAATTAGTATAAAAAATATTATTTATTATACTACAAGAGATTTTTTCATCTAATATATTTTGTATATCACTTAAGCTACTTTTTTTACAAACCTGTCCACTAATACTAAAGGGCTCAATTACAAGTTTCTTAAAAAATATATTAGATCCTTTTAATTCTTTCCTTTCTACAATAGTCAAGTATGATTTATTTTTGGAAACACGAGGAAGATTAACTAAATCAATTTTTTCAACAAAAGACATATTAATACCAATATTTTTAATAAATATTAAGAAGAATTTAATACTTAAAATAATTTAAATTACAATATTATATTGCATATTTGCAATACTATTTCATTTAATAAGATTGATATACTAATTAATTAAAAAAAATCTATATAATTTTTAGAAAAATTTTGGATGTGCCCTCAAGAGTACTTGAACCTGTGCGGCAAAAGAGACCACAATTTTAAGTCTATTATCTAAGGTTATCTATAGTTTTGCTATGCTTAGATGTCAAGAAATGTAACTATTAGTCAAACTTTATAGTAACTAAATGCAACTAAGGTATTTTATAATAATTTAGGAGCAATAAAAGCAAAAAAACCACCAATCAAAAATAATATTACTGAAAAAATATAAATATATTTAGTTATTATTCTTAAGTTTGCACATAATTTTGCCTCTATAGGGTCAATAGGGCAGGGTGCATTCCTGTTAACCCAGCGAACAATGCCTCCAAGCAATATTAGTATACCTGCAATACTAAAGATAAAAATTTTATATTTAGATAATATTAGCAATTGGGGGACGTTAGAAATTAGTCCGGCTAATACTGCTCCTGATCCGATGGTAACTAAGAGTGCAGGTAAGGCACAACAAATTAAGGTTCCAAAACTGGTAAATAAGCTTATTAAAGGTATAATTATATCTTTTTTAGACGTAGCCCTCATTTTTAAAGCTTTTGTCTATTAATTTCCGAAACATTATATCCGGCGTTTATAAAGAGGTCTTCTATGACATTATCTGTAATATTTGTGTCTTCTTTTAATGCAATTACTACATTTTGATTATCTAAATCTACAGTTATGCCAGCCACTTCTTCTTTTTTTAAGAAAACTTTTTGTATAGCTTGGGCACAAAAGTCACATACCATTCCTTCTACTGCGACCGTTAGTAAAATACCATTAGGATCTACAGAGCCTTCTTGGAGTGTTATTTTCACATTATCCATTTCATGGTTGCTATGATCCATTTCATTATTGTCATGATTATGTTCTTGCGCATAAGAATTTATGCTAGTCCAAAATATAAATGTTAGTAATATAGTAATTAATTGTTTCATATTGTTTTTCCTTTTTTTAAAACCTTTTTATATAATTGAATGAAAGCTTTTTATTATTATTCATACCTATCTCCATTAGATGAGTTTTATAAAAAAATCTAACTATTGGGCTATAAGTAATAGAATCTTTTTTTTCTGGGCTATGTGATGCTTCGAACATTAACCAAGTATGAATATCTCCATAATTCCCTATATAGGGCGCAATTCCAATTTTTACTTTTTGGGAAAAATATGAATCTATTTTTCCTGCACTAAAAATCTTATTTTCATAAGAAGTAAAATATTTTCTTGTTTCCCAATCAGCACTAACCCCAAAATATCCAGCATACTTAAGTTTAGATTCATAACTCCGATAATCGGAATGTAAGACTCCTATCCCCTTTTTTGTATAAAAATTTGCTTGAGAGTGTTTCTTATTCCATCTTTTAATTAAGTGATTATAATGTATAGTATGAACTGTATATTCTTTAGATTTAGAATATTCTATTTTATAACCAACAGACTTATTGAAAGTAGGAGAGTAATGAAGATGAGCTGAATTCATTTCAGAATCATTTTTGGTCATAAAAGTCCATCCTTCAGGATAAGATACTGGTCTTGCAAAACAAACACTATTAAATAATAAAATAGATAATAGAAAAATCTTTATAAGCATATTTTATTTACTTTCTGAATAATATAGATACTGTAATGTATACCCTAACGTTAATGTCAAACTAAAAAGGATTTATTATGAAAATTAGTGAAATAGCTAAAGAAACTGGACTGACAGTTAGGGCTATAAGGTATTATGAAGAGCTTAATTTAATTAAGTCTGATAGACTTGATAATAATTATAGAGATTATGATAAAGAAGCTTTATTTAAACTAAGTTTTATATCTAGAGCAAGGAAACTTGGATTTTCTGTTGATGAATGTTCTTCTTTAATAAAGTTATTTAATGACAACAACCGACATAGTTCAGAAGTCATTAAAATTGCAAAGATTAAAAGAAATAAATTAAATGACCAGATTGAAGAATTGCAAGATTTAAAAAAATCATTAGATTGGTTAATTAAAAAATGTCCCGGAGATGATAAGCCTAATTGTCCTATTTTAGATGAATTATCTAGTTAAAAGTAAAATAATTATTATTTGTTAGGATGGTGCCCTCAGCAGGACTTGAACCTGCACGCCAAAAGAGGCCACGGATTTTAAGTCCGTTATGTCTACCAATTCCATCATGAGGGCTTAATTACTTATACTTCTTTCCTATTAAAATTGTTGCTCCTTCAGGAGAAGTTTTCTCTGAATGTTCTTGCTTGATTTCTACTTCAAGAAAATCACCAGGATTTAAAATATGGTCTTTTTTTGTATCATTTAAAATAAATTGGCCTTTTACTACACATGCGTAAGCACCAAAATCATGAGTATGAAAACCTGTATCTAAATTAGGTTTAATTTCTTTTATCATAATATCTGAATAGCCGTGATCTGATATTTTTTTTATTTCGCTACTATAATTTTCTAAAGAATTATTTTTCATATCTACCTCACAAATTTAAATAATATATTTTTATACTGCCTTCTCATTAATGGTGCCGACTGCCGGGATCGAACTGGCCACCTGATGATTACAAATCAACTGCTCTACCAAATGAGCTAAGTCGGCATTATTAATAATAAAGACCTAAGTATAAAATATCATACTCCCTTTTAAACAAAAAAAACAAAAATACAAGATGCATATGATTTTTTTTAAGTTCTATTAATTTCATATAATGCAATTGCTAGTGCAACAGATACATTAAGGCTTTCAATAGATCTTTCAATGTTAATTTTAGCTGTCATATCACAATTGTTTCTTACAAGTTCTCTTAATCCTCTACCTTCACTTCCCATAACGATACCTATATTTTCAGAAAATATTTTTGTTTTATCACATAATTGCTTTAAAGTTTGATCAGCTTTTGCTTCTAAGCCAACAGTCCAAAAATCATATTTTTTTAATTTATTTAAAGTTTGTACTAAGTTGGTGACTTTAAATAAAGGCATAAATTCCAGAGTGCCTACAGCTGCTTTAGCCATCGTAGAATTTTCATTTGGTGAGTTTTTATCTAAAATAATGATTCCGGATGCAGAAAAGGCGCTTGCAGATCTGATTATAGCTCCAATGTTTTGTGCATCGGTAATTTGATCCAATATAATAAAGGTCTTTTTATTCTCTTGGTTGCTTTCAAGGTAGTTATTTAAATTATTTGCTTCCAGAGGCTTTACTAATAAGGCTATTCCTTGATGCGTATTAAGGTTATCAGTTATTGTAGATATTTCTGATCTAGACATTATATCGGTCTTAATTTGTAAGTTATTTAGAGAAAGTGCAGTAAAATTTTCTTTGGTTGAGCAAAGGTGATATTTAATTCTTTTAGGATTTTTAAGAGCAGCTTCTACAGCATGCTTGCCAATAATCCAGTAACTTTGATTACTGTTTTTATTTCTAGTATTCATGATCTATATTTTAGTATTTTTATAAACATTTGTTATTTATAACTTAGTAAATTTAATTCTCAATCTATTATATTATTTTATAATCTATTTTTTTGTTGCAGTTATAGCTACTATATGTAATTTTTAAAGATAGAAATTTAAATGTAATTTTTAAATTTAAATATAATGGTCAATTTATACATATAATAGGGGAATGTAATGAAATTATTAAAAGTCTTAGGCATAGTAATGTTCTTTTCAATGTCTATAGCTAATGCAGGCCATCATGAAGAAGATAATACATATATGATGTCTGCTTTAGAAGCAACAGGCCAGCATAACATATTAATATCTGCAATCAAAGCGGCAGGATTAGAAAAATTATTTTCAGAGCAAAGTAAAGTGCCTAGAACTTTATATGCTCCAAATGACGAAGCATTTAAAAAGCTACCAAAGGCATTAAGTGATGAGTTGTTTGTAAAAAATAATAAAAAAGCAGTTAGAAAACTTTTATTTAATCATGTGTTTGCTGGTTCCCACTCTGGAGAAAATGTTAAGTCAGAAGGTACTTTAACAGTTAATCTAGATGGAAAAATTTTAAAAATATATAAAGAAGGTGATCTATATGTAAAAGATATGGTTATAACAGAAAAAGATATAGCTGTTAAAAATGGAATTATTCATTCAATTGAATGTGTTATGTTTGTTCAGCCAAGTGATACAGATAGTAGACTTGACCTAGAGACACAAAATAAATTTTCTCTTACTTCTTGTTGCATGAGAACTGACTTAGAAGTAAATTCATTTTTAGGTGACGTAAAATAAAAAATATTACAGAATGGTTAGATTAAATTCTAACCATTCAAATATCTAAAAAATTCAATATTATTTAACTTCTGATTGCAGCTTAATAAAATATTCGGCATCTAGTACCACTAAAGGTTTTTTATTATTTATTTTTACAACTACTAATGGTTCTAAATTTTCTGCATTACTTATAGATTGCTCATATGCTTCCCATAAATACTTCATTCTTTCCTGATTTTTGCATTCAATTGAATAAGGAAATAATTTTTTAGCTTTGTCAGAAAGCTGAACATCTTCGCCAGGTCTTCCCATTCTAATCGATACGACATCTTTTTCTGATAAAATAGGAAAAGCCTTTAATATTAAATTACAAATATATTTTTGAAGTCTCTTGCCTTTAGCTTTTCTTGTTGCTGTGTTCATTTCTCTCCCAATACTAATTTTTTAACATATAATAAAGTTATACTAAAAATAACTTTTTATATATTTGAATTTTTAAAAGGATTTGTTATTCTTACGTTTATTTTGTTTTCAAGATATATGGAAAGAACTTATATGAATTTTAATCTAAACGAACAGCAACAATTGCTCCAAGAAACAGTTAGAAAATTTGCAAAAAAAGAACTTCCTGATATAGCATATGAAATTGAAAAGAACGATAATCCTCCTGAAAGAAATATTATTAAACGTTTCGCAGACCTAGGTTTTTTAGGAGTTAACCTTCCAGTAGAATATGGAGGAGCAGGTCTTAGTCATTTTGATGCGGTGATAGTTCTAGAGGAAATAGCTAAAATTTCTATAGCTGTAGCTTTCCCTATATTCGAATCTAGTTTTGCTCCATTAGAACTTAAGAAAAATATTTTACCGAAAGTATGTAGTGGAGACATGGTAATAGCTGTTTCCATGTCAGAGCCGAATGCTGGCTCTGCTCTTACAGATTTAACAACAAAAGCAGAAGTTAAAGATGATAAAATAATTTTAAATGGGCAAAAAAGATGGTGTTCTGGAGCCGGCCATGCAGATGCTTATGTTGTTTATAGTCGTATGTCGGATGAAAAGGGTGCAAAAGGAATAGGAGCAGTCTTATTAGAAAAAAATGCTAAGGGTTTTTCTTTTGGTAAGCCAGAAAGCCACATGGGTTTTAGAGGCGTACCAAGTGCAGATATGTATTTTGATAATGTAGAAATACCTTTAAAAAATATTATTGTTCCAGCTGGCGGATTCACAAAATTAATGGAAGCTTTCGATTTAGAGCGTTGTGGTAATACAACTATGAGTTTAGCTTGTGCCCAATCCTCTTATGATTATGTATTAAATTATATCCAAGAAAGAAAACAATTTGGTAAACCTATAATTGACTTTCAAGCTGTTCAATTACAGTTAGCAGAAATAAAGATGAAGATAGATGCTTCTAGATTGTTACTTTATAGGGCTGTAGTAAATGCTGATAAAGATTTACCTTCCATTGCAGACAGCTCTATAGCAAAATGTTTTGCTAATGAAATAGCTAGAGAGGTTACTGGTAAGTGCGTTCAATTAATGGGAGGATATGGATACTCTAAAGAATACCCTATTGAGCAAAAAATGAGAGATGCCTGGGGGTGGGGAATAGCAGGTGGCTCAATAGATATTCAAAAAACAAATATTGCTTCTGC
>Ga0115552_1002509_pt1 | contig 10455 bp, 4 predicted proteins | sample COGITO_mtgs_1103_3_FD_87178 | JGI IMG/M metagenome (GOLD analysis project Ga0115552, IMG submission 87178) | Pelagic marine microbial communities from North Sea - COGITO_mtgs_110328 | ecosystem: Environmental > Aquatic > Marine > Epipelagic | place: Germany:Helgoland, sampling site Kabeltonne...
CCTCGTTCTGATATAGTTCGCGCAGCCATTGCTTCCTCCTCCGTACCAATCTCGTCAACAATAACGACTTGCGGCGTGTGGTTCTCCACTGCTTCTATTAACACTGCGTGTTGGAGTTTCGGATCCGCTACTTGCATGCGCCTGGAGTTTCCTACGCCAGGATGCGCCACGTCGCCGTCGCCGCCGATTTCATTCGAAGTGTCCACGATGACAACTCTTTGATTAAAATCCGCCGATAACAACCTGGACATTTCGCGAATAGCCGTCGTTTTGCCCACACCGGGTGGACCTAGTAATAGTACCGAGCTCGATTCTTCTGAGCTCACTAAGTCTTTACATAATTCAGCCGCGCCTTTGACCGCTCGTCCAACTCGACACGTCAAACCAATCACGGCTCCTCTTCTGTTTCTGATCATCGAGATACGGTGTAAAGTACCATCAATTCCCGCTCGGTTATCTCCGCCAACTTCACCGAGTAAGCTCACGGCTTCGTCGATGTCATCCATGGTAATTTTCGAGCTTTCTGCGTCCCAGACATCGAATTTCTTCAGGCTCTCTTTCGAATACAACGGCTCCGCAGGGCCTTCCGGGAATCTCGCCAAGGGCACTCTCCCGACGTCCATGACGACTTCGATGAGTTCAAGTTTTCTTTCGTGTTTATGCAATTGCTCGCGAATTCTCGATGGTAACACCCGCAAAAGCATGTTCAATTCGTTTTCGTCCGTTACCAAGGCGAGATTTTTCTTCAACCCTCCGCCGCCGCTCCCGCTCTCTGGGCTTGTTGTTTTTTTATCCTCGTGCTCTTTTTCAGTTTTTGTTTCCATCATCATCGTGAGACTCGCTTTCATTTCTTCGGGTGTTTTCGGCATCTGCCTCCTTTCCCGCGCTTGCAAATCGGCCTCATCGAACGAATCAGACATCAAGAGCTCTTCCGTGCCTTTTACTTCACCTTCTTGTTCCTCCTCTTCCTCCTCTTCCGCTCTCTTCACTCCTTCATCGATGCTACTGTTACCGCTACCTCTCTGAGCACTGCTTAAACGACTAGGACGACATTGTTGTCGTCGTCGACAGTTTTGGATAATCACCTTTAGTGCGTGTTTCTGTTGTTCGCTCGCGCGAAAAGAATGACAATAAGAAGAAGAAGAAGAAGAAGATACAAACGATGAGGATAGGTTTGACGACGCCGATGAAAAGAACGTCATGATATGTTGTTGTTGTTGTTGTTGTGTGCGCTCGAGCGTGTTATATTCTCTTCTTAAAAATTTGTGCCGAAAGAGTTTGATTTTTACTCGAAAACTCATATTCGATATTCAATTCTCGACAAAACAAAGAAGATGACGATGACTGTCGCCAACGGCGGCGAGGAAAAGCAGGAACACGACGTCAAGAAAGAACCCGAGGAGAAAGACCAAGCGATGATGCAGGTGGACCCTCCTCCTCCTGCGGCACCGGCTCCCGCAGTAGAAGTTGCAAATGCAACGCCTCCACTCGCTCCTCCTGTACCCCAACAACAACAACAACAACAACAACAACAACAAGAACAACAACTCCCTCAAAGAAAGATGATTCCAAACCCACAGGACGTGAATAAAGCGGCGTCTATTGCCTCGGAAAGAGCTCTGATAGACGCCAAGAAAGCCATCTCTGTGCGTTTAAAGTTTAAAAGCAAAGAAGGAGGAAAAGGAGATGAAAAGAAAGACGATTTCTTTCGGACGGCCAAGGACGTGCTCGAAACGTTGATGCCGTTTCACGCGTTCGCCGACCAGAGAGGTTTGTTTCAGTTTGACCCTTCTTTTCCTTCTTCTTTGATGGTCGACGACGACGTAGACAATAAAAACAAGAACGCGAGGAGGAAGAAGTTGCGACTGTTGCGCGAGGCTGTCGGGATGTTAATAGCCGAGAAGGAAGGATTCAGCACAAAAGAAGAGGAAGAAAAAGAAAAAGAGGAAGACAAAAAGGAAGAAGGAGAGGAGAGGAAAGCGAGTGAGAACAACGAAAACGAACAGAAAGTAAAGAGAAGACGACTGAATGAAGCTTACGCTTTGCTCACGGAAGAGAACGTTTTACGTAGCGGGTTTGCGTTTCGTATGAATAGAGTTGATGACGGTTTGCTTAAAGAGCTTCGAACACTACACAAAGGACTCGAAGTGTGCGAACAAAGTTGCGCGCGGTTGCAAAGACACTCAGACGAAGATTCAACGTCGGCGAACGTTTTATCCAAAGCCGAAGAGTTCTTAATAGAACGTCTCGTATCCGAGGAAACTCGAATTGTTCTCGATGCTAAATCGAGCGAGCTCCGTAAAATAGCTCAAGAAGAGCGGCAAAAGATGGCCGATGTGCGCAAAGCCGAAACGGCATTTGCGCTCGCATCAAAAGCTGCCGCTGCTGCGCAGCAACAACAACAAATACAATTGCGCTTTCAACAACAACAACAACAAATACAACAACAACAAATACAACAACAACAACAACAAATACAACAACAGCAAACGAATTAGTAGCTAGAAACTTTTCGATTTTAGTAATATAAGCGCATATAGTAAAAAAATAAATTAAATGGAGTTGGGACTAATAATAATGAGTTATGAAGCCGCTGCTTTCTTCTTTCGCGCCTTCCATTCCGCGTAGCTTTCGTTCGCTTTTGGCGTTTCCGCACTTTCGCGCAACGTGAACTGTCGAGAAAAAGATGGCGACGAAACATAAACCTTCGTTTTGCTGTTATCTGTGGATGAAGGCACCGAAGAAGCAAGATTTCCCAACGTCGACGACGTGTTGTTGTTCTCCTCCTGGTTCATAGATCGTTGTTGCAAGAAGCTCGAGCCACCTTCTTTCAGGCCTTTAACATAGAGCTCTTGTTTTGATTTTATCTTTTGAGAAAACATTCGTAAAATTTGCCTTAAGCGCACCGAAGCTATGATGACTTGAATTGGCCCTCCTTCGTACGGTTCGTCGTTTTCATCTCTTTTCCCGTCTCCTTCGCCTTCGTTGTCGTCATCGTCGTCATCATCTTCATCAATTTCCTCGCCGTGAGCAAACGTAAAACGCTCTAGTAGAATAGCCACGAATAAGTTTCCAAAAAGGAATATCGATAGAACGACGTAGATCACGAAGAAGAACGCACTGGCAATATCCGGGGAACATTTTGGCTCAGAACCCGGCTCCGGTGCATCAACCAAGAAGCAGTCTTCCTTCACGTACAAGTCGTTAAAGAAACCTTGCCAATTCCCTGAAAACGCGATGAAGAGCGCCGTAAACGCGCGCTGAAAGTTGCTAAAATTCGAGTACTCGCCAATGGCGTTACCATCGAAAGGACCGGTATCGTTTCCAAACAAAGATACGCCAAGGCACGAGAATATGAAAATTACCAACAACGATAACGCGGAGACGTTAATCACTCCGGGTATGGCAGAGACTGCGGTAAGCACAAGCGTTCTCAAACCTTTGAAAACCTGTATTACTTTCAAAAGCCTGAAGAAACGAACCATTCGAATAATATTTGACGGGAGAATACCCGGTAAAATAGCGCCAAGCCCACCGCTCCACGCGACGACAAAGTCAATCTTATTCCACATGGACTCCCAATACAAGTACCATCCCATACCAATGATGAGAAAAAGAGATTCAAAGCAATACCAAACAGTAAATATATACCCAGCGTACGATTGGAAATCCATCTCAGCTTGGCTTCCGTTCGCGCGATATGCAATCAACACAAACATATTCAGCACGATCATGGTGATTGAAAGTTTATCGAACCAATCCGTTGCGATAATTGAGTGAACTTTCTTGCGCATCGGGTTCTTCGGAACAATTTTTCGCCAGCGATTCGTGTGCACGCGATTTGCAATCAACATGGCTTGTTGCCACTCTCGCTGCTTCTCTGTCGTTAAAGTGACGCCGGCGCTCGCCAAGGTTGTAAAATTATCAACTAATGCACTCACAAAAAGGTTCGCCCACAACATCATGGCAAATAGGATTGAAAAGACGAAAAATGCAGCGGCACCTTTGTTCGCGTCTCGTTCTGGTGCCGTATCGTCACCGGTAGAATCCATGGCTACGTACATGATATCTTGCCAATTATCGCCGGTGGAAATGATGAATATTGTGATAATAGCTTGGCCGATGTTATCGAAATTGAAGCGGTTAGCTCGCCACACGCCACCCTGTTCGAGACACGCTGCTTTGTCTAAGTTACTCTTCTCAGTGAGCGGGTCGATTGTATCCTCGCCGCCAGCTAACGTGCACGAAGCCATTTGTCCGAGAAATAGTTCCATACCTGTGATGCCTAAAACAATCATCATCCCAAAGCCAATTATGCACACGTATTTAATGGCAGGAAGAGATTGCAGGATCACGGTGATGACCAATTTCAAACCCGGGAGCCTTTGAATCGTTCTCAACGGTCTCAATACGCGCAGAATACGAAGCGTTTTGACAGGAATCGCGTCTCCGACCGCGTACGTGACTAAAGATGAAAGCACGACGAAGCAATCGAGGCGATTGAAGCCTGTCTTTAAATACGCACCGGGACCTTTCCAGATGCCATAGCCAATCATTTTTAACACCATTTCCAAGGTGAAAACAGCGTTAAAAATGATATCAATCAAATTGTAAGCGTCGTCAACTTTCGTGCCTGCAACAGGCCATCTTTGCGTGTTCGTCGCCATCATCGCCGAAGAGGCAATAATCAAGAGTAAAATGAGCGTATCAAACCAGAAATTCGTAGCAATTTTCAGGCATATCCATCGAAAAGAACCCCAGCCCGTGACTGGATCAATTGCAAGATATTTACGTATTTGTTGACAGTTATCTTCGCAAACATCGCGCATTTGCGGGCTCATCAATCTTTCCGGCGCGCGCATAAAGATTGGTTTTACAAAATCCGGATTCATCTTTTCCTGATCAAACTTAACCCAAATATCGTCTGAATCCATCACGTTACAACGCAAGGACATAGCGCGCGGTATCGTTCTTACATTTTCGAGTTTTTCGCTCAAGTGCTCACGTGCGATTTTCAGTTCTTCCTTCGCTTGCTTTACTCTTCTTTCGCGATAACACGTTAATCGTTTTCGGGCGCGCACCACGTGACCTGGTCTCAAAGACTCTTGGATTTTCAGACTCTCGTCGGTATGGTGCGCGAATCCGATCGAGACGAGCCATTGTCGGACAACGGCAACTTCTTGGACCGAACGCTGTACTCTTGATTCGTTATCGTCTCGACCAAAATCTGCAGCTGACAATTTTTCTTTCTTCGCCTCGGCTCTTCTCTTCGCAGCGTAATAATGCTCCCCGTTTTCATCGTCGTCGGTGGAATTTTCTTCTTCGACAAACGTCTTCCCGAGCGTGGACTGGGAAGACGCGCGCTTTCGAATTTCTTCGATGACACTTGTCGAGCCTTCCTCGTGAAATTCACCTTCTTCTATTAAAAATGTCTCCGACGCGATCGCGTCAATCAGAATACCGAGAATCAACGCCAAGACGGCGGTGGTGATGAAACACCAGATTATCATATAAATGCCGGCGGCGATATTCGTTACTTTCATAGAGCTCCAAGCTACTTCAAATGTATTCTCACCAGTTGACACTGCAAATAAGGTTATCAAAGCTGATCCAAAGTTTTTAAAACTCAAGCGCTCTTCGTCGAAACTTTCTCTCGCCGCGAACAGTTGCACTCCGAGAATCGCGAAAATTGCCAAGAACATGAGCCACACGAGTAAAAACACCCACATGTTTTGCGTCGCCGAAATCGCAGAGTTTGCGATTTTCGAAAACTCCGCGTTATTTCGCACGATTTTGAGCGTTCTTAAAATACGAAACACGCGGAATACTCTGAGAAAAGATAAATCGACTGGTGTACCGCCTTCTTCATCGCCTCCTGAATTTGACATCCCGTAGGTCAACGAGAAATCGATGATGCTCACGAGCACTACAAACCCATCCAATTTGTTCCAGTTATTCTTCCAGTATCGCACTACTCCTAATCCAATGTGTTTGAGTACGAATTCAAAGAGAAAGATGCCCGAACACGTGAGGTCTATGATCAATTCGACATCCTTGAACGAATCGGTTTTATCCACGTGATTAGCGCACATCAATCCCGTGTTCACGAGAATTGTAAACGTGATAAAGTTTTGGAAGATTGGATGATTGGTTAAATCTAAAATCATCTGCCTCGGTTTGTGCGCGCACGCGTGTTCTAGTTGAGGGTACGCTTCCTCCGGCTCCAGAGATTTCTCGTGCGCCTCTCGCAACTCTTCCATCTCTTTCTCGTGCGCTTCCGGATCATCGTCTTCTTCGACTTCACCCAACGTAGCGCAAATGACCGCGGTAAATAACTGAAACACGAAGAACCCACCTAGAACGGCGACGGCGCAAAAGTACGACATGGCGGGAACGTACCCCGCCGTGTTCGCGACTGGCCACGCGAGTTCGTTCCAACCGTCAATTGTGATCACGTGAAGAACGATAAACATCCCGCGAGCAAAATTGTCGAAATTCAAGTAATTATCAAACGGTGAAACGCCAGAATCGCAGCAATACACGTTTGATTCGACACCATCGAGCAGAGTTGCGTTTTTTACAAGCGTGTCGACATCACTGTTCAAACATAACTCCTCGTCGCCGGGTACACCGCCATCATCATAGCGCGATATGCTCACACCGTCTACAGTTCCGTAATTTGACACGAGAAATGAACATCTTTCTTTCGGGTCACCTCCTAAATTTGCAACGTCTTCATAGTTACGTCCGCTCATAATCGTGCCAAAAAGCATGACGCCCATAACCGTGGCTAAAATGACGAACCACAGAAGCAAGAGTACTACGTCTATCATCATCGGTAAGGCTTTTTCTGCGGTATCCATCACCATTCTTCCCGCTTTATACTTACTCAGCGCTTTGAGCGGTTGGAAACATTTCATTAATCTCAACGTCGTGATCCATCCGCCTCCGTCTAAAATGACGTCCAAGATACCGGTGATGACGATGAACAAATCAAACACGTTCCAATACGACCACATGTACGAGTCTGGTCCGTTGAGTAAGAATCCGTACGCTACTATTTTAACGATAGCTTCCAAGCCGAACAAAATTAAGAACGCGTTTCCTAACCAAAACGTGACATCTTTTGGAATGTGTGGCTTCGTTCCGTACATTTCCACCCCTCTATCTGGAGTATCCAACGCGACAATGACGCCGTTCAAAATCACGACGAATAAAATCGCGCGCGAAAAGTATATCGAGTTTGCAACTTTACTGCACATTTTCCGAACCGGATTCGAGGCTTGTAAAAAGCCGAGAGATCGGTCAAAGTTGAGTTTGTTCGACCTGTTGTTATTATATGTATGCATATATATACAAGTGTGTGTAAAGAAGAAGACAATGTGAGTCGAATGGTGAGCTAAGCCATGTAAACACCGAGAACAAACACCGCGTGAACGTAGGTTTTCATTTTTTGGTCCGTTTGTTTGTTTGTTTTTTCGGGAAGAATTGAGAGAAAAGCGAATTGAACAATGCGCGTGTCTACCGCTGCTGTCTGACGATGAAGAAAGACGATGGGAAGACACTTCGAGCGCGACTGGACGGCGAGACAGAGAGAGCAAAAGAATAAACACGCTACGAAAACGCACACTGTTTCTTTGATGGACGTTTTCTTCTTCTTCTTCTTTCCCGACGACGACGACGGGGACTTGTTGTTGTTGTTGTTTTTCCCTTCCTCATCGGCTTTGAAACCTTCGTTTAAAGTGTATCCTCCTCCCTTTTTATCTTTCGTCGTCTTCTTTCCCTCGTATCGTTCGTCGTCGTCGTCGTCGTAAGAGTACGATCTGTTTTCGTCATCATCACTCGACGATGATGGCATCGTCGATGGCATCTTTTATTATATATATTAATAAATAATTAAAGACGCCTTTGCGAGGATGAAGATGGGCTTTGGGTGTGATGACAGAAGAGTGAGGAAAGAATTTTGATTTTGGGGTTGAGGACTCACATGAAAATTCAACAGGAGTGAGTGTTCAAGGACACACCACACTTTTTAATTAAGAAGTTCATTAGTCTCAAAATCGCTAAGATGATGATAGAACGACTACACGCAACGAAGCAATCACACGCACACCTCCCCGCGTTATTTTTGCGCAAACATCCGTTCCGTCCTTCGCTCTTTCGTTCTCGCGCTTTGTTTTCGTCGTCGAGAAAACGAAGCAGCAAAATTAGAACGGAAAAAGTAGTTGAAACAAAAAGCAGTGATGATGATGATGATGAAAAGAGTAAATACGATGAACAGAAAAGGAAACGATTGAATCACATGCCGTGGTTGTACGACATCGAGAAGCATAAAACGTTCGCCAAAACGTGGCAGAAAGATGTGCAGGAAAAGCTTATGGAATTGGAGACCGTAGAGTTTATAGGAGACGACACGTTTATGGCCGACGTGAATGTGAACGTCTTTGCCGAGAGAGGAAGAAAAATTGTGTTTCATAATAACTGTCGCATAGCAGCGAACGTATATTTACACGGGCCCATAGAAGTAGGGGAAAACGTTTCGATCAATCAGCACTGTCACATGGAAGGACCCATCGTGATAGGGAGCGATTCGAGGATAGGCCCGTCCACTTCTATTTTCGCCTTTAACCACAACTTCGACGAGTCAGAAACACTCATTCGCTCACAGAAAGTAAAATCAGAAGGAGTACACATTGGAGAGGACGTGTGGATAGGCGCAAACGTTTCAATCGTCGATGGTGTGACTATAGGCGCACACTCCGTCGTCGGCATTGCATCAGTTGTTACGAAGAATATTCCAGAGTATGAGGTATGGGCAGGCAATCCGTGTAAAAAAATAGGCGAACGCAAGCGACCCCCCCCTCGGGAATGAAAAAGAGTACTCGTAGTTTTACAGAAGATACATTACCATGGTACATCTAATATCAATACATATTCTAATCTAAACTAGCCTAAAAATTCTTCTACCGACGCTTTCGGCTCGGCGTACAAGAAATCTTCGTCATCCGCATCGAAGGAAGCAAAGGCAATACTTGAGAGCTCGTTTTCTAAATCCTCTCGAAATTTTTCGTCTCGCGTGATGATGTTGAGCTCTTGAAATTGACCAAACGAGCGCTGTCGCATGTTGCAACTCCCTAAAGAAGCGATGCCTACGTCTGGATTCGTCGTACTTTTCGCCACGAAAGCTTTGGCGTGTAACATTTCCGGTAACAATTTGATCGACAGTCGAGGCGCGGACGTTTTCGATCTCAATTTAATCAACTCGTGAACTTTTTTCAATTTTGCCAACGCTTTTCTGTTCGCGTCGTGATACACGTTCGGGAAACACGGCATTAAGATTGTCACGTTCGCGTTTCGGTCGATGATTTTGCGAATCATCGCAACTCCGGAGGAATCTAAGTACGCTATAGAAAACGTGTAATCGTCAAACTGTCTATCGTTCAAAATCTCCTCGAACGACTTCTTGACGCCAAACGTGCCCGGGAAATTTTTTATTCGTGGAAACGCCCAAGCTAAAGGACAAAAACCGGTTGGATTGTTCGAGACAAACTTGGTGTGAATTTCCTCTTTATTCTTTGCATCTTTCTTTCCATTTGGCCACCGCAACTTCTCAAACAACTTTGACGTCGACAACGACGACAAAGAAGGAGTAAAAGAAGCACCAGAGGATACTGAACTTTCCAACGCTTCGACGAGCGTTTGGCCTTGGACGAGAACCGTGAAATCGCGCCAATTCTCAAATCGATCTCCGATGTTAATGCCACCTAACATTCCGGTGTACTCGCCATTATTCTTTCGTTTAAACGTCGCGAACTTCGCGTGCGTTGGAATCGTGCTCTCTAAAAGCTCAAACTCGTTCGCGTTGTTCCGCTCTTTTTCCAACTCTCGCAACTTTTCGACCAAAGTCGTCGACTGTTCGCACCACCTCGTGAACTTTGACACAGCGGAACCGTCAACTTTTACGCGAACCGATACGCCTCGATTACACGCGTTCGATAAACTTTCAATTACTTTTTCGGTCGATTTACCGTGCTCAAACACGTAAACGCTAAGTTGAATCTCATCTCCTCTGTTCGTGTCGTTTATTTCTCGGGTCAAGTTTTCGATGCTTCTCGAATACCCGCTGACGAGTGTAATTTTATTTTTCGTGTTGGTGTTGTTTCTCACGGTCAACTCCTTCTCGAACTCGCGCGCAACCATCGAGGATTGAATTTCACGCGTCTCTCCACCTCTTAAACGCTTCCCTTCTTCGTTTGGAGAGACAGACGTCTTCTCAATCGCGAACGATGATGATGATGATGATGATGATGATGATGATGACAAAGCTCCGTTTACGCTTCTTCGGTTCAAACTTCTTTGAAGAGGATGCCTCGCAAAATTCGCGCCTCTATTTTTTCTTCCATTCCATTTCCCATCGATCGCAGATGAAAAAGTTAACGACGACGACGACGACGA
>Ga0115552_1002516_pt1 | contig 10440 bp, 8 predicted proteins | sample COGITO_mtgs_1103_3_FD_87178 | JGI IMG/M metagenome (GOLD analysis project Ga0115552, IMG submission 87178) | Pelagic marine microbial communities from North Sea - COGITO_mtgs_110328 | ecosystem: Environmental > Aquatic > Marine > Epipelagic | place: Germany:Helgoland, sampling site Kabeltonne...
ATGCGATGGCAGAGCGAAACAGCGGCAGCCAAGACCCCGACGTTGCCGACGGGCAAAAGCGCGGCTCGGCTGCGGTGGAGATGGCGATGTACGCCATGCAGTTCGCGGCGTCGCGACGTGAAGCGGGGCCACAGGGCGACCTCACCGACGTGCTGCTCGGCGAGGAGTTCGACGGCCACCTCATGAGCGATGTCGACTTCGCCCGGTTCTTCGTCCAGCTCGTCACCGCCGGTAACGACACGACGCGCACGATGCTCTCATCGGGCACGTTGGCGCTGCTGCAGCACCCCGACCAGTTGGCCGCCCTGCGGGCGAACACCTCCGGTATGCCAGCCGCCGTCGAAGAAGTCCTGCGCTGGGCTAATCCCCTCCACTACTTCCGACGTACGGCCATCGTCGACACCCGCCTCGCCGACGTCGACATCGCCACCGGCGACAAAGTCGCGATGATCTACACCGCGGCCAATCGCGACCCCGAAGTGTTCAGCCGACCCCACACGTTCGACACCACGCGCAATCCCAATCCGCACCTCTCGTTCGGTATCGCTACCCACTTCTGTCTCGGCGTGCACCTCGCTCGCCTCGAAGGAAGGGTTTTCTTCGAAGAAGTTCTGCAGCGATGGCCCAACCTGGAACTGGCCGGTACGCCAACCCGACAACGCAGCAACCTCAACAACAGCCTCAAGACGCTCCCGGTCCGAACGACTTGAATCGCAGAGCGCGGCTGCGGCGCGCCTCATGAGCGAGGTGGGCAGCCCTCGAGGGATGAGCGACGGAAGCTATAGTTCGCTGCAGTGGACGACGTGCCAGCGACCCGGATGCAGGGCAGAGACGTCCGACCCGATTGGCGGTACCTGTCGGTTCTCCTGATCGCAGCGGCCGTTCTTCGGCTCTACCGGCTCGGCGCCGACAGTCTCTGGTACGACGAGATTCTGAGCGAGCGTCGCGCCACAGTACCCCTGGGCGACGCGTACGACCTTCTGCGCGAGGGGACCCATCCCCCTGGCTATTCTCAGGCGATCCTTCGGCCGTGGCTCACCCTCGGCGACGGCGAGTGGATGCTCCGCTTCCCGAGCGCGGTGTTGGGCGTTGCCACCGTGGCGATGACTGCGATGCTCGGAACCCGTCTCGCCGGCCGGCGGGCCGGACTCGCTGCGGCAGCGCTGCTCACCGTGATGCCGCTCCACCTCTACTACTCGCGCGAGGGGCGAATGTACGCCCTTTTTGCACTGGTTCTGCTTGCCTGGGTCATGGCGCTCATCCGGGCTCGCGAGCGCAACACGCTGGGAAGCTGGACGATGTACACCGTGCTCGGCGCGGCTGCGCTGTACACCCACTACTACGCTGGCTTCACCGTGCTTGCGGTCGTCGGCGCAACCGCTGTGCTCGAACTCCGCCACGAGATCACCACCCGAACCTGTCGCTGGCTGATCGCCACCATCGGAATCGGCGTGCTTTTCGCACCCTGGCTCCCAACGTTTCGCTATCAGCTCAACAACGACCCATTGGCGTGGCTGGCTTCGCCCGGCTTCAGCGGCTGGGTGCGGTTACCCGTCGAGTTCTTCGCCGGCTTTGTCGAGTATTCGATGATCGACCCGAGCATGAACCAGTACGTCGAGAATCTGTTCAAGGCCAATGTCATTCTTATCCCCCTCGCCGTGCTTCTTCTGTTCGGCAACCGGCACTTACGCACAGTCGCCGACAGAACACCCGACGCGGCGTTCGCCGCCGCTGTCGTAGGTGCCGCCTTCTTCGGCACTCTCCTGCTGGCGTTTGTCGCCTCGCAGTTCCGAACGCTCTTCTTCGTTCGCTACTTCGTCGGGATCCTCCCCTTCTTGGCGATCCTGATCGGTGCTGCGCTGGCGAGGATGCGGCCCATGACCGTCATTGCGTTCGGCGCGCTCTTTGCGTCGGCGGCACTCCACACAGCACTCACCATCGATGAAACGTGGCGGCCCGCGTTTCGCGACGCCACCGACCAGATCGAGCAGGACCAGCCCGACGACGTGATCGTAGTTCTCGTCGACTTCAACTTCTCCGATGTCCGATTTTTTGGACTTCGCTACTACCTCGACGAGGCGTACCACACGGTCGAGTACGACGGCTCCATTCGCAACGGGGAATTCGCAGCATTCCTGGACGATCTTGAGATCACAGCACCGCGAACGTGGGTACTTCAGGCCGGGACAGCACCGGTCGCCTTCGATGCACCACCCGGGTTCGTCACCTCCGTCCAGGAGCAACACGACTCCCGGTTCTTTCACCGCCACTTCACGATCAAGGTCACGGCACTGGACCGGGAGGACCGATGACCACCACCACCGACTCGATCTGCGCCGTTCTGCCCGCCTACAACGAGGCCGACAACCTGCCTGACGTTATTGCGGAGCTGACCGAGCAGCTCGCCATTCACTTCACCGAGTGGCGAGTCCTCGTCGTCGACGACGGCAGCACCGACGGCACCGCCGACGTGTTGGCCCAACTCGAGTCCGAACAACCGCGCCTCAGCCACCTTCACATCCGCACGAACCGGGGAAAGAGCAACGCCTTGCGCCTGGCGTTTCAGAACGTCCACGAAGACCTCATCGTGCTGCTCGATGCCGACGGCCAGGACGACCCATCCGAACTCGGTGCGCTCTACGAATCACTGTGCGCCGGCCACGACCTCGTCACCGGTCGCCGCACCGACCGCCACGACCGCTTTATCAAACGCAAGACGTCTCGGCTCTACAACCGGACCACCGCCGCAATCAGCGGCGTTCACGGCACCGACTTCAACAGCGGTTTCAAACTGATGCGGCGGACCGTGGCCGACGAGCTCAACCTCTACGGTGAGCTCCACCGCTACATCCCCGTGCTTGCAGCCTGGGCCGGTTTCCGGGTCACCGAGGTCGACGTCAACCACCGCGACCGCCTCCACGGCGACTCGAAGTTCGGCCGCAGCCGCTTCTGGCGAGGCATGCTCGATCTCTTCACCGTCAAGTTCCTGACCACCTACGACCGTCGGCCCTTCCACCTGATCGGCGGCAGTGGCCTCACCCTCGGTTCGGTGGGGTTTGCACTGATGGTGTGGATGCTGGTCGCACGCCTCTCCGGGAGCGAGGTCGGCAACCGGCCTGCACTGCTTGCCGGCGTGACTCTGTTCGTGGTCGGTGTCCAGCTGGTCAGCGTGGGTCTGCTAGCCGAACTCCTTCTGCACCTCCATCACGAACGACGCCGTCCGCCCGACTGAGGCGCAGCCGGGCCACCACCAGGAACCCGCACTCGGTACCGACAAGCAAGAGCCGGACGAGTACGACAGGCACCAACAGCGTCGCTTCGTCGACGACGAGGACCGCAAGCAGGACTGCCTCCCGAGCGCCCAGACCACCCGGAAGCGGCGTCGCAAGCGATACGCCGAACGCGAGTGCATAGGCGGCCACAGCCCCGAGCAGCGTGACGTCGAGATCGGCGCCGCGAACCAGGATGGCGAAACCAACCGCGTGAAGGCCGACCGCGATTGCAGCCAGGGCCGTACAGGTCACGATCGAGCGGGACGCCGGGAGCGACGCGCTGAGGTCTGCCCCGACCACCCGACCGGCCACCCGGAGCACACGCCCAAAGATCGGAGGCGCAACCGCAAGGAGCAGGATCACCCCTAGGGCGGAGACTGCCGCCGACCAACCAAGCGCAGGCCCTGCGATGAGCCCGACCGCCACGCCGACCAGTGCCAGCGCGAGGCTGTGGATCGCCCAGACGAGCGTGGCGATCCGGCTCGGCACCCCTCGAGCGCAGAGGCCGAGGACGACCGCAGCCGCGTTCGCGATTCCGAATGGTACGTACTTCGCCGGCTGGGCTGTGTGGAAGATCCAGCGACGCTGGGCCCCAGTCGATGGGGACGCCTCGAGCACGACCATCGCTTCACCAACGACGAACTGACCGAGAGCAAGCGCCACGATTGCGACCAGCAACCACCCGACACCGGGAATTTGCTGGGCCGTAAGCTCGCTCCAGCTGCCCGCAACCTCGAGCCCGATGTACACCACACTGACGAAACCCAGCAGGGCAACGAGGAATCCGCGACCGGTCACCGCGCCTCGAGCAGCAACAACGTCCACGGGAAGGCCCGACCTCGATCGACGATCTCGAACCGCCGGCCCACGAGCCGTTCGAAGCTCCGCTTCGTCCAGTGGTTAACGTGCTCGGGATCGCTGCCGAGACGCTTCAGGTTCTTGAAACGGATCATGTTGAGACCCCGAAAGAACGGTTCATGGGGGACGCTCACGATCACGTGACCGGTGGTGAGCTCTGCGAGAAGATCGAGGGTGATGTTCGGTTGATCAAGGTGCTCGAGTACCTCCAGCATCATGACAACATCGAACAAGCGGGGCAGGTCCTTGAGGCTGGTCACGTCAGCCTGGACGAGATCGATTGCGGGGCCCACGCGCTCACGCGCCGCCGCAATTGCAGCCGGCGAGCGGTCGATCCCGACGAGATCGGCATCGATGCCCGACGCGAGAAGGTGTTCGAGGACAAAGCCCTCCCCGCATCCGAGGTCGAGAATCGCCGGATGCGGGACGGCCTCGAGCAACCGTACGACCTCATCGTGGAAGCGTCGGATGAGATGCCGTTGGACCGGGTTTCCTGATTCGTGCTTCTGCTGGTTCCCGCTGGTCCGGCCGGTCAGGTTCACGAGCCCAGGTTGCCACAGATCAGTCACGAGGGGGCTTCTGCTTCTCAGTCGCGAGGGGGCTTCTGCTTCTTGAGGATGCGAGCCCGTTCACCGGCATCGAGCACGGTCTTGCGGATGCGGACCGACTGCGGCGTGACCTCCACGCACTCCTCATCAGCGATCAATTCGAGCGCCTGCTCAAGCGAAAACAGCTTCGGTGGAGTGAGTCGGATCGTGTCGTCGGAGGACTGCGTGCGAATGTTTGTCTTGGCCTTCTCGCGGCAGATGTTGACGTCCATGTCTTCGTTACGAGAGTTCTCGCCGACAACCATGCCCTCGAAGACCTGCGCTCCTGGGCCGACATAGAGCGACGTGCGCTCCTGAAGCGACTGGATCGCATAGCCGGTGGATTGACCGGCGCGATCGGCGACGACACTTCCCCGCTCACGAGTACGGATTTCGCCGGCCCAAGGCATCCATCCCTCGAAAATGTGGTGAAGCATCCCGGTGCCACGGGTCTCGGTGAGGAACTCGGTACGGAACCCGATGAGCGCACGAGCAGGCACGACATAATCGAGTCGGACCCAACCGGTGCCGTGGTTCGACATGCTGTCCATGGCTGCCTTGCGGGCTCCGAGCAACTGGGTGACTGCGCCGACGTGCTCTTCGGGCACGTCGATCGTGAGCCGCTCGGTCGGCTCGTGAAGGGTGCCGTCGATCTCTCGGGTGAGGACCTCGGGCTTGCCGACGGTGAGTTCATAGCCTTCGCGGCGCATCGTCTCAACGAGCACAGCAAGCTGGAGCTCACCACGCCCCTGGACTTCCCACGTGTCGGGCCGCTCGGTCGGGTGCACCCGGATCGAGACGTTGCCGATCAGTTCGGCATCGAGGCGACCCTTGATGAGGCGGGCGGTGAGCTTGTGACCTTCCTGCCCGGCAAGCGGTGACGTATTGACACCGATCGTCATCGACAACGTCGGTTCGTCGACGGTGATCGACGGGCACGGGCGGGGATCGTCACGGTCCGCGAGCGTGTCGCCGATCGTGACATCGTCGATTCCCGAAACACCGATGAGTTCGCCGGGCCCTGCTTCGTCCACATCGACTTGATCGAGTGCCTCGGTGACAGTGAGCGTGCCGATACGGGCCGATTCGATCGAACCGTCCCCTCGACACCAGGCGATCGCCTGGCCCCGACGGACCGTGCCGTGCTCGACCCGACAGATGGCGAGACGGCCAACGTAGGGTGAGGCGTCGAGGTTGGTGACCCATGCCCGCATCGGGTGATCGGGGTCGTGCGCGGGGGCTGGTACGGTCTCGAGCAGCGTCTGGAACAGTGGTTCCATGTCGATGCCGGGCACCGCAGGATCAAGCGTGGCCCGACCCTCGCGAGCGATCGTGTACACGATCGGAAAGTCGATCTGGTGCTCCTCGGCCTCGAGGTCGAGAAAGAGTTCGTAGACCTCGTCGACCACTTCATCGATTCGCGCGTCGGGCCGGTCGATCTTGTTGATCACCAAAACGACGGGCAACTCGAGCGCCAACGCCTTTCGCAGCACGAAACGGGTCTGGGGCAGGGGGCCCTCGCTCGCATCGACGAGCAGCACGACTGCATCGACCATGGTGAGCGCCCGCTCGACCTCTCCACCGAAATCAGCGTGGCCTGGGGTGTCGACGATGTTGATCTTGACGCCCCCGAAACGCACAGCAGTGTTCTTGGCGAGGATCGTGATGCCCTTCTCGCGCTCGAGGTCCATCGAGTCCATGACTCGGTCGGTGAGCTCTGCGCCCTCGCGGAACGCGCCTGAGTGACGAAGGAGGGCGTCGACGAGCGTGGTTTTGCCATGGTCGACGTGAGCGATCATCGCCACGTTCCGAAGGTCGTCGCGACGCATCACGAGCGGAAGGGTACCGAGCTGGGCAAGAACCCCCTCGTAGGGTGGCTCCCGTGCCTCGTGCCCTGTGTTCGGCGTTGTTGGCGTCATCGTTACTGGTCACTGCCTGCTCCTCGCTCACCCCTGAAGACCTGGCGGTTCGATACCGCGAACCAGATCTCGCCAACCTCGGGCTCGAGGGAACACGCGACGAAGCCAACGGTGAATCCGATCCGTCGCGCAGCAATGATGCCGGTACCTCCACCACCGGTCAGGAATCGGCGAACGCACGCCTTCCTCGCCCCGAACCGCTCATACCCGAACCCACCGAGTGCTGGTTCGATCCGGGCGCCTACACGGTCGAGTGCGGCTGGATCGAGATCCCGAGCGAGACCCCGGGTGTCAACCCGGTCAGGATCTCGTTCGCGCGCTTCAGATCGGCGGCAACCGATCGGCGCGACGACCCGGTGGTCTATCTCCACGGCGGCCCGGGCGGATCGATCCTGGACGCAGCCGTCGCGCTCGCACCGTCGATCGTCGACCCCTTCATCGATACCCGCGATGTTGTTCTCTACGACCAGCGGGGGGCGGGTGAGTCGAGCGCTCTACCTGCGTGCCGGGAAGCGTGGAGCCTCGACGAACGATTCTTTACAAGCCGTGAACGCCACGAAGACATCACAGGGGCCTATCTCGAGATCCTCGAAGAATGCATCGACCGCGTCGAACGCCGACGCGACATCGTGCTCGACGAATACAACAGCGCGACGAACGCCGACGATCTACTCGACCTGATCCGAGCGCTCGGCTTCGACGCCGTGAACCTTTTCGGGAACAGTTACGGGACCCGTCTCGCCCAGACCCTGCTCCGTGACCATCCGGAACGGATCCGATCAGTGATTCTGAGTGGTGTTTACCCGATCGAGGAGAATCTGGTCGGTTCCGTTCCGGAGGCGTTCCGATCGGCGCTCGACGAGGTATTCGACGCCTGCGCCAGCCTTCCGAGATGTGCGGAACACCTTCCCGACCCGTGGGAGACGCTCGAGGCGGTCGTGACGAGGATCGATGCTCAGCCGATCGAGGTCATCGTGCCGGGTGGTGACGGTGATGGCTTCCCGCTCCATGTTGGAGGCGATGACTTCCTCGCTCTGCTCCATGGCCTGCTGTACACCGCCGGTGGAGCGGCGCTGATTCCCGATCTCATCATCGACATCGAGAACGGCCACACAAATCGACTGATGCGGATCGGTGCTGATGCGATCTACGACACCGCTGACGTTCTCGGCTACCTCGCCGTGCAATGTCGAGAGGAGGTGCCGTTCACCACCGAGGAGCAGGCGGCCGAAGCAAACCGCAGTGACACGCTGTGGCATCGGGTGAACGTGCCTCCAGCCGTGATCGGAAGTCTGGTCCTCGGTGCATGTCCGCTGTTCAACTCGATCAGCCAGGCCAGCCCTCTCGAGAACGAACCGGTGACATGGAGCCAGCCCACCCTCATCCTCTCCGGTGGCTTCGACCCGGTGACTCCCCCGTGGTGGGCAGAGCAGTTGGCCGACCGCCTTCCCAACGCCACGATGGTCTCATTCGCCGACCGCGGCCACGACGCCGGCGAAGGCGCCTGCGCCACAAACCTGATGAGCCGCTTCGTCGGCGACCCCCAAGCCCCAATCGCTATCGACTGCTCGAAAAGCGGTACCAGGCCGGAAGTGAACGCACGACCCGAAGTCACCCACTCCCCGCTCGATGCCGAGCTGCGGGATACGACATTCGACATCGACCCCGAGCGCGGCGGGCGACGGGTGCCGATGCGATTACCTGACTGGGCTATCGACCGGTACGCCGTCGAGGAGGCGTACTGGCGCAACCTTGACGCCTGGGATCCGACGGTGGTGGTCGTCCGGGCCGGGTTATGGGATGAGAGCGAGATCCTCTTCTACGTCGACGCTCTGTCGAACGACGGTTTCCGCGCAACCGAACATGTAGGGGACGTGTCGGACCGCTGGACTCGGCGCGGCTACGACACCGACAGCCTCGATGCCGTGAGCTACATCGTCGAAGAAGACGCGTTCTCTATGAACGTCACGCTGGTGGCGTTCGGCACCGAGATCGATGGGCTCGAACGCTCGGTCCTGTTACCGATCGTTGGCTCGATCGAGCTTCCATGAGCCTGCTGGGTAGTCAGGCCCGCGTCGCAGGGCGGGTGCATCGCCGGCGGGTCCTCCCGTGTGGGAGCCTGAGGTCATGACCGATCAGGCCCCCGAGATTGTTCCCGAGGAAACGAATGCCGTCTCTGATCCGGCCAAGCTCATCCGCCTCGGCACCATGGTGCAAGTACTGATGGATGAGGTCCGTCGGGCCGATACCGACGAGGAGAGCCGTCAGCTGCTGGCCCGGATCCACCGCGAGACAATCGAGGAGCTTGGCACCATCCTTTCCGCCGACCTGATGGATGAGCTCACGGAGTTTGCGGCGTGTTGCGACAGCGACGGTGTACCAACCGAAGCTGAGGTTCGTGTGGCTCAGGCACAGCTCGTCGGCTGGTTGCAAGGTCTTCTGCAGGGGTTACAGGCCTCGATGGCACAGCAACAAGCAGTGGCCGCTATGCAGATGCAGCGGCTGCAGGCCGCCCGGAACCAGTCCGGGAAGACTGCACCGGACCCGGCGGGCAACCATCAACCGCCGGAGCAGACGGGCACCTATCTCTGATCCCAAAACTTTAATCTCTGATCGCCGCACCTCAAGCAGCCAGTTGGCGGATGGTCGGGTTCTCGTCGGCGTGTGTTCGCCCAGCCCGACGATCTACTTGTGGACAGTACTGAGGCCGCCTCCCACGGGAATCGTGGCGCCGGTCACGTACGAACCAGCAGCAGACGCAAGGTAGATCGCCACTCCGGCCATGTCGTCGGGCACGCCGACTCGGCCCATCGGAACGTCTCTGGCGATGCCGGCGCGAGCGTTCGGATCGTCGAGAACGAACGCCATCATCTGCGAGTCGAACGGCCCCGGAGCGATGGCGTTGACCGTGATGTGTTCGGTGGCCAAGGTCTTGGCGAGGTGGCGCGTGAGCATGATGCACGCTGCCTTGGACGACGAGTACGAGAAGGTGTCCATGTCGGGCGGGGTCATGCCGTTGACCGATGCCGTGTTGATGATGCGGGCAGGTGACTCGGGCGAGGCAGCGTTGCGCAGCAGCGGCAGGAGCTTCTGGGTCAGGAAGAACACGCTTCGGACGTTGACGTTCATGACCTTGTCCCAGCCCGCCGCGGAGAACGAGTCGAGTGGTTCGCCCCACGACGCGCCGGCGTTGTTGCACAAGATGTCGACCTGGCCCCAGCGCTGCGCAACTTCTGCTGAGAGATGGTCAAGGCCCTCGTCGGTCGAAACGTCGGCCGGAATGCCCTCGATGGTTCCCTTGGCCGAGAGCCGCTCAACCGCCTCTGCGACCTGGCTCTCCTTGCGGGCCGAGATGATGACATCGCAACCGGCGTCGAGCAGTCCCTCGGCGATCATGTAGCCGATTCCCCGGCTTCCACCGGTGACGACAGCGTTCTTTCCCTCGAGTCCGAACAGGGCTTGCAGGCGAGCGGCGTCCATGGGTTTCTCCTTCGCTGAACGACGCCGATGATGACATCCGGAGCCAGAGGGCACCACACCGGCGATGGGATCGACCGAAGCCCCATCGGACCGAGAGCGATCCTCGAACTGCGATTCCCTTCGCTCAGGGTCTCGCGGGTCAGGGCCGGGACGTCGCTTCAGCCGACGTCGGCGCCGTACATCTCGCCGAGTCGATCAGCGAGCAGTTCGAGCCGTTCACCGTCGGGACCGTTGAAATAGATCGAGGTGTCGTGCTCGAAGAGGATCTTGATCCCGGCGGCTTCGAGCTTGGACCGCAAGTGAGTCTGCTTCTCGGGGGTGACG
>Ga0115552_1002523_pt1 | contig 10428 bp, 8 predicted proteins | sample COGITO_mtgs_1103_3_FD_87178 | JGI IMG/M metagenome (GOLD analysis project Ga0115552, IMG submission 87178) | Pelagic marine microbial communities from North Sea - COGITO_mtgs_110328 | ecosystem: Environmental > Aquatic > Marine > Epipelagic | place: Germany:Helgoland, sampling site Kabeltonne...
GCGGCGTTTATCCGCCCGTCTCGCGCGAAGCTTTCCCACGCGCACTCGCACTTTCTCTCGCTTCTCGAGTAAGCGTTTTTCTGCGCGTTTGCGTTCTTTATCTTCGTATTCGTCGTCGTCTGCTTCGTCGTCGTCGCGCTCCTCGAAACCTCCACCAACGTCCCAGGTTTCGAACTCCTCCAAGTCGTCGATGGGGAGACCCGAGCGGGAGAGGAGTTTACGAGTCCTTATTGTCGTCGTCCTCCTTATCCTCCCCGTATTTCTGGTGGCAACACCACCGACGACGTCTTTTCCTTCTCCTCCTTCGTCGTCCGTGTCGACGGCAAAACCAAAACTCGACGACGAACTCGAAACCATCGAGGCAAAGCAAAGAAGCGCGACGACGATACGCACAAAGCTCAGCATTGGTATGATACCGCCGTCACTAAAATTCGCCCGTGTGTCTTTTCAAAGCCTTTTTGTTCGGTATCAGCGCTCGCCTCGCTTCATCCACGCGCGTGTTCGAATTATGCGGACAAAACGAAATGTCTGAGTCAGCAAAAGAAGGGGATTTCCCCCATAAAACGCCACATATCTATCGCGCGTGTCTACAAACAAATACGACACTTTCGAAGCCACTAAAGAAGCCAAAGGAGAGCGGAGGAAGAGAGGGTTCATTCTTTCGTCTCGGCAGTATTCGAGCAGCAGTAGCAGCGGCAATATATCTTTCCAAAATTCATATCTCATGAGCAGTTTTGCAATCTTTCCCGGGAATGCGAGAGTTATGACTGCATCATCTGCGACGCAATCATCATCATCTGCGGGGGTATCCTCGAGAGGAGCGTTTCATCGTCTTGAGCATCGTCATCGTCATCGCGCGAAGAGGAGGAAAAGGAGAGTGTTTGCAAAAGCGGAAGAAGAATCGTTCTTCGAGAAGTTGAATCCATTCAAGAAGAAGGAGAATGCATTAACCACCACCGAACGAGAACAACAGATGAATATGAATAACAGAAAGAATAAAAAGAACGAACTGATTAACTCGACGCAGCGAGAACAACTCTTCGGGAAAGGTTTAATGGGGCGAGTAGCGACTGGTGTGATTAACAATCTCGCGGGTCAACTCGCGGAAGGGATGTCCGAGATGCGAACGAACGTAGAGGACGCGTACGAAATCGCGAGGAGTAAGTGCGAAAAGGACGGAAAGTTGAGAGAAGCTTTAGGCGGCGAGGACGTAATCGTTGGACCGGTGACGACGCAAATGAGCAACTCGATGAACGTCAACGGGAAAAGGACGGACGTGACGAGGATTGGGATGATCGCTTCGTCCTCGAGCGGTAACAAAGTAGCCTCGATCGCAGTCACCATGGAATCGGTCACGACCGGGAAGAAAAACGTCACCGTCGTCGCCACTTTAAGAAACGGAGAAAGTTTTGAAGTCGACGGCGTCGGGGGAGGAGGGGTTGGTCGAAACGTCGACGTCGTGATTGACGCAAACGGAACGAATACTAGAAACGACGACGACGAGGATTTCTTCGAAGGAGGGGAAATCATCGAGGCATCCTTCGACGACGACGCCTCGTCATCATCCGGGAACGATAACGGAAACGACGAATAATAACAATACTATTAATTACGAATGCGAGTAGTTGTTAAGTTGAAAGTGTTCTTTCGTGCATAGCGTGCATCTTACGTTGTTTTTCCCTCTCTTTACCACACAAAAATTCCCCTCAGTTCCACAAGAAGACACACACAATTATTATTATTTAATACACAATGCCTAAAGCGCGCAAATCGACGCGCGGTAACGCGAATACTTCCGACGCCATGGACGCCGAAGGCCACGAGGAGGTAAGTATTCTTTTTGTTTGCTTTTGTTTGCTTTCGTATTCTTTCTCGAGCTCTTTTGTTCACTTCTTTACGGCAACGAGTTGCCGATTCAATTCATCCAATTCATTCAATCTCGTGCTCTGTCTGACCTGAAACGTTTTATTATCTCTGATGCGATGTTGAAAACACACAACAGCTGGAAGCGACGATGACGGCCGAGGACGACGAGATCTTGAAAATGAAAGAAAAACTGGCGGAAATGGAACGCGAAGCGTCCTCGCTGCGAGAACAAGAGCAAGGGATCGACGGGAATGCTTTGGACGAAGAAATGGCGAAACATCACCATTCCGACAATAACGGTCAAGGACAGGGTGGAAAACCGCAAAAAACGCCGGAAGAGTTGGAGAAGGAGAAAGCCGAGCGACAAGAGATTGACTCTCGGTCGGTGTTCGTCGGCCAAGTGGATTACGGCGCGGAACCTGGGATGCTGGCGGAACACTTTAAGAAGTGCGGGACGGTGAACCGGGTGACTATTTTAACCGATAAGTTTGAAAATCCAAAAGGGTTCGCGTACGTTGAGTTTTTGGAAAAGGACGCGGTGGATGCGGCGGTGTTGCTGGATGGGACCGGGTTGGAGGAGTTCCCGCAGAGGAAGTTGAAAGTGAGCGCGAAGAGAACGAACGTGCCGGGGATGAAGGCTGGCGGGAGAGGCCGGGGAAGAGGGGGAGGACGATTCGGTGGGTTTCCCGGCGGAATGATGATGGTTCCGATGATGATGCCATACGGAAGAGGGAGAGGCAGAGGTGGCAGAGGTGGCAGAGGTGGTGGGCGCGGAAGAGGTGGTGGTGGTGCTCCCGGATCGTCGCCGTATTAGCTTTATAATGAAGTGTACAAAGAAAAGAAGGTTTCGTAGTTTTTAATAAAGAGAACGTATCGTTCCATTCAATAATATTGGTGCTTAACTATATAAATTACCCACTAAACTACTATTAATTACTCGTAATATTCTTCACTGAGGCGGTGGAAACTGCTGCGGCGGCATGAACGGTTGGCCTTGTTGTAGATGTTGCTGCTGAAACTGTTGTTGTTGCTGCTGTTGCGCCATCATTTGCCAGTATTGCTGCTGCTGCATTTGTTGTTGTTGTTGCATTTGTTGCATCTGCTGCATTTGCAAATACTGATGCTGGTTTTGCATCGCCATGCTTTGCATGCTTTGTCCTCCTCCTCCTCCTCCTCCTCCATGTTGATATCCTTGATGCGGCGCGCCTTGCTGGAACACATGTTGCTGTGCGGAAGCTTGCTGATTACCTTTTGCAAACTTGAAATAAATCGGCTTGTTCGTCGGTAGATTCGGGTCTCTGTTGTCTAAGATGTACTTTTGGTCGAGCAAAGCGATCGTTCGCTCCGCTTCTTCGACCGTTCGAAAGGTTACAAAGCCACTGCCTTTGTGTTTTTTTGTATGGCGGTCGAATAAAATGTGCACGTCGGTTACCTCGCCCAACGCTTCAAACATAGGCGCGACGGCGTTTTTATCAAAACACGCGGGTATGCTCGAGACATAGAGTTTTTCAGACGGAGGTCCATAATGATGTACGTTTGGTGGGTCGAACTGACCCCGTCTCGGTAATTTTTTACCGTTCGAGTACACGGATCGGAGGTACCTGGCGATGACATCGGGCGTAGTCGGTTCCGAAGAAGACGGCGGTTCCACGACCATTCCAGGAGGCATGGCGTCTCGAGAGTCTGACCGTTTCATGTGATCGCCTTCTTGCTTCTTCGCAGGACTCTCCGTTGTTTTAACAACCGGAGTCAATAAAGCCTTGCCGCCTGGACTTTGTTGTTGTTGTTGTTGTTGTTGTTGTTGCGGGTTGATTACTTTTTGCGCCATTTTCTCTAAACTCATTCTCGTCGTTTCGTCTACAATCGTAAAGTCCACCCTTAAAGGCGCGTGATATACCAACGAACCTGGTGGCTGTTTCTCGTTTAAGCTGCAAAAACACAGCTTCGCATCCTCCTCTTTCGCATACGTCGCCAAGAACGAAAAATGCTTCTCCTTTCTAAACGCTTTGAACGATTCAACCTCGCCGAACCGTTCCAGCCACGCCTTGACTAGCTCATCGCTCGCTAATTTCGACGACGCGCCTATCCAAATCTGTTTGGAACTTCTCGTCGTCTCGTCGCACTCCTCCTCGACAAACTTTCGTAAATCCAACTCCACTTCAGTCGCGTTCGACTTCAAGTCTTCCTCCCACGTCGCCCATCTAACTCGCACACCTTTTTCGCACCCGTCCATCACGTACGACCCATTTTCCAACGCAGCTAACGCGCTTTCGGCCGCTTCTTGCGTCTGAAACCTCACGACGCCATTCGAACCAGAGCTAAAAATCTCTCTTACGTCGCCGTACGTCTCAAAGACGCGTCTCACCAGCGCCTCGTCCGCATCCGCCGGAAAATTTTCGTAGCGAATCTCCACTCGTCTCGCGCGCAAACGCTCGTACGCGCCAATCTGCGTTAAATCTACTCGCGGCATCGACGACTTCGCGCTTTTCTCTCTTTTTGCGATCGTATCACCATTTTCCTCCTCCACCTTCGCCTTCTTTGTCTTCTTCGCCGCTCCTTCTTGTTCTTCGGTTGGTTGTGGTTTTGGCGAAAATTTTCCCAACGTGTCCCCCAATTCTGAATTCAATTCTTCTTCTTTCTCGGGAACGGCGGTTTTGTCCTCCTCCTCCTCCTTCTCCTTCTTCTCCTCCGATCGAGCTCGTTTCCTCGCGCCCACTTCTCCCCCCTTCTCTTCGTCTTTCTTCTTCTCCTCCAAAAGATGCGTTTCCAATCTTAACAACAAATCCGCTTTCAATCCGTCCACGGACAAACCTAACGAAACTAAAACGTTTCTCAGCTGCGCGACGGTGAGCTTCTTCCTCGCCGATTCCGTCTCCGGGACTTTCAGTGATGTTAGTTTCTTGCTCTTCTTCGGTGGCATCTTTTTACTGTTTATTGCGTGTTTACTCTCGAGTGAGTGTGTGATACCCGTTTGAAAAGTGTTTGGGGAAATGTGTTTGAGGGGCTACTTGTGAGGAAAATTGGGGGAATGGATGCGAGCGTTCTAAATACGCGCTGCTTGTTTATATAATGTCTAGACACGCGCTATTGTTATTTCTGCCACTAATCTCCTCGTGGCACTCCTTTTTGTTTTTCTTCTTCCGTTTCTTCTTTTGGTGGTGAATCGTCGTCGTCGTCTTTGTCGGTTTCGAGACGTTGAAGAAACTTTCGAAAGGCCCCGCCTTCGAAGAACTGTTCCGGGAGGAAAAATTCAACGTTGCAGTTTCGAGCGAAAGCGATATCGGCGTCGGAGTGGTCCTGCGGACGATTCGCCGCGTCGCCGACGTAGAATGTGCTCGTTATTTCGTTTCCTTCTAATTCCTCTACTTGTATTTTTTCTCTTCGCGAAAGCATCTCTCGCCACATGCCGACGTTTGGTTTGCGGTACCCTTTGACGTCTTTCTCGCCGGATTGCGTCGCCGCGTAAAAGTCAAACTTGGCCTCCCCGAGCTGTTTTTTGTCATCAATTAAAGGTAAGAAAAGAAACGACCACGATCAAAAGTCAGCGCGATGAAAGGAGTAAGAAACGAACAAAAAACGCTCGCGAAGAACGAAGCGAAGACCAAGAAGCGACAACACAAACGCACGTACCTCACCCGCGAAAATCTCAACCCGTTTCCGAATCTGTTCCGCTTTCTTCCCATCCACCGCGCTTTTCACCATCCCTTGGTTCGAAAAAATCACAATCTTATACCCATTCTCGTGTAACAAATTCAACGCGGTTCTCACCGATTGGTCTCGAAACGTAAAGTCGTTCTCGTGCGTCATGAACGGTTTCTTGCCGGATTTCGTCTTTTGCAACGTTTCGTCGAGATCAAAACACGCGATTTTGCTCGCGTTTTTGTTCGGGCAGGAATGATCCACGCGGAGGAGTAACGAGGCGTGAAGTGCGTGCCATTTTACACACTTCTCGTTCGTCTTTTGCTTCTTCGTCGTCGTCTCGTCTTGGGACGACGAAGCCGTCGCGAATTTTCGAATCAGAAACCGCTCCATGATGATGATGTTCCTCTTACTCCTTCTTCTTCGGTTCGTTATGGATAATATCGATGATTTTGCCGCCGAAGCAGCGAAGCGCAAAGATGGTGACGTCGTCTTGCGCGTGTTTAAAGAGAGATCGCGAGAGTTAAAGTTGTTTGTTTGTTGTTGTTTATTGCGCGCGTATTACATTTGAGGAGATTTTCCAAAGATTCTCCATTATATCCACTCACATCTCTCGCATGAAAACGAGGAACTCCCGCCTTTTCTTTGTGCGATGATGGTGAAGAACAAACGAAGCAAACGCCAAACTCTCTTGCTAAGAGTTTTGTTCGTCCTTTTCGTGGCGGCGTTCGTCTCCGTGCTCCACGACGCGGTGCTCGATGTGATGCAAAAATCGTCCGATTTTGTCTCACTTTCCTTTGGCTTGGGAGGAGCAAAAGACGTGAACCCGAACAGGTTACCGCCTCTGTGCGAGACGAAAACGCTGAGCGTGTTACGCGAGGACCTGTTTAAAGCGAAACCTGGATGGCGGACGCAGTGTTCGGAGAAGTTTAAGAAGCAGATGCAAGTGTCGTCTCGATTTCATTACCAGAGACGGAGAGACGAGGAAGGAAGGGCGATAAAGAAGGTGAAGTTTGAGGAGGTGTTAGTCTCGCTTCCTCCGGTTGGGAAGTTGAAGGAGTTGGAGCAGTACGCGTACGAGGGGAAAGATTTCGGCGCGTTCGATGATACGGATAAAGCGGTAGGCCGGAAAGCGATTTCGATTTTGTTTAGCGGGCGCGACGGGTTCATCGACGAACAGTTGGCAAGGTTTCGGTATTGCCAGATTGTGGTCGTGACTGCGTCGTTTGGCGCGCAGGATACGTTGCACAGACCGATTGGTGCGGATCCGACTCGGTATAAGCAAGATGACGTGTGTTTTGTGGCGTTTGTGGATAAGCCGACGATTGAAAAGTTTGGGTACCAGAGCGGGTGTTTCGACGCTTGGAACGTGGTCGAGTATTCACACCCGGGGTTCCCGGACAGTCGAATGAAAGCGAGATTAGTGAAAGCGTTGTTGCCATTTCATTTTCCGGAGAGTAAAGTGACCGTGTGGGTTGATTCAAAGCTAGAGTTGAGCGAAGACGCGACGGCGGTGGTTGATGTCTTGTTGAGAGCGAACACGCACCCGAAGATTACCAGGGTGAAGAGACACGAAAGGCCGTACGAGTTTGACGTGGCGGTGAGTGAGAATCATGTCAGGGAGGATGTGTTTGCGGAGGCGGATAAGTTGACGAAGATGTTTCACGGGGCGTTGAGCGTAAACGAGACGTACGATTCGGATCGAAGCCGATGGTTGAGTCAAACCGTGAAAAGGTATAAAGAGGAAGGGTTCCAAGGGAAAGGATTGCCGGATACGGGGTTGTTCATTCGAAGGACGAATGCGATTGGGTTCGAGTTAAGCGCCAGGTGGGCGCACGAAATCTTGCGCTCACCATTCGGAAGAGACCAGATTTCGTTTCCGTACGTCAAGTGGATCATGGAACAGAGAGGATTTGGCGATAGAATTAGAGTGTTTGAGAAGTGTTGGTACGTAGCGGCGGTGAACGAAGTCGGACACGCGTCTCGATCCGGAACGGTTGTTCGACGACGATTGCTTTAGCATTCTTGTATATGTATTAGATACTGGTATTAGGTACCTACCAGGTAGTAGTTATAATTTTTACTATACATACTGGTATCACCCTTCTTTTTCTTCTTCACGTGTGACTAGAGAACGATACCGTTTCGGTCCAAGGCGATGGCCGGCGGCATAATCGGGAAGAACCTTGATATCCTCGCCTTTCTTGATGTGCCGAGTAGGGACGAGCGCTATGCATTTACCTAGATACGGGCTAAAATACGTGCGGCGTTTAACGTTTGCGTCTCTTGCATTCCGCACGATAGTTGCCTCGCACCCCAACGAGTGTTCTAACTTCCCATCGTATTCAAAAAAGTAGCCTCCGATGGCGACATTTCCCCCGTCGTTCGTCTTCCTTCCCTTCTTTTTCCCTCGACCGTTGCCATCGTCATCGTCATCGTCATCTTCATCTGAGGAAGTTAAATCGTCCAAAACAGTGATTCTTTGCTCTGGAAACCACCTCACTTTACTCGCACCTTTATCGTGTCGAACGAGAGTACCCGTCACTAACGCCACAAACTCTACCGACTTTGTGTCTTTACCGCTCCATCTCACGTCTTTCCTCGCCACCAACTTACCCTTCACCATCTCCACTATATCCCGCTCCCTCGGATCTCTCTTATCATCCTCAAATACGCATCCTCGAATAGCTGATTTTACCGGCGTGTTCTCTATGTATTCTTTCACACTCTCTCTGCTCAAGCCTTTCTCGAAATACTCCGCCGTATCCTTCAGCAACCTTCCTTCGACGAAAATCCCACGCAACGCCGGTCGATTCGATTCGTCCCAATACTCTAACACACTTTCTTTCGCTAAATTATTCGATTTACTCCTAGTGCTGCTACTCATTGGATACACGTACACGCAACAGCCGTGCATCTTTCCTTCTTTAAACCCTCCGAAAATTTCGCCGCCGTCCCGCGCGCGTTCGTAGCACAGTTTCCCTTCTCTTTTCTTCTCTCTGTAACTGCCGTGGTACACGACCACATTACCATCCTCTTCGTCGATTTCCACCCCGAACTGAATCTCTCCTCTTTTCCACGTTCCCGTTAGCTTCAACCCCTGTCCGTTGGAGAATTCATTCTCATTTCCATCGAACAAATCGTCCTTCCATTCGCCTTTAAACTTCGCGCAGGACGTTTTTGCGTTTTCCTCGAAAGGGGAATCCCCTAAAATCAACTCCCCTTGTCCGTGTCGTTTTCCTTCTCGAAATTGACCTTGATACAGCCCACCTTGGTCGTGGTACAGAACAGACCCGTGTCCGTGAGGTACGTTTGGGTTTTGCTTGGAATATTCGCCGACGTACGCGAACGCGAGTTCCCCGTTCATGCTCTTTGTAGAAATGGGGGGATTGAGTTTTATAGTGGAGTATTAAGAGGGAAGGAGTTTGAGTTCACAACATTTTACGCGAGACGCACATCTCTCTCTCTTTCTCTCTCTCTCTCTCTCTTTTAAACTTGTTAAAAGTTTAATTCGTCGTAATTGCAAAGCGTGCACGTGTACACTTGTACATTTGTCTCTCGTTTTTCTTTCTTTGAGATTCTTTCCGTCTCACCGTCTCGCTCTCGCCGCTTTTAGTTTGGCCCCGTCATGTCTGGGTCATAATCTTCCGCGGCAGTGATGGTGCCGGTGATTGTTGTTATTTCAAAAGTACCGATGATTGGGGACGGTGCTTCGGCGGTAGCCTCTTCTTCTTCCGTCGTTGGCGGTACTTCTTGTTCTTCTTCTCCGTTTATTACTGGTTGCGGTTCGAGTTCTTCTTGGAGGAGCTTTCGACCGGGAGTCTCTTCGACGATCATCCCGATGTCTTCAATTGGAGCCGGCGCGGGTGCTTCGGCGATAGGTGCTTCTGTCGGCGGAACTGCGATAACTTCGTCCATTATGACGTCACCTTCTTCTTGAAGCAACTTTCTTACCGGCGGAATAACTTCTTCGTCGAGAATCTCTTCGTCGGTCGTGGCAGTCGGCGCCGGCGAAGGCGCCTCGCCTTCGTCCATGGCGCCGTCGCCGGTTGAAGGTAACGGATCCGGCATCCCAGTCATATCCGGCATCATACCCTCCATCATCTGGAGCAACTTTCTCCTCACCGGTGGTAAAATCTCCTCTTCTTCCGTCGTCGTCGCCGGCGCCGGCGCCGGCGCGAACATCTCGTCGTAGATGTCATAGATTTCTCCAAGAATTTCCTCACCACTCGGAACTGGACCGTTCCCGAGTTCTTGCAAAAGCGATCGACGGCGCTTCGCTGGAACCTCTCCTTCTCCTTCAACAACGATCGATTCTTCCTCCATCGTCATCATTGTAGGTGCTGGTGCCGGCGCTGGTGCCATTGCCATCGCGTACTCTTCTCCTGTCAGATCTTGCTCTTCGAGAATATCTTCGCTTGGGAACGTTTCTTCTTCTTGGAGAAGTTTTCTTCCTTCAACTCCTTTTAAAAAACCAGCCGAAAATAACATCGCCGTCGCGAGGACGAGAAGTTTCATCGCATGGAGCGATTTGCTTTGAGAAGACATCGTGGATGATGTCGCTGTTGATGAATGAATGTTGCTGTGTGATATGTGTTTGTTACTTTTGTGAAGTATTTTTTAGATACAAAAAAAATATCGAGACGAGTCGTCAAAAAATACGAGCATTCGAAAGAAGAAGAGAAAGAGGAATACAAACATGTCTGTGCTGTTTAAAGTGTTCACGTTAGAGCAGCGAGAGGTGTTCGAAAAGCACGTGTTACCTAAACTGTGGAAAAGAGAACGAGTCACGTTGAGGCGAGTGAATCGAGAGAGTCGAGTGGCGATGCAAACAGTTCTCTCAGCGAAAGACTATTTTGGTCTTGGGTTTCCCTTTCGTTTCGTTTCGACGCATATAAACGTAATCATAGAACAAACCCGAAA
>Ga0115552_1002526_pt1 | contig 10422 bp, 10 predicted proteins | sample COGITO_mtgs_1103_3_FD_87178 | JGI IMG/M metagenome (GOLD analysis project Ga0115552, IMG submission 87178) | Pelagic marine microbial communities from North Sea - COGITO_mtgs_110328 | ecosystem: Environmental > Aquatic > Marine > Epipelagic | place: Germany:Helgoland, sampling site Kabeltonne...
ATTATCATTTATTTTAAAAACCATTTCTTTATAATTTAATTTATTCTTTATAAGTACTTTATATAAAACCATTATTTTTTAAAAATAGATTAAGCTTTTTTTCATCTATTGTATCACATATAAAAGCTTTTCCTATACCTTTTACTAATATAAGTTTTATTATATTGTTAATCGTCTTTTTATCTAGTTTCATTGCTTTTATTACATCTGCGGCTTTTACTTTTTTTTTCAATAAATCATTAATATGAGTAGGCAGTCTTATTTTTTTAAAATGATTATTAACTCTATTAAATTCTTCTAATGAACAATAATTTAATTCATTAGAAATTTTAAATGCGAGTATAGTCCCAACTGACACTGCTTCTCCATGAGTAAAATGTTTAAAATTAGCTATTCTTTCAAACGAATGGCCAAAAGTATGACCTAAATTTAACAAAGCTCTTAGGCCTTTCTCTTTTTCATCTTTTGCTACTATTCTTGCCTTAGATTTAACACAAATAGCTATTGCATACTCTAATTTTTTTATGTCTTTATGTAGAATATGTTTTCCATTTTTTTCTAACCATAAAAAGAAATTTTCATCATTAATTAATCCATATTTAACCATTTCTGCATAACCTGTTATCATTTGTTTTTTAGGCAAGCTATTTAAAGTATTTATATCTATTAAAACTAATTTAGGTTGATAGAAAGCTCCTATCAAGTTTTTACCATATGAGCTATTTATTGCAGTTTTCCCTCCTACAGAAGAATCAATTTGTGATAAAAGAGTAGTAGGTACTTGCACATAATCTATACCTCTCATATATGACGAAGCTGCAAAGCCAGATAAATCTCCAATTACACCTCCACCAAAAGCATAAATAACTGTATTTCTGTCAACATTATGTGAAAAAAGTTGATCATATAGGTTGCTTAAAATTTTTAGAGATTTACTTTTTTCTCCAGAAGGTATTGAAATATTTTTGGTTTCTTTTCCTAATTTAGTAATCAATAATCTTAAATAAATTGATTCTGATAATTTGTTATCAAAAATAACTACTTTAGGCCTTTGGTTAAAGTATTGTTGATGGAAATTGTTAATATTCTCTATTATATTGTCACCAATAATAATATTATATGCATTATTTTTTAAATTCACTTTAACTGTTTTAGCCATTTTTATTATCCATTAAATATATTTTTATTGCCATCAATAATTGATTTACCATTTTATTTTTAGAAACATCATGAGACATTACAGTTATATTCGCTTTTGCATAGAGTGGATTACGTTTAATAATTAAATTATTAATATATGATTCTATATCTACATTTTTTAAAAGCGGTCTATTATTAATATTTTTTTTTAACCGTGCAATGATTGTTTCTGGTCTCGAATTCAGCCAAAGTGTTATGCCAAGCCTATTTAATATATTAATATTTCTTTCATATGTGAAAGCTCCTCCTCCAGTAGCGATTATAGCACTACAACCTTTATTAATATTCTTTATTTCTTGGTGTTCAATATCTCTAAACTTTTGTTCTCCATAATTTTTAAAAATTTCATATATTTTCATATTATATTTTTTTTCAATATTTTGATCTAAATCATAAAAATCTCTATTAAGACGGTTGGCTAAAATTTTTCCTAAAGCACTTTTTCCAACACCCATCATACCAACTATAAGGATAGGTTTTTTTATACTATTAGTATTTATATAATTGATTATTTCATCTATATTATTTGTATTTAATATTTTATTCATAGTATCTTATGTCATCCTTGCATTGAATACTTAGAAGGTTAGACTAATGTATATATTGTAGATATAAGATAATATATTATTTAATCTGAACAATATGAATTTTATATAAGTTTATATTAGAATTATTATAAAGGAAAATAATTTATATGGGTAAGTTTTTTAGAGTTTTTTTATTAATATTCTTTTTAGCTATTTTAGGCAGTATTATTATAATCATGTATAAAGGAGTTCCTGTGACATCTTATACAGTTGAGAAGGTAATAGAAGATGACCGTTTATAATTATAAAAATATTTTTATTAATTTATTAATTATCATTTTGGTTTTAATGAAAAATGTATCAGCCCAAGATGATACAAATGACATATATAATCAGCCTCAAAATTTAGTTCCTAATTTGGATATAAAAGAAGAAGTAATAGTCCAGGATAATAAAAGTAATAGAGACGAAGTGGTTATTAAGGAATTGCCTAAAGCTAATTTAGGATGGGTAGGATATTTATCAGATATAGATGGCGGTCTAGGTTTAGGAATGTGGGAGGGAACTGACTCAACATTTGCAAAAACTATTTTAGAGCTTTTGCCTGTAAATGCGCCTTCACCAGCTATGCGAAATTTAGCAAAAAGGTTGTTGCTTAGTGATGCTTATCAGCCAAATAAAGAAGAAAAAAATGGTCTTCAAGCAATTAGTCCAAGTGGAAAACCTATAGTAAGTATGGATCAAGATGCTACATTTTTGCCATTACGTTTTTCTAAATTAGCGAGTCTAGGTGCAAAAAAAGAATTAATAGAACTAAGTAATTTAGTGCCAACTGAAGACATGTTAGGTGATTTGGCTAAGGAAGCAATATACGCTCGTTTACTGTCAGGAGAGACCAAAAAAGTATGTAGAGAAGTAATTGAACTTGCAAAAAGAACAAATGAATCCTACTGGAGAAAAACATTAATAGTATGTCAATTAATATTAGGAAATAGAGATGATGCTTTATTAAGTTTAGAACTTTTATTAGCGGAGTTAGATAGTGAAGATAAATTTTCCAAATTAATATATACTTTAGCAGATGAAACTAATCAAATTGAATTTGATAAAAATAGTATTTATTTCAAAATTCTAATTGCTGTATTGCCTGGAGAACAATTAAATAAACATCGTCTTAATTTAGATCCTTCAGGTTTAAGTGTAGTAGCAAAAAATATTAATTTATCCTGGAAAATAAGAATGTTAGCTGCTGAAAAAGCAGTATTAGCAGGTTCTCTTCCAAGTTTATATTTAAGTGAACTAGCAACACAATTTAAATTTGAAGATGATATATTTTATAGAGCCGCTTCAGAAAGCAAATCTATGGAAGGCTTTATGGCTAGATCACTATTATTACAAGCAGCGGCTTTAAATACTTCAGTAATAGAAAGAGCAAGGTTTTTAAGGCTTCTATTAGATAATGCTGATAGTGATGAAATTTTTCAGGTATATGCTTCTGTAATTATGCCAATATTACTGACTATTAAACCAAGGCCAGATCTTATATGGTTTGCATCTTCAGCAACTCGGGCAGCTATTGCTGGAGGCAATTATATGTTAGTGTCAAACTGGTTAACAGTTCTAGGTAAAACTCTAGACTTGGATTACGAAGCTTCAGGAAGTTTGCTAAGACTTCTACCTTTAATAGCTATAGCAGGCCAAACTTTACCTGTACCATTTAGTAAGCAACAGGCAACAGATGTGTGGTCTGGTTTATCGGACAGTTTTAGTAGGGAAGATAAAGAAAAAAGAGCAAGTAGATTATTGGTTTTGCTAAGTGCTATGGGAATAGAATCGAGAGAAGGTGCATGGAAAAATATAATAAGCTCTAGTAATATATTTGAAAAAGAAAATATTCCTGCCACTGCTTTGAGGTATCAGTTGCGTGATGCTGCTAGGAATAATAGAATAGCAGAGGTTGTTTCATTAAGTCTAATTATGTTAGGAGCTGAGGGGCCAAGTAAATCAGGCTTAGTTGCTCTTAATGCAGTGATTAGATCTCTCAGAGAAATAGGTTTAGAATCTGATGCAAGAGAAATTGCTATTGAAGCCGCAATCTCTTATGTAAATTAATTTAATGAGCACAGATGATGATATTTTATTATTATTTGATGAAATGTTATTAGTTGAGAGGCAAGCAGCTAAGAATACTAGGCGTGCATATAAAAGTGATATACATTCATATATTAAATTTATTAATGCAAAATATAGTTTATCAATATTAAATGTTGAAAATAAAGATATTACTAGTTGGTATAGGTCTCTTTCAGAAAAATCAATTTCTAGGAACTCTTATTTAAGAAAAGTTTCTTCTATAAAAGAATTTTATCGTTTTCTATACGCAGATGGGCTAATTAAACATAATCCAGCAAAAGATATTGAATCTCCAAAAAAGCATCGGCACATACCTAATGTATTAACAATTAGGCAAATTGAAGATATTATTAATACTTTAAAATCAGATAATTGTATAAAATCTATTAGGCTACTAGCGTTAATAGAAATAATGTATTCAACTGGTATCAGAGTTGAGGAACTTATGAGCATTTCTTTGAATGCAATAAATTATGAAAATCAATCTATTTTTATTAAAGGTAAAGGAGGAAAAGAAAGGATTGTTCCCTTTGGTATTAATGCTTTAAAGGCAATAAAAAAATATATAGGTATTAGAGAATTATTTATAAAGAATAAAAATAATTCTTCATTTATGTTTCCTTCTATAGGTAAGCAAGGTTATTTAACAGCTAGAAGGTTTTCACAATTACTTAAAGAAGTTTCAATAAAAGCTGAATTATCACATTTATCTATTTCCCCTCATATTTTAAGGCATAGTTTTGCAACACATATGTTATCTGGAGGAGCAGATTTAAGAGTTTTACAAGAAATTCTAGGACATGCAGATATTTCTACTGTGCAAATATATACACATATTGTTGATGATAAAAAGAAAATTGCATTAAGTTTCCATCCTTTAGAGAAAAACAAAGGTTTATAACTTTTTATAAATGAATAATAGAATTGACTGCTATAAGCATTATATTTTATAACGTATTTATATTTATAAGGATACATTCATGCATTTTTTAGATTTTGAGCAACCTATAATTGAATTAGAAGCTAAAATAAGAGATTTATCTCTTTTGAATGATACAAATAAAGAAATTTTTTCATTGAAAAGAGACGTAAATAGTTTTCTTGAAAAAGCATATAGTAAGTTATCTCCATGGCAAATAGTTCAAGTCGCCAGACACCCTGAAAGACCTCACTCTAGCAATTATATAAGTGCTTTAATAAAAGATTTTCAAACTCTATCAGGAGATAGAAGTTTTGCGGAAGATAATGCTATTATATCCGGTATTGGATCTTTTAATGGTCAATCTGTAATGGTTATAGGTCAAGAAAAAGGCTCAGATACTGACTCTCGTGTAAAACATAACTTTGGAATGGCTAAGCCTGAAGGATATAGAAAAGTTTCACGCCTAATGAAACTAGCTGATAAATTTAATATGCCTTTAATAACTTTTGTAGATACTGCTGGAGCATATCCAGGAGTCGGTGCTGAAGAAAGAGGGCAGGCAGAAGCAATTGCTTCTTGTATTCAAGTTTCTTTAGAAATCAAGGTGCCTTTCATAAGTATTATTATTGGAGAAGGTGGTTCAGGTGGAGCAATTGCTCTAGCATCAGCAAATAAGGTTTTAATGTTACAAAATGCTATATACTCTGTTATCTCTCCTGAAGGTTGTGCATCTATACTTTGGAGGGATAATAATAAAGCAGAAGTAGCTGCTGACTCCTTAGGAATAACAGCTCAATTTCTTAAAGAAAAAGGTATAATTGAAGAAATTATTTCTGAGCCTATTGGTGGAGCACATAGAGATCATATTCTATCTATTAAAAATGTAGAAATTGCTTTAAATAAAGCGCTTAATGAAATTAAAGATTATTCTAAAGAACATTTAATAAAAGACAGACAAGAAAAATTCTTAAAGTATGGTCGTTTATTAAAATGATCTATATTATTCACTGAGGGATATAAATTGATTCCTTTATTGCTCGTAGTTGTGATTGATTTAATAGGCTTTGGAATAATCATACCTCTTTTACCTTTTTATGCTGAAACTTTTGGGGCTTCTCCTCAAAAAGTAACAATGCTAATGGTTATCTTTTCATTATCACAATTCGTGGCAGCTCCTATTTGGGGTGGGCTAAGTGATAAATATGGAAGAAGATTAATAATTTGGATTACATTAGCTGGGTCTATATTAGCATATATATTTTTAGCTTATTCTAATACGTTATATAGTTTATTTATTGCAAGAGCTTTTGCTGGTTTTATGGCCGGAAATATTTCTACAGCTCAGGCATATATATCGGATATAACTACAAAAGAAAATAGAGCTAAGGCTATGGGATTCTTTGGCGCAGCTTTTGGCATAGGATTTATTTTAGGTCCCGCAATTGGAGGGATATTGGCTGGTTCTGATCCTAAAAGTCCTAATACTTTTTTACCACCCATATTCGCAGCAACATTATCTACCTTTGCTTTATTATTGGCATTATTTTTACTTAAAGATACAAGAAGCTTAATCAAACCTAATAAAAATAAGCGAATTGTTAGTTTGTTAGAAGCATTAAAAATTCCAAAATTAGGTCAGTTAATTTTGCTATCTTTTATAGTAACTGTAGTTTTTGCATCTATGGAGTCAACATTTTCATTATGGTCAGAAAGAACTTATAATTGGGGTCCGCAGCAGAATGGATATATTTTTGCTTTTGCAGGAGTATGTGGTGTAATAGTTCAAGGCTTTTTTATATCTAAATTAGTAAAAGTTTTTGGTGAGTCTTTATTATGTCGAATTGGTATGCTGATGATTTCTTTAGGAATGATTTCTGTCGCACTTTCATATATGCAGTTTCATGCATACTTATCTATGGCATTAATTGCATTTGGCTTAGGTTTATTTATGCCCACAATATCCACCCTGATTGTAAATATTGTTGCAGAGGATAGAAGAGGTTGGGTGCTTGGTGTAACCCAATCAAGTTCTTCTCTTGCAAGAATTATAGGCCCAGCTTTAGCAGGAATATTTTTTGAGCTTCTTGGAAAGAATAGTCCATATATAATGGGTGGTTTATTATTGTTAATAATTTTAATTATATTTAATAGTTCGATTAAACAATTCTCTAAATAAGTTAGCTATATCAAATTATTTTTTATCAAGTTTTTTACAGCAACTTTTTCTGGTTCAGCTACATTATTTTTTTCTAAAATTTCTTTAGGTAATAAATAGTCTATTGTTATATTTTCATTATCAGGAACTAAAGGAGTACCTATAGTTTCTACATAAAAATATACAGGTGTATATAGTATATTATTCCATGGAGATAAAAGTGTTTTTGGTGCATAAAGCATTAGCTTTATATTTCCATATAAACTTAACTCTTCATAAAGCTCCCTCTTTAATGCTTGTGTAGGTGTTTCATTTTTTTCTACACCTCCTCCAGGAAATTTAGTCGCATGGTAGTTATTAATAACTTCATTTGTAACTAATATTTTATTTTGGTAAACAATTAAGCCGTAGGATCTAACATTTTTATTCATAATATTTTAATTCTTTATAACATTTTTAATTTCATCAAGAATATGTATATCGTCAATAGTAGCAGGTGTTTTAAAAAATTTATTATCATAAATTGCAGATATAGTGCTTCTTAATATTTTTCCGGACCTGGTTTTAGGTAACCTTTTAACTACAATTGCTTTTTTAAAAGAAGCAACGGGACCTATTTCATTTCTTACCATCTTAATAATTTCGTTAATAATTATTTCATTAGAAGTACTTGTTCCAGAATTAATAACAATAAAACCAACAGGAATCTGTCCTTTTAGCTCATCTTCAACTCCAACGACTGCGCACTCTGCTATATCACGATGTTTAGACAATACTTCTTCCATAGCACCAGTGGAAAGTCTATGTCCTGCACAATTAATGATATCATCTGTTCGAGACATAACCCATATATAGCCATCCTTATCTATATAGCCGGCATCCGCACTAGAATAATACCCTGGATATTCATTTAGATAAGACTCTTTATATCTTTCTTTGTCTTGCCATAGTGTAGAGCTACAACTTGGAGGAAGAGGTAACTTGATAGCTAGAGCACCAATTTGTCCCTTAGGTTTCTCTTTTCCTTCATCATCTAAACAAACTACATCAAAGCCTGGCGAAGGCTTTCCTGTAGAACCTGCTTTAACATCAAATAAGCCAAGACCAGCAAAATTTCCAGCTATAGCCCAACCAGTTTCAGTTTGCCACCAATGATCAATTATTGGAACATTTAAATGTTTTTCAGCCCATTTTATTGTCGTAGGGTCTGCCCGTTCTCCAGCAAGAAATTGCATTCTAAAATTTTTCAAATTATATTTTAATATTTCTTTACCATTTGGGTCATCTCTTTTTATAGCTCTTAATGCTGTTGGCGCAGTAAACATTACAGATACATTGTGCTCACTAATTACTCTCCAAAAAGATCCTGCATCAGGAGTGCCAGTAGGTTTTCCTTCGTATAATATTGAAGTACAGCAATTTAAAAGGGGAGCATAAACTATATAAGAATGTCCTACTACCCATCCAATATCTGAGGCTGCCCAAAATACTTCTCCTGGTTGAATTCCATAAACCATCTCCATGCTTGCTTTTAATGCAACAGCATGACCTCCATTTTCTCTTACCATACCTTTAGGGTCACCTGTGGTCCCTGAAGTATAAAGAATATAAAGAGGGTCCGTAGATTTTACTGGAACTGGTTCTACAGAACCCGCACTATCCATTAAATCTTGCAGATTAAAATCTCTATTATTTATTAATTTTGCTTCGCATAAAGCTCTTTGATGAATAAAACATACATTTACTTTATATTTAGCTAGATCAATTGCTTTATCAATCATAGGTTTATATTCAATAACTTTTCCTGGTTCAATACCACAGGAGCCTGCAATAATAACTTTAGGCTTAGCATCATTTATTCTTGTAGCGAGCTCATTAGGAGCAAAACCTCCAAAAACTACTACATGAACAGCTCCTATTCTTGCGCAGGCAAGCATTGAAGCAACAGCTTCTGGTATCATAGGCATGTATATTAGGACTCTATCTCCCTTATTTACTCCATGGCTTTTTAAAGCACTTGCAATTTTTATGGTTTTATCTAGTAACTCATTATAGGTATATGATTTTTTTGTGTCAGTTATTGGGCTATCATATATAAGTGCATTTTTATCACCATTGCCATTAGCAATATGTATATCTAAACAATTATAACAGGTATTAAGCTCACCACCAGGAAACCAGCTCCATGATCGAGGATCACTTTTATCTAAAACCTTATCCCATTTTTTAGTCCAATGAATGTTTTTAGCTTTTTTTTCCCAAAAAGAAGCAGGATCATTTTTCCAATTATCATAATCTTCATTATAGGACATAAGTTTACATTCTTTGAGTTTCTGAAAAAAAAAGCGCTAATTATTCTAATTAGCGCCTTTTTTTTTAATTTAAAATTTTATTAACGTCTATTTCCTAACAACATAAGAAGCATAATAAATAAATTAAGGAAATCTAGATATAGTTTTAAGGCACCCATAATGGCTTTTTTTACCTGAGTTTCACCATTTTCGCCTTCAACATACATTTCTTTTAGAGTCTGTGTGTCATAAGCTGTTAAGCCTGTAAATATTAGGACACCTACTACACTAATAATAAATTGCATCATAGTAGATTGCATAAATATATTTACGACCATTGCAATAATGATACCAATTAAACCCATCATTAAAAAAGAACCAAAATTAGCTAATGATCTTTTTGTAGTATATCCATATATACTTGCAGCTAGGAAAGTTGATGATGATATAAAAAATACACGAGCTACGGACTCACCTGTATAGGCAAGGAATATCGAAGCTAGAGAGATACCATAACAACCGGATAACACCCAAAACATTGTTTGAGCAGTAGACGCTTTCATTTTTTGAATTCTGAAAGATAGCATCATGACTAATCCTAATGGTGCAAGCATAAATATAAAACCAAGAGGTGAATTAAATAAAGCATTTCCTAGAGCAGTTGTATTACCATTCTGGTCAACTGCGGCTCCAGAAACTAACCATGCTACTAAGCCTGTTATTGCTAAACCTACAGTCATATAGGAATATATTTTTTGCATATAAGCTCTTAAGCCTAAATCTTCTGAGTTTAAAGCAGCTGCCTTAGCTTGTGTTTGAGGGTTAGAACTAAAGTGTCCAATTTTCATAATAAAAACTCCGTTTAATAAACAAAGCATATGCATTTGTTTAAGATTATGTTTATAAATATATAATACATTATATATTGGAAAAAATCTATATTTTACAAGCTATAAATATATAATATTAATTGCAATTAAGCTTGATTTTTTTTAATTTAGATTAATTTTAAGGAAAGAATATTATTAAGAAATTAACTAAAAGCGATATAGATAAACATTTTCAGCTAATAAATGGGTGGTCTTTAAAAGAGGATTTTTCTTCAATATCTAAAACTTTTATTTTTACAAATTTTAAAGAAGCTTTTTCATGGATGACCAATATCTCAATAGAGGCTGAAGCTTTAAACCATCA
>Ga0115552_1002527_pt1 | contig 10417 bp, 7 predicted proteins | sample COGITO_mtgs_1103_3_FD_87178 | JGI IMG/M metagenome (GOLD analysis project Ga0115552, IMG submission 87178) | Pelagic marine microbial communities from North Sea - COGITO_mtgs_110328 | ecosystem: Environmental > Aquatic > Marine > Epipelagic | place: Germany:Helgoland, sampling site Kabeltonne...
ATGTCTGGAGTTCCAATTATTCCTGTGGCTGCATCTACATCAAGGAGGTTTGAATTTAATAACTGGGATAACTTTACCATTAATCTTCCTTTTGGAAGCGGCTTAGTGGTTTGGGGCGAACCAATTTTTGTTAATTTTGATGCGACTAAAGAAGAAATGGAAAAAAAAAGAAGATTATTAGAACAGAAATTACTTCAAGCTCATAAAGACTCGAAAGAAGAAGTAGATAATAAATAAAATGCTAACTTTAAAAATTTATCAGATAATCACATATATTATTAGGCCACTTTTTTTTATTTTTTTTAGTATTCGAATATTAAATAATAAAGAAGAAAAAGGAAAATTTTTTGAAAGAAAGGGTTTTTCAAAAAATAAAAAACCAGCTGGAACATTGATTTGGATTCATGCTGCAAGTGTAGGTGAGACATTATCAGCACTACCTTTGATTGAAAGGCTTGTTGATTTTTCATCTGATTATAATATTTTATTAACGACTGGAACAAAAACTTCAAAAAATCTAATTTCTGAGAGGAATTTAAAAAGAGTTGTTCATCAATATTTTCCATGGGATGCTATATCTTATTGCGACAGATTTCTAAATTACTGGAAACCAGATATAGCAATATTCCTAGAGTCTGAAATTTGGCCAAATCATTTGATTCAAACAAAAAAAAGGGAAATTCCAATTATATTGGTAAATGCTCGAATGACTGAGAAATCAAAAGTGAGGTGGTTTAAATTAAAAAAAACAATTAGTTATCTTCTTTCAGTTTTTTCTTTAATTATTTCTCAAGACAGTACTTCCGAAAAAAGGTTAAAGGAGTTGGGAGCAAAAAATATTCTTACATATGGCAATCTAAAGCATGATTCTGAAATGCTTCCTTATAGCTCAAAAACCTTTAGCGAATTTGAAATAAGTTCCTCTGGAAGAAATATTTTAGTTGCTTCCTCTACACATGTTGGTGAAGAAGGTAGAGTTTTAAAAATTTTTAAAGATCTTTTACCGTCAATGCCTAACTTATTATTAGTCTTAGCGCCTCGCCATCCTGATAGAAAAAGAGATGTTATTAATGAGATTAAGAATGCTGGATTTTTTGCTTCTGATTTTATACTAAGATCTAATTCCTTAAATTTTGACAAAAATACGAAAATTTTTGTTCTAGATTCTATTGGCGAGCTTGGTTATTTTTATAAAAAAGCAAACTCTGTTATCTTAGGGGGTGCTTTCGAGAATTTCGGAGGGCACAACCCAATTGAGCCGGCAAGGTTTGGTAATGCAATTTTTACTGGAGTTAATTTTTATAACTTTGAAGAAGAATATAATAATTTAGTTAAATGTAATGGTGCAAAAGTGCTCAAAGATGACAGAGATATTGAGGTTATTAAGGATATAGATTTGGTAGAAAGAATGGCTATAAACTCTAAAAATTATTCAGAATCTCTTGGTGGTGCAGCAGATAAGGTTGTCCTAAAAATTGTTGGTCTGTTAAATGAAAATTAGTGAACCAAATTTTTGGTGGGCTAGTAAACCATCTTTTATTTTAAGATTAATTACCCCTGGGTGGAATTTATTTATAAGTTTAATCATTTTAATGAAGAATTTTTTTATAAATGAGCATGTTCCTTCAACCCCTACAATTTGTGTCGGTAATTTTGTTGTTGGCGGTCAAGGTAAAACACCTTTCGTCAGGTATATAAGGGAAAAGTTGGAAAAAAGCGGATTAAAAACATGCGTTATATTAAAGGGTTATGGTGGTAAAAGTAAGTTAACAAAAATAATAGATATAAATGATAACTCTGAAAAATTTGGAGATGAATCAATTCTTCACTCTACAGATGGATTAACTATTGTTTCAAAGCAAAGAAAAAAATCTTTTGATCTCTTAAAGAACAATCAAGCTGATGTTACAATACTTGATGACGGCTTACAAAATCCATCAATAAAAAAAGATATCAATATTGTCTTGGTAGATCTTTCAAAAGGTTATGGTAACGGTTCGGTAATACCTTTTGGTCCTTTACGGGAAACTATTCAAAATGGGTTAAAAAAAACTGATTTACTAGTTTTTGTTAATTCAATTGGCGAAGAGCATTTTTCCATAAAGAGGATAAAAGAGCTTTGGAAAGGCCCCTGTCTTTTTGCAGACTATAAAACTACTTTAGATAAAAGTATAAAAACTAATCTCGTAATTTATTCAGGTATATCAGATCCAAGAAAGTTTTCAGAGGGCGTCAAGAATAATAATCGTAAAATTTTAAAAAATTTTATTTTACATGATCACGAAGAAATCGATGAAAAAAAAGCAAGTGCTATACTTTACGCCGCAAGTAAAGAAACTGTCGATATTGTAACTACTGAAAAAGATCATGCAAGACTTCGTAACTCTCCAAAAGGCTCACAAAGAGAGAAGTTATTTTTAATATCAAAACTTGCTAAAATAGTAATTTCTACTGATGAAAAATTACTCATGAAATTCTTGGCCAGTAATCTTAAAATTAAATTAAATTAAATGAAAAATTCTTTCTTATTTATTTTTTTAACTCTCTTTTTGACTTCAAATATTTGCGCCGGAAAGCTGAGTGATATTAAGATTTTTAATTCTAATGATGATTATGTTACTTATAAAGTTGAAATAGTGACCTCGCCTGAAGAACAGGAAAGGGGATTGATGTTTCGAGATAAACTTAAAATAAAAGAAGGTATGTTATTTATTTTTGATTCACCAAAAAAAGCATCATTTTGGATGAAAAATACACTAATTTCTTTGGATTTAATTTATATAAAAAAAAGTGGTTTAATTGATTCAATTCATCAAGATTTAGAACCAATGAGTTTAAAAAAAATTAAATCAAAGTCAAAAGTAAAGGCGGTATTAGAAATTCCTGGGGGGGATAGTAGACTTTACGGTATTAATAATGATTCATTTATAAATATTGATATGATCGAGGGTAATTAAATATATTGCACCTTAAGTATCTCATAAGATTTTCCACCACCTGGTGTATTTACTTCTACAGAATCTCCTGTTGACTTTCCTATTAAAGACCTTGCTAGGGGAGACTGTATTGATATTTTTCCAGATTTAAAGTCTGCTTCAACTTCTCCAACAATTTTATATTCTGACTCTACATCAGTTTCTTCATCTACAATAAGAACTGTAGCACTAAATTTAATCTCATCACCAGAAAGTAATGATGGGTCAATTACTTCAGCTCTACTTAAAGTATCTTCAAGCTCCATAATTTTAGTTTCATTATGACTTTGCTCCTCTTTTGCTGCATGGTATTCTGCGTTTTCGGATAAGTCACCATGAGCACGAGCCTCTGCTATTGAATTTATTATTCGAGGGCGTTCAATAGCTTTACGATTTTTTAACTCATCCTCAACTAAATTTTTCCCTTCAGGTGTTATTGGTATTTTATTCATAAAAGAACTTTAACCTAGTATTTTTATATTTTTAAGGAAAAATTAAATTTAGTTTAGTAATTTTCCATAAGATTGAATTGTTCTAACGGAAATTTCTTTATTTATAATTGATTTAATTCCTAAAACAGAGGCTATTGCTCCTGAAACGGTAGTGTAATATGGAACTTCCGCCTCTAAAGCTGATCTTCTTATAGATTTTGAATCTTTTATGGCTTGAGGTGTTTCGGTAGTATTAAATACTAAAGAAACCTTGTTATTTTTTATTTCCTCAACTATGTGAGGACTTCCTTCTAAAACTTTATTTATTTTTATTGCATTAATACCATTTTTATTAAAAAACTCTGCGGTTCCATCAGTTGCTATAATTTTAAATCCTAGTTTTATTAATTCTGAAACAGGTTCTAAAATTTTATCTTTATCACTATCTTTCACAGAAACAAAAACTACACCAGATTTTGGAACAGCTGTCCCCCCAGCAATCTGACTTTTTGCAAATGCCATACCAAAGTCTTCATCTATTCCCATAACTTCTCCAGTTGAACGCATTTCTGGTCCTAGAATTGTATCAACTCCAGAAAATCTTTTAAATGGAAAAACTGCCTCCTTTATTGCAAAGTGACCTATCTTATTTTCTTCTAGATTCATTTCATTAATTTTTTCACCTAGCATTATTTTAGTAGCTATTTTTGCTATTGGTTTACCTAATACCTTAGCAATAAATGGGACAGTCCGACTTGCTCTTGGGTTAACCTCCAGTATAAAAATTCTTTCATTTTTAATGGCAAATTGAACATTCATTAACCCTATTACATTAAGGTCTTTAGCTAATAACTTTACTTTTATTTCTAGCTCTTTAAGAATATTTTCATTTAGCGAAAAAGGCGGAATTGAACATGCAGAATCACCTGAATGAACTCCAGCCTCTTCAATGTGTTCTAAAATACCTGCAATAAATACTTCTGTACCATCCGATAATGCATCTATATCAACTTCAATAGCATCTCTAAGGTATGAGTCTATCAAAACAGGATTTTCACCAGAAACAATTACGGCTTCCTTCATATATTTTTTTAACTGCTCATCCGAATGAACAATTTCCATAGCTCGTCCACCCAATACATAAGAAGGTCTTATTACAACTGGGTAACCAATTCTTTTAACAATTTCCATTGATTCAGAAGCTGATTTTGCTACACCATTTTCAGGCTGAAGAATATTAAGTTTATTTACTAATTTTTTAAACCTATCTCTATCTTCAGCTAAATCAATAGCATCTTGGGGTGTACCTAGAATTTGGATATTTATATTATTTTCTTCTAATTCTCTTGCAAGCTTAAGGGGTGTTTGTCCTCCAAACTGAACAATTATACCTAAAAGGTCTCCTTCTGAAGATTCAGTTTTAATGATCTCTAGAACATCTTCAAAATTTAATGGTTCAAAATATAAACGATCTGATGTGTCGTAGTCAGTTGAAACTGTTTCTGGATTACAGTTGACCATTATACTCTCAATTCCGAGCTCTTCTAAAGCATATGATGCATGACAACAACAATAATCAAATTCAATTCCTTGGCCTATTCTATTTGGGCCGCCACCAAGGATAATCACTTTATTTCTTGATGATGGCATTGCTTCATTCGATAAAGTATCCGAAAAAATTGCATCGCTATAGGTGGAATACATGTATGCAGTTTTTGACTCAAACTCTGCAGCGCAAGTATCAACTCTCTTAAATGCAGGATTTATATTTAAGTTTTCTCTTAATAATCTTATCTCTAACTCAGTTTTATTCGTGAGTTTTGAAATTCTTTTATCGGAAAATCCTTGAGTTTTTAAAAATAAAATATTCTCTCTATCTTTAGGCATACCTTTTTTCATAAGCTCTTTTTCGATAGAAATAATTTCATTTATTTGATCCAAGAACCATGGGTCGTAATATGTAAGTTCATGAATTCTTGATAAATCAATTCCAGCTCTTATGGCATCAGCTATTATTAAAATTCTTTCTGGAGATGTTTTTTTGAGGTTTTCTTCTATTTCATTTATATCTTTAGATATTAAAAACTCATCAAAACCACATAACCCTATCTCAAGTGAGCGAAGGGCTTTTTGAAAAGATTCTTTAAAATTTTTACCAATAGCCATTGCTTCACCAACTGACTTCATCGATGATGAGAGCATTGGGTCAGATCCTGGAAATTTTTCAAAAGCAAATCTTGGAATTTTTGTAACTACATAATCAATCGTTGGCTCGAATGAAGCGGGGGTAGTTTTAGTTATATCATTTTTTAATTCATCTAGTGTATAGCCCACGGCCAATAAGGCGGCAATCTTTGCAATAGGAAAACCTGTTGCCTTTGAGGCTAGAGCCGAAGATCTTGAAACTCTTGGATTCATTTCTATGACAACCATATCCCCATTTTTTGGATTAATTGCAAATTGAACATTTGATCCACCAGTATCAACTCCAATTTCTCTTAGAATATTGATAGATGCAAATCTTAGATTTTGATATTCTTTATCTGTTAATGTTAATGCTGGGGCAACAGTTATTGAGTCCCCAGTATGAACTCCCATAGGATCTATATTTTCTATAGAACAGATTATAATACAGTTGTCAGCCTTATCCCTCACAACTTCCATTTCATATTCTTTCCAGCCAGCAACCGACTCTTCTACTAGGATTTCATTAGTTGGTGAGCTTTCAATTCCACTCGAAGCTATTTTTTTAAATTCCTCAAGAGTAGTGGCTATACCTCCACCTGTACCTCCGAGTGTAAAAGAGGGTCTTATGATTACAGGGAGTCCAATTTTATTGAGATTAGAAAGAGCATTTTCCAATGATTGGGAAACAAAAGATTTTGGAGTTTTTAAACCTATTTTGTGCATAGCTTTTCTAAATTTATCTCTATCCTCGGCTTTTGATATAGCTTCTTCATCTGCGCCAATTAGCTCAACATTGTATTCATCTAAGAACCCAGATTCAGAAACCTCAAGTGAAACATTCAGAGCTGTTTGGCCACCCATAGTTGGAAGAAGTGCATCAGGTTTTTCTTTTTTAATTATTTTTCTTAAAATATCCGCTGTTATTGGTTCAATATAAGTTTTATCTGCTACATCAGGATCTGTCATTATTGTTGCTGGATTCGAGTTTATTAAGATTATTTTATAACCATCTTTTTTTAAAGCCTTACAAGCTTGCGTTCCTGAATAATCAAATTCACAAGCTTGACCGATTACTATAGGTCCAGCGCCAACCACTAAAATACTTTTTATATCATTTCTTTTGGGCATTTAATGTTTTCCAACTAAATTTTGAAATTTATCAAAAAGATAAAAACTATCGTAAGGCCCAGGAGAGGCTTCAGAGTGATGCTGTATTGAAAAAATAGGTTTTCCTTTAACCATTAATCCAGAATTACTATCATCAAAAAGACTTTTATGTGTTTCTATAATATTTGATGGAAGAGTATCATATTTAACTGCAAAACCGTGATTCATTGATGTGATTTCTACTTTTCCATTTTGTATATTTTTTACTGGATGATTTGCGCCATGGTGCCCTTGATGCATTTTAAATGTTTTACCACCAAGGGCTAAAGCTAGAATTTGATGACCTAAACAAATTCCAAAAATAGGAATATCTTTAGACATAAGTTCTTTGATAATTGGTATGGCGTATTTTCCTGTTGCAAGAGGGTCACCAGGCCCATTAGAGAGAAAAATTCCATCTGGTTTTAGACTGATAATATCGGATGCACTTGTATTGCATGGTAAGATAGTTATTTTATTAAATCTTGAGGAAAGGCACCTTAAAATATTACTTTTTACTCCATAATCAATAACTACAATGTGTTTATTAATTTGTTTAGTGTTGTTGCTTAAATTTTCAATTTCTTTTTCTTTCCAAGTATACATATGATTTGTTGATACTTTGGACGCAAGATCTTGACCGTTAATGCCTTCCCAATCATTTAATTCTTTTAAGAGAGAATCTTTATCGCTAACTCCTTTTTGGTCATTAATAATTACGCCATTTATAAAACCATTTTTTCTTATATGACTTGTCAACTCTCTTGTATCAATTCCATATAGTCCAACAATCTTATTTTTTATAAGCCAATCATTTAAATTTTGTTCTGAACGCCAATTAGATGGGGATGTAATCGCATTACTAAAGATGGCTCCACTTATAAAGGAGTCTTGCTTACTTTCAGTATCTTTTGAGTTAACACCTACATTGCCAATATGAGGAAATGTAAATGTAATTATTTGAGAAGCATAAGATGGATCGGTCATTATTTCTTGATAGCCAGTCATGGCGGTATTAAAACAAACCTCTCCAATTGTATTACCTTCATAACCACAGCCAAAACCTTTAAATACTTTTCCATCCTTAAGAAGGAGGGCTCCTGTTGATTTTTTGGGTGCCCAATTAGACATTTTGAAACCTATGAAATTTTAGAAAATTTAGGACATATAGTGATATTAATAAACATGAATTTTTAATGTTTATTATCATAATAAGTACTACCTCGCTTTAAATATTAATATTAATTTAAAATACTAACGAATCATTATTTGTAAATTCAAATTGACGAAAAATATTCATAGTATAAACGTTCGTCAAGTTAACATTTAATATAAACTAATTTTTTTTATGAATCATACATTTGATTGGATAAAAATATAGAGCTATCATATTATTTTGTGAGATAGTTATTTCGTGAGTAAGTTATTTTGTGGGAGTAAATTATGCTATTAGACCTTATTAAGGAAGACTTAAAAATTGCTATGAAAGCAAAGGATAGCTTAACTGTTTCAACTCTTAGAATGGTTACTTCAGCAATTAAAAATGTTGAAATTAATAACAGAGCTTCTGACAGCTCTGGTTCAATAAATGAATCTGAAATTATTCAGCTAATATCTAAAATGATTAAACAAAGAAAAGAGTCAGCTGAAATTTTCAGTACTAGCGGCAGAAAGGATCTTGAAAAAAAAGAAAATGAAGAAATTAAAATAATTCAAAAATATATGCCTCTACAGATTGATGATAGTAAAATTAATTCAATTCTCGATGAAGCTATTAAGGAGACCGATTCCGTTCAAATCCGTGATATGGGAAAAGTTATGTCCTTTTTAAAAGATAATTATTCTGGTCAAATGGACTTTGGAAAAGTTTCAGGTATGTTAAAGGATAAATTAAAAAGTTAATAAATGAAATTCTCTACCAATACCCTTAATGAAATTAAAGATAGAATTCCTGTATCTCAGGTTGTAGGAAAAAAAGTCCAATTAAAAAAGAAAGGTAGAGAGTATGTTGGCCTTTCACCTTTCAACAAAGAAAAAACTCCTTCGTTTACGGTTAATGACGAGAAGCAATTTTATCATTGTTTTTCTACAAATAAACATGGGGATATTTTTACTTTTCTAGTTGAAGTTGGGGGTTTAAGCTTTCCTGAAGCTGTTGAAAAATTAGCTGAAGAAGCGGGAGTTCAATTAAAAGATCTTTCACCGCTTGAGGAAGAAAAATTTAAAAAAAATAAAGATATTTTGAAAGCTTTGGATATTTCAAAATCTTTTTTTTCTTCTCAAATTTATGAAACAAATAATTCTCATGCCATTAAATACCTCAGAGAAAGGGGTATAGACGATAAAATAATTAAGGATTTTGATATTGGCTTTGCTCCGCAAGGCAGTCAGCTTGAAAAATTTTTATTGTCCAAGGGAGTATCTCATGAGGTTATGATTTTAGCAGGAATGGTTATCAAAAATGATAATAATGAGAATAACTTCTATGATAGATTTCGAAACAGGGTGATTTTTCCTATAAGGGATTCAAGAAGTAGAGTCGTAGGCTTTGGCGGAAGGGTAATAAATAAAGATGATCAACCAAAGTACCTTAACTCACCTGAAACACCAGTTTTCCATAAAGGCAGTATTTTATATAACTTTTCAAAAGTGAGGCCAGGACTTAAAGAAAAGGATGATTTAATAGTAGTTGAAGGTTATATGGATGTTGTTAGCCTTTCATCAAAGGGTTTTAATGTTTCCGTTGCTCCGTTAGGTACTGCAATAACGGAAAATCAACTTAATATTCTATGGAAAGAAAATAATAGTCCAATAATTTGTTTTGATGGCGATAGGGCTGGAAAAGCAGCCTCATATAGAGTTAGTGAGTTAGCCCTTAAATTACTTAAACCCAATAAATCTTTAAGATTCATAAGTCTACCTAATGATCTTGATCCAGATGATTATATTAAAAGCTATGGACTTAAGAATTTTTTAAAATTAGTCAGTAATGCTTCTCCTTTAACTAGCATAATTTGGGATTCTTGTATGAATATTTCTGATATTAATACACCAGAGGGCAGATCAGGGTTTGAAAGTGAGTTAAGAAAAAAAATTAATTTAATAAATGATTCAAGTATAAAAAAGCATTACGGTTTAATTTTTAAACAATATTTAGATGATCTATTCTATAAAAAAACTATAAACACATCGTATAATAAAAATATTTTTGTAAAAAAAGGTTTTGCATCAAGTAATCTAAAAACTAGTAAATTAGCTTCCGGCGGCGAATTACCATCTGATCTCGAGGCATTGATTGTGTCTGGCGTCTTTTTATTTCCTGAGCTTATAACCAATTTTTTTGAAAAATTTGAGTTAGCAGATTTTAAAAACTCTAAACTAAAAGAAATAAGAGATAACCTTTTAATGTTTGAAAAAAAAGATGATGGTGATCTGAGTATTGATCTGCTAAAAGACTATATAAAAAATAACTATAAAGATTTTTCAGAAGAAAATTTGAAATTTGCAAATAAGTTTTGGGTAAATCAAAAAAACAAGGATTTTAGAGAAATTTCGAAAGTTTGGCTTGAAATTTTGTCTGATGATCAGCATATAAAGAGTCTTGAAAGAGATATTCAGGGTAATAAAAGTAAAATTAGTAATGAAGATGATGAGAGGCGCTTTATTGAGCTTATAAAA
>Ga0115552_1002536_pt1 | contig 10397 bp, 8 predicted proteins | sample COGITO_mtgs_1103_3_FD_87178 | JGI IMG/M metagenome (GOLD analysis project Ga0115552, IMG submission 87178) | Pelagic marine microbial communities from North Sea - COGITO_mtgs_110328 | ecosystem: Environmental > Aquatic > Marine > Epipelagic | place: Germany:Helgoland, sampling site Kabeltonne...
AATTACCGCGCCCAACAGAAAGATCATCGCGGGTAAAAACCCCGCCGATATGCGTCCTTCAAGTAAGGCACTTAGATGATCCGCTGTCCCTAGTTGACTAATTGCCGCGCCCAACATCCACGCTGCAATTAGTACCACCGTTGGCCTTGCGATTTCCCGCACGCCCGACAGGAAGACCCTGCCAGCTGAGGATTGCGCGCGTGTTTTTGCGGTCTTCGCAGTCGACATCAGCGCAGCGGCAGCGACTAACGAAGCCAGGACACTGGCGGCCACGAGAATCTGTGGCACATAAGTCTCAGCGCGTCCGTAGGCCTGCGCGAATTTGCTCAGGCTGAACGGCAACAGCGAATCCGCGCCGATCACATAAGTCATTAGGGGGATTGAGAATGTGAGCACTAAGATTGGCACAATCGCTAAGCCCCAATGGTTGGCATGAATGGGTGACGTTTCTGGATCGCGAAGCGGCATGTCTCGGGCCACGCGTTCGGCCTTAGCCATTGGGCCTGGGTTGAACTCTCGCGTAATAGAGACCAAGGCTAGTATCAGTGCGAACCAGCAATAGTAATTAAAGGGCAGGGATTTAAAGAAATAGGCATAGGCACTGACCTCACGGCCGACCAAGGCAAAGCCCTCGTGGATCATCGATAGCTGAAAGGCAATCCACGTGGATATAAACGCCAAGCACGCCACCGCAGACCCCGTCGTATCCGCGAGATAGGCCAATTTCTGCCGCGAAACACCGCAGCGATCTGCCGCCGAGCGCAATAGTCGGCCAATTAACATCGTGTTCGCCAAGCCATCGAAAAACACCAATAGACCAAATCCAAACACCGTAAATTGCATGCGCTTGTGCGGCGCTCGCCCAGAGCCGAGCAATCGGTGGACCAAGCCTTGCAGGCCACCTCCCGCCTCGACCAGCGCAACGAAGCCTCCCAAGATCAAGGTAAATAGAATCGCACTCAGCTTCCAAGAAGAGCTAAAGATAGGCCAGAATTGTTGCAGCGCGAGCTGCTCAGCCGCGGCGAGCGGCGCTCCATTGGTCACCAGTAAGGCGCCACACATTGCGCCGACTAACAGCCCAATCAACGCACTGCGCGTAATGAATACGATTATGAGCGCTGCGCCGCTAGGGACGAGCGAAAGCCACGGGTTGTCCAATTGGGCAAGGCCTCCGCTTAATAGCAGCAGAATGACGACACTAAGAGCGGCTAGATTTCGAGTTGATCGTAGACCAGACATTTATAACTCAAGCTATGTCTGAAGCCGCAGATGTCGAGCATCACAAATTTTCAAAGTCGAAGGTCGCGAGTGATACCAGATATTTGGCAGGTATGCTTTCTCCTTGATTCTCAAAGAAATACACGCACGCTACGCGACTTCTTAATTGGACCCGGATGCGTAAGTTGGCCGGGCTTTTCACCCAGACCACATATAATGACGTTTCACGATCTTGGACTCGACGAGTCTATTCTTAAATCTATCGACGAGTTCGGCTTCACGACGCCGACTCCTATTCAAGCGGGTTCCATTCCGCACATTCTTGAGGGCAAGGATGTCATCGGCTCTGCGCAGACTGGCACAGGAAAGACTGCTGCTTATGCGCTGCCTATCCTACATCGGCTCGGCGGTCACAAACAAGGCGCTCCGCCTCGTTGTCTCATTCTTGGGCCAACACGTGAGCTTGCTGCGCAGGTCGAAGATCAATTTTCATCGTATGGTAAATATTGTGCTCCGAAGTGCTGCCTAATTCACGGCGGTGTCGGCTATGGTAAGCAACTCGATGAGTTGCGCGAAGGCGCGGACGTCGTCATCGCCACTCCTGGCCGTTTACTCGATCACTTGCAACAGGGCAATTTTGACCTCCGCTCAGTCGAAGTCTTGGTGCTCGACGAAGTGGATCGCATGCTCGACATGGGCTTCATCGACGACGTGCAGCGCATTATTAAGATGTGTAACACAAATCGCCAAACGTTGCTGTTCTCGGCAACTGTTTCGGACGACATTAAACGCTTAGTCGCGAAGAGCCTGAAAGATCCAGTCGAAGTCTCTATCGGGATCAAACTGACGCCCGCTGAGACAGTGAAGCACGAAGTGTATCCAGTCGGCGCGATGCAGAAGTTCGACCTGTTGATCGCTCTGATCGATAGCATGGAAGTCGATAGCATGATTATTTTCTGCCGCATGAAAGTGGGTGCGGATCGTATCGCTCGCTGGTTGCAGGAGCGCGATTACAGTTGTGTCGCGATGCACTCAAATCTTCAGCAGAAGGCTCGTACTAAGGCCTTGGAGCAGTTTAAGGCCGGCACGATGAAAATTCTCGTCGCGACGGACATTGCTTCGCGCGGTCTGGACATCGCTAACGTGACGCACGTCATCAATTACGATGTGCCGGAGCATGCGGAAGATTACGTACACAGGATCGGACGCACTGGTCGTGCGCAGCGTGAAGGCGATGCGATGACTTTGGTCGCTCCCGATGAGCAGGCGAAGCTCGATGCGATTGAGAAATTTATCGATCAGCCGATTAAGCAGCGTAAGCTAGACGACTTTAATTATTTTCACGAACCGATCATTCGCAGTGAGTCTGCTGCTCCGCCGAAGCGTCGTAAGCGCAATTCGGCATCGAGCCGTTTCGGGCGTCGTCGTTAATCGGCGAGTGTGGCTTTCTGTTTTATTTGGTGAGACCGCGTCCGAGCGGTCTAGCTGCGTCGGTTGAATATTGTCCCTATTTGAGTACGCCGAGGACGGTAGTCCTCCAGCAAATAACAAAAGTGTATCCTCGTTTATGAATTTGATGCTTTTTGATGAAGCCTTTGAGTCGGTTCGACTCGAAGGAAGCGATCCTCGTGCGCAGCATTTGCGTAAGGTACTGCGCGCAGAGGTTGGCACCTTGGTATTTTTGGGCTTCGTTAATGGGCCGCGTGCGCGGGCGAAAGTGGTGGCCGTGGAGTCTGATGGTAGTTACAAGCTGGAGGTGGTTGGCACGGAGCCAGCACCTGCCGCGTTACCGGTGACTTTGCTGATAGGCCTGCCACGGCCACATACGGCGAAGCGTATTCTGTTTGAGGGTGCGAGTCTTGGCGTGGCGAGCATCCATTTTTTCGAAGCCGAACGCAGCGAACCTTCGTATGCGCAGAGTAGTCTGTGGCAAACAGATGAGTGGCGGGATCGCATCCGACTGGGCGCGGAGCAGGCTTTTAGTACCTATCTTCCTCAGGTTGCGATACATGCTGATCTGCAGTCGGCAATCTCCGCGCTGCATGGTGCGGACACGCATGTGGCGTTGGATAATTACGAGGCGGGTGGTTCGTTAGATGATGTGTTGCCCGATGCCGCTGCGAGCGCAGTGATTGCGCTTGGGGCTGAGCGTGGGTGGTCTTCTTATGAGCGCGATGTGTTCCGCAAAAACGGCTGGGGGCTCGCGCATCTAGGCGCACACGTACTGCGTGCCGAGACGGCATGTGTGGCTGCAGTGTCGGCGACGGCGACGAAGCTCGGCCTATGGACGGGGCAGACGACAACCGAGCTCTGAACTCAAAGGAGTGAGGGCGACTCGCCCTCGTTTGCGTCAATATGGGTTCAACGTGGGCGAGTCGGCCACACTCCTTTGTCACTTATCCGCGCAATTGATCCAAGGCCGCAAAGAAGCCGGGGAAGGTCTTACCGCAGCACTCTGGGTTTTTGATGGCGAGCCACGGCTTGCCATCGCCAATCAAGTCGAAGCTGCCAAGAATTCCGAAGCTCATCGCGAAGCGGTGGTCTTCGTAAGTGTCGATTTCGATCAGTTGACCTGCATTGCGAGCTTTCATTGCACGTGCGCGTAGCTCGTTAGGCTTGGTACTGATGGTGAGGGCATCGTCCTCTTCTTTGACGAGCTGGCCCAGCTTTGAGAGTTCGTTGGCCATGCCGGCGATGCGATCAGTCTCTTGGTGGCGGGTGTGGCCAATGCCGCAAATGCGAACGGATCCGCTGAGTAGGGGTGCAATCGCGGCGTAGGTTAAAAAGGTGTCTGAGAAGAGATTAAAATCGATTTCGCGATGGCCGAGGGCAATTGCCTCTGGAGCGGCACAGTTGGCGATCCATTGGTTGGATTCGGCATCGACGCGCAGGCCGTGGTGGGCGAGTACTTCGGCGAAGCGGGCGTCGCCTTGGAGTGGTTCTGGGCTGAGAGTTGGAATCGTGAGCTGGCCGCCTTGAAGTAATGTGAGGGCGAGGAAGTAGCTGGCTGCAGAAATGTCAGGCTCGATCGAGTAGATGCCAGTGCTTGGAGCTTTATAGTGAAGTGCTTTGAGCGAATAGTTACCCTCAGCATCGCTGGTGGCGGGAGCCGCACCAAAAGCTTCACGCATTTTCAGAGTGATTGCGACATAAGCGGGTCGCACGCCTGGGCTGGCAATTTTCACATCGGCTAAACCTGCGGGTGCGGCGAGGAGCAGTGCGGAGAGGATCTGGCTGCTGGCGCTCGCATCGACTGTGGCAGTGCCGCCGTTGTAGCCTTTGGCTTTAAGCGTGAATGGGAAATGCCCTGGCATCCCGTGAAATTCAAACTCGGCGGCATTGAGTGCGACCAGTGCATCGAGCAGGCCGGACATCGGGCGGTCGCGCATGGCAGGATCTCCGTCGAGTGTGTAAGTGCCGCCAGCTTGCAATGCGAGAAAGGCGGTGAGGAAGCGCGCGGCGGTGCCGGCGTTGCCGACGTGCAGCTCTGCCGTGCTGTTTGGAATACGGCCACCTTGACCTTTAATCGTGATAGTTGCGGCGGTCTGGTCGGCCGTGCATTCAAAGCCGAGCACAGTGAGCGCTTGGAGCATGATGCGGGTGTCGCGGCTAAACAGCGCACCTTCGAGGCGAGTTTCGCCTTCGGCGAGCGCGGCCAGAATCAGGGCACGATTGGTAATACTCTTAGAGCCAGGCAACTGGATGGTGTTGTCGAGCTGCTGCATAAACGGCTTGATGGGAAGTGGATCAGTCATGCGTCTTACGATAGAAAATCTGTACTGAGGAACGAAGTGACGACCAAGCTGGCCGTGACGCGAACCCGGTCAATATGGCTGTTTTTTGTAAAATGTGGCGCCCATGCAACTTACAATTGATCGCGGTAGGTTTTGCCGCGTTCGAGTTGCGCGATGACGCCGAGTGAGTCTTGGTTAAGAAGAGCTGTTTTGAGATGATGAAGCTGGAGCTCGAAGCCTTCGATGGCACGTACGACTTCGTCGCTGTTTTGTTCGAGGATTTGCTTCCAAAGCTGCGGATCGCCAGAAGCGATGCGAGTGGTATCGCGCAGTCCATCACCGGCGAGATTACGCCAAGTGCCGTCTTGCGCGGCGAGGTAGCCGCAGAGTGTGGAGGCGAGCAGGTGCGGTAGATGGCTAACGTGGGCGACGATTTCGTCGTGTTTTTCGGGCGATACGGTTGAGACAGTCATGCCGATTGCATCCCAGAAAGCGCTGAGTTTGGCGATTACTTCAGCGGCGGCATCGTCCAGTGGTGTGAGGATGCAGGCCGCGTTCTCAAAAAGGTCGGACTGTGCATGTTCCATGCCTGCTTGTTCAGAGCCAGCCATGGGATGTGCGCCGAGAAAACTGGCCGAGTGCCCCTCGAGAACGCTGAGCGCTTCGCGGCAGATCAGGCTCTTGGTGCTACCAACATCGGTGACCAGCGCATCTGCGGCGAGTCCCGACCTGATTTGCACTAGGAGTGGAACGATGGTTTGGACGGGCGTGCAGAGTACCACTAGATCGCTGCCAATGACGGCCTCTTCGGGGGAGTCGAACACCGTATCGCACCAGCTTTGGTTCAGGCATTTCGCGCGAGACTCAGGTCGTCGGGACCATGTCACGACTCGCGTGGCGAGTCCGCGTTCTTTTACGGCCATAGCTAAGGAGGCGCCAAGAAGCCCTGGCCCGAGTATCGTAATCTGCTGAAACATGGAAAACTTCGATTTTGTGAGAAGAAAGAAAGAGATAGAACGTGATATGCACTTTCTTGGAGAACTGACAACTGACAACTGACGGAGCCTTTAGCCTTGCGGCGAGGGAAGCGTAAGGTTCATTTAGGCAGATCGTGTTTACAGTGCCAGCTCCAATTCCCTTATGGTCAACCTGAAGAAGTCTCTCAGCTCCCGCCGATCCTACGAAACTAGTGGTCTTAAGCGATTCATGATCGTGTTGCTCATCGTCATGGTTTGTACGAGTGTCCTTGGGCTATTCTGGTTCTTGAGTCAATTTGGGCCTAAGGAAGTCGATTATAGCGCGCTCACTGCGGATGTAGAGATCCCAGCTGAGGCGATCGCGCTGCGCGAGCAGAGCCTCGATGTTGAGTCGCAATTTGAGGAAGTGTTGGCGATGCGTTCGGCGGAGCCGCAGGATGCATTGTTGTTGAAGCGTGCGCTGGATTTGCAACGTCAGTATGTCGATGCGCTACCCGGATATAATGCAGAGGCATCGCAACGCGTGGAGGATTTGGAGGAGCAGTATCAAGATCTATCAGCAGAGTATCTGAAGGTCGAAAGTGCGGCATCCGAATCTGAGGCGCGGAGCCTCGCGCAAGATAAAGCGTATGAAGCCGCGCGGGATAAGTACCAAGAGGCCTTTGAGAAGCAGAAAGCAATCAATGAGAACTTCCCCTTGAGTTCGGCCTACGATGTCGGGCGTGCCACTCGCTTACAGCGCCAGGCGCGCTATCTCGCGGCTGAACCGATGTTGCAACAAAGTCTGCATTTTGAGAGGGATGCAGATGCCCTTATTGCAAAAAACGAGTGGGAGTCTGCCGCGGCCTTGTTGCAGCAAGCCATACAGATTCAGTTAGAGCTCAATCGTGAGTACCGCGGCACCAACCAAGCGAGTGTTTCTAGGCTGGAGCGCTTAAAGGTGAAATGGGTTGGGATCGAGTCGGGGCAAGATCATCTCGAAATCGAGCAAGTGTCGAATCTGGCGGATACGAGTCGTGCGGAAGGTGAAACGCTGAAGGCGGCGAGCTTGTATAAAGAAGTGGCACGCCTACAGAAGCTGTTGAATAAAGAGTATCCTGACAGTCCTTACGCATCTTCAGAGCGAGTGGCAGAGTTTCAGCGCAAGAGTGAGACAGCTCAGAGCGTTGAGCTCGGCTTGGAGATCGAGACGAATCACGACTTGCTGAAGCGCTTTCTCTCCGAGCGGCGCACGTATGAGGCTGCGGAAGTGATTGTGGCGCTGCGTCGCGATATTAAGCATATGCAGAATGCGTTCCCGCGCAGTTCACTCAATGATGAAGAGCTTGAGGTAAAGGTACGCTATTTGAATTTAGTGCAAAGCGATCTGGGCTATATTCAGGATCGTGTGTATGATGCGTTGCTTCCCGTTCCGGGGGAGGGAGGCTTGCGCATGCTCCGCACTGAATTACCTCAGGCGCTCTATGCTATAATGATGGGCACGAATCCGAGTCGTAATCAAGGGGATGTTAATCCAGTGGACTCGGTGAGCTGGACCGAGGCTAAAAGTTTTTGTGAGCGGATGTCGTGGATTTTAGGTAAAGAAGTCCGGTTGCCATCAGAGAATGAATTTCGTCAAGCGTTGGGTCGTTTGCGTTATGTCGTGCTTGAAGAACATGTATGGAGCATTTTGGATGCAGATGGTGTGGCGCAGCCGGTTGGCAAAAAAGCGCCGTTTGCGAGTGGGTTTTACGATCTGCTAGGTAATGTCAGCGAATGGTTAGAGTCGGGCGATCGATTCGATTCGGAGGAGGCACGTCACATTGGCGGGCACGCCCAAGACCGACTCGAGTCGATTTTCAGCGTGCCGATGCGCAGCGCACCGCGAGGCGACCGTAATCGATTGACTGGGTTTCGGATCGTGGTGCTCGTCGATTAACATTTAATTAACTTAACGGGGGCAAGTTCGAGTTGCTTTCGAGGCTGCGCTTCTGGCATAATCCTAGAACTATGGAGCATTTAGACGAAGCGGTGAGCCAAGCGGATGTGCAAAAAAAAGCAGATCGGGCTAAACTCATTATTTATGTCGTCATGTTCTTGTTTATGATGCTTCCCGTTGTGGCTGCGTGGCTGTCGGGCGCATTTAATTTTTAAATTTCCGCAATCATTTTTTGATGAAAAGAACTCTGTTTATTTTTCGTATCTTCTTTCTATTGATCAGTCTGCTTGGTTGCGTGTTGATGTCGTACCAGGTGGCAGAGTGGAGCTTGTGGCTCGTCATATTTATAGGCATGGGCATGGCGAGTTTGGTGATTCTGACCGACCTGATGCTACGGGGCTTTTCGTTGCGCGGCCTCTCGGCGATTACCTTTGGTCTACTCATTGGCGGTGCGATTGCGTATTTACTGGGTACGTCGCCGTTGTTTGAGCCCTTGGAGAGCGACCCTGACTTAGCGCAGATGCTGTATCTGGTTCGTCTAGCGTTATATGTGATCTCGATGTATCTTGCCACGGTGATTGCGCTTCGAGGTAAGGATGAATTCAATTTGGTTATACCATATGTGCGGTTTAGTGCTGAGAATATAGAGACGCCGCTCGTGGTGGTGGATACCAGCGCCTTGATTGACGGGCGTATCGCACCGATTTGTGAGAGTAAATGGATGGGGCACGCGTTGTTGATTCCACGCTTCGTGTTGGATGAACTACAAGCCATCGCGGATTCTCCGGATCCGATTCGCAAGGAGAAGGGCCGCAAGGGGCTGGATATCTTGAATCGACTGCGCAAGATGAAGCATCTGGACCTACGCATCCACGAGAGTGACGTGTTAGATGCGCAGGCGGTGGATTCGAAGTTGGTATTTCTGGCAGTGTCAATGAAAGCCAAGCTACTGACGACTGATTATAATTTAGCGAAACTCGCGGAGTTTCATGGGGTAGAGTGGTTGAACATCACATCACTGGTGAAGGCGCTGAACCAAGAGATTTCGATTGGAACTCTTGTGAGTGCTGAGTTGGTGCGCGCTGGCAAGGATTCGGGGCAAGCGATTGGTTACTTGCCGGACGGGTCTATGCTAGTGGTGAATGGCGGCAGCGCGCAAATTGGCAACGAGGTGCGAGTGGAAGTGGACTCGGTGGTCCCGTCTGCCGGCGGAAAAATGATTTTTGCGACGTATCGACCCGATGTTTCCGAGGCCTAGTGCAGGTTGAGCGCACGTTGGGCGTATGCGTTAAAAAAGTGTTAAATCACTGACTATAAGTCGCTTTTGCTTGATTTTTAGACCGCGAGGCGCTTTGGTTGTACTTCACTCAGGTCTCTCTGGGTGCAAATATAATAAATAATAATAACAAAAAAGGAATATCATCATGCAAAACAAAAGCAAAAAAGGGTTCACGCTCGTTGAAATCATGATCGTTGTAGTTATCATCGGTCTTCTCGCTGCAATGGCAGTCCCAGCCTTCCAAAAGGTTCGTTCGACTTCACAGGAAAAAACTATTCTGAATAACCTTCGCCAGTTGGCGTCCGGTGCAGATCAGCACTTCCTTGAAAACGGCGTGACTACCGTCACTAGTTCTGCCCTACTTGGTACTGATGCGTATATTAAAGCCATTGATCAGGTTGCTAGTGAAACATATCCAAGTCCAATCTTATCAACCGATACGTCTCTGACAACTGGTGGAACTCCGGTTGTGACAATAGCCTTCTAAGTTGATTCTTAGGTTGTTTATTTAATGCAGGCCGCCTACACCAGTAGGCGGCTTTTTTTATGCATAAACCTACAATTTCATCATTCTGCTTACTGCTGCTCTCAGCAGTGATTGCGCTGAAGCTTGGTTTCTTTACTTTTGATGGCACTCAGGCGGTTGGAATCGTAAAATACACGGGCTATTGGGTGATGCTTACGAGCGTGGCCCTGCTGGTGCATAACTTTATTTTGAGGGTGATTCCTGCTTGGAGAATTCCATTAGCTGGGTGGCGGGGGGTATTTGGCGCAGCAGCCTTCATCATCACCTGTTCGATTGTGCTTTTGGTGATCCAGCCGACGGGTTACAAAATTCCCATGGACGAGCCAGTACTCTCGGCAACTGCGCTACGGATGCATGAGTATAAAGAAGTGATGACGACGGCTCGGGCGCATAACTTGCAGGGTATCTTCACGCAATTGGATGGCTATGTCGATAAACGCCCGTATTTCTATCCGTTCCTGGTCAGCCTGTTGCATGATTTTACGGGCTACCGTAGCGGTAATACATTCCTACTGAATGCCCTGCTGGCGCCTGTCTTTTTGAGTCTACTTTTCATTTCGGGTAATTGGGTGTGTCCTCGGTCTGGAGGGTATTTCTCAGTTCTCCTCTTCATGACCGTTCCGCTGTTAGCGATGAATGTCAACGGAGGCGGTTTTGATCTGCTCAATCTGGTGATGATTCTGAGCACTTTTGTTGCTGCGAAGTCTTATCTGGATCGACCTGATTTGAGGCGTTTGGACACGCT
>Ga0115552_1002544_pt1 | contig 10373 bp, 5 predicted proteins | sample COGITO_mtgs_1103_3_FD_87178 | JGI IMG/M metagenome (GOLD analysis project Ga0115552, IMG submission 87178) | Pelagic marine microbial communities from North Sea - COGITO_mtgs_110328 | ecosystem: Environmental > Aquatic > Marine > Epipelagic | place: Germany:Helgoland, sampling site Kabeltonne...
ATTGAAGTTGAATATCAATCTGGAACTATTGGTAAATATGGGGTTGAATTTAATGGATTCGAATTTGTCTTAACCAATAAACTAACTACTTGTTTAGCGGAAGACAATTGTGGGATTCCTGTAGTCAAACAAAAAGTAAGTTTATCAGCTTTACAAAATAATGATGCTTGTTGTGATCCAACTTCGGGCTGTTGTTAGTTTTTTGTCATACTGAGTAATGTCATACTGAGCCTGTCGAAGTAGCGTATACTCAGAATTCTGAATGGTGACTTTAGATTTCATCTTTTTTAGTACGAAATGTAGAAGCAAAGAAAATAAAAGTCCAAATACTAACAAGGTGATGAAAGATACAGTTGTAAATCCTAGCGATAGTGCAATTAAAAACAGCATATCACCAAGACCAAATACGCTTTGTAAGTCAAAGGTTTGAAAGCGTAGTTTTACATACCCAACTAAAAGTAATAACATACATCCTACCATCCCTATGTTGAAAGCACTATGAATACCAAATTGTAACCAACCGACTTCAACGATGTGTAGTACCGAGAATCCTATAGCTCCTATTAGAAACATCCACCAGTACACCATACGCTCTTTTTGATCTTGATAAAAAATGACTAGTAAACTAGTCATTAAAATTATTTTTATGAGCATGGAAATGATCAATCTTTAATGATTTGTTTAGGGTTTCCATTTTCATCAATTTCCCATACATTAAAGATACCATCTCTATCAAAATCTGTAATCGCAGTAGCTCTTGCCTTAAAGCCGTCGCCATCAACGGAGATGATGGTATATTCATAATTTGCTGTGCCGCCATCTTTTACTGTTTTTGGAGCTTCAAAATCAATTTCATTAAAATCGCCCGAAAATTTAGAATACGAATAACTATACAACGTCTGCATATTATGGATTTGCTTTAACTGAGCTTGCGCTTCTATACTCTTGGCTTTGGAAATTAAAGGCATTAGTCTAGGCATGGATAGCAAAAGTAATATCCCAATAATCGCTAATACAATAAGTGTTTCTTGTAAATTATATGCAGCGACTTTATGTATAGAAGTTCGTTTCAATTTATTTTTTTTTGCATCAATAAATATACTAGAAAATGTTTACTTAAAAATTCATCACTCTCCTTAATTTATTAGATTAAAATCTTAATTCTTATTTGGGTGAGTATGAATTCTAGCATCCACATGATTTGATAACTTAATAAAGTTATCATTAGTGAATTTATAATCCCATCTTTCAAACTTTATATGTCGATTAATCTCATTCATTTTCAAGCTATCAGGGATAATTGATATAATAGATTTATCATTCAGTATTTCTTTAAATAAATTACCCTCATCAAAAAATACCAATGGATACTTTTCTTTATACATATAATATCCTTTAGATTTTATAGACTTGTATATAAAATCTTCTTTACCTATTTTTTCCTCATCTAATGCTAACTCATTTAAGTGAGGTGATAAAACTATAGAAATAATTGTATCATTTATTTTCTCAGATACATATAAGTGATAAGAAGGATATGAAAGGCCATCTTTAACGACGTTAATTGATGGGACTATTAAGGGGTTATCATCTATATAGTCATCAATCATTACAAAAAACGATTGATTTAAGGCTTCGTTGCTAAATAGTGGTTCTTGATTTTTCGAACAACTAATTAAACATAGAACTAACAATACTAAAAGTTTTTTAATCATTTTTTAATCATTTTTTAAAATTTAAAATTGCGTAGCCCTCGTTTAACAGTCGCTCCTTTTGATTGGGAGTTTTTTGGAAGACCTATTCTTGATGTTGTATTATTATCTGGAAAATAAATTAAATAAGGATTATTTGCACCGTATTTATTTAAATAATTTCTCCCAGCTCCTCGATCCCCAAAAAGACTTTCTTCCCTAGCAGTTGCTGTAGGTTGTCCAGGATGTGAGTGAACAATTCCTAGGGGAGCCGACCCATTAGGTAGGCTTTCAGTTCCTGGAGAGAATGCACCAGCTCTTGAGTTTTCATTTAAATTATATGTTCCTATCTGATAATTTATATTTCCGTCACCATCTGCGAATTTATTTACACTCCATTCTACATTAGAATTATCTGCTGCAAATTGAAACACATTGAATATATCATCTTTACTACTTTCATCAGCTATCGCTGCATTCAAATTTACATCAACTGTTGTGCCTTCAGAATCAACACCCCACTGTTTTGTACTACTAACTTCGGATAGATCTTTCAATATACTTCCTCCATCAGCATCTTTACTAACATTAACAGAACCATTTTCTGTATTAATTTTAGGTTCACAATCTCCAGTGCAAACAAGACTTCCGTCATTATTTGTTGTAACAGATACTAATGTATCAAAATCATCATCAGTCTTTTGCAATAAACTGATTTGACCGTTTTGATCTATCCCATATATATCTTCAGGACCCATTCCTGTAGGATCAATAAAACTAAGTGGATTATTGTACACAAAGTTATATGGTGACCAACGATAAAAACTATCTGCTAGAGGATCAATGTTCATCCACCTGCCTATTGCAGGATCATAATTACGTGCGTTAAAATCATACCAATCTAATCCAAATACTTCATCAAATTCCTTGCCATTATATTTGTAACCTTCTATTAGATTACTATTTGAGCTTATAAGATTATTGTACCCTTTATGCTCAAGTCCAAATGGGTAGTAGTTATTTTCGTCTAATATTTCTGATGCTTCTTCAATAGTCCCATTTCCATTAATATCTGAATATACAACTCTATTATTCCCTAGATGATCTCTATGAATAAACTTATATCTAAAATTAGTGTATGAACCATTAAGAGGTGTTATAGCTCCTTCTGGATGTATAATATCCTCTAAGATATTTTCTTTATAATATATTCCTCTATCATATAAAAATGTCGTCGTCGTCCCTGCTTCAGAATCTTCCACTCTTTTTTCAATTTTTTCTCCAGTTGCATCATACATATAATAAATAATACCAGAGATAGTACTACTTGATTTAGATGTTCTAGTCGTATTTTCTCTTGCTTCATTATCTTGAATTAAAAAGTCGTCTATTCTTAGGTAAAAATTATCATTCTGACCATATCCACTTTGATTAGATGTAAACCGTATAAAATGATTTACTGCTGACCCTGTCGTAAAAGTAAAAGTATGAACTCCATTGGTATTAATTACATATTCATGCTCTGACTTTGTTTGATCTTGACGAACTTCAAGAATTGCTGTATATCCACTTGGTAAATTTTCAACATTAAATGAAATAGTATGCTCTCGTTTTCCTTCTAAAAAAAGTTCGGTATACGCACCTGGATATGCAACTCCTCTTACTAAATTCACTTGCATTTGATTATTCTGAATAGAAGGTGCTTGCATCCCGCTATATGCTTGCCAAGGATCTATCGAATCGTCTGAAAAATCATCAATATATAAAGCCTGTGAATATTTACTTCCGGTACCTGTTGACTCTACAAAGCCATCTTCCCCATTAAAATGAATCTCTGTAGGCAAATCCAAATAATTATATTCAATATTAGTAATTTGTTTATTTCTATCTAATTTCAGATTACCATTAGCATCATAAAAATAGTCATTCCCGAAGGTATTCCCGTCTTTAAAACCTTCATCTAAAAAAGAACTATAATCATTCATTGCATTTCCTAGTGGTAGGTCATCTATTGATTTTAGCTGATTTCCATCATAATAATAATCTGTGTTATCCCATAGTTTTACAAAATTGTTATCATCTGTTTCTTCTCCTGATCTGAATATTCCCAATATATTACCATTTTTGTCATATCCTTTTATACGCTCTTCAAACCTCAAATCTTCTGTAAAACTACTTCCCTCGGTTAACCTCTGATGAAAAGTACTTTGTTTTATCCTATTTAAATCATCATAAGAATGAGAGTACCCTTTTACATTACTCTCATCTACATTTTTAGTACGCCATATAGTTTCTGCTATATTTCCATCATATAGTGGTATTGAGTTTGATGAGCTTGTTAAATCAGTTTGATTATAATTTATTTTTAAACTAAAAAGATCTTCGGTATTTACTGTTGGCGTATTTATATCATTAATACTTTTTAACCAACCTCTGACGTTATAACCATAATCAACTTCTTGAAGTGCATTGGTGCTAGACTCAAGTCCTCCAACTTCTTTTTGAGTTAATTGACCAAGATCATCATATTGATTTTCATTAATAAGCTGTAAAGAACTGTTGTTGATACTTTGTGTATGCTTAATAGGTCTATTTTGGTTATCATACGTAAAGTAATCTCTGACATTTATTTCTGGTTTTCCAGTTTTTCTATGAATATTTTGATTCTCTTCTACAATCCCATTGAAAGAAAGTTTTGAAATGTTAATATTTGTCGTTTGAAGGTATTTATTATGTGACCCAGTCCAAATATTTCTTGATTTCTTATCATATACAGTAAAAGTAACGATCCAATCGTTTGTATTTAACACTCGTGTTTTTATTCCCGTAAGTAATCCTTTTGTATTGGTTAACTTCTCTTGACCATAGGAGTCTACACTTAATGGATCGTAAATAAACCCATTGTTATAATCAGTATCAAAATTATAATTATCATAATAGTTTATCTTATATAATTTCTCTACCGCCCCTACAGGGAATGTCTGGTTAGTATAATATACCGTTCCTGTATCTCCAACGGTATGCGGATTAGTTAGTTTTTCCTCATAACTTTTAGGGTACGCTACTGTATCATATGCTGTCGTTTGACACCAAGAACGAGTTTGATTTATATCTGCAATTCCTGTATAAACAACTCTTCCAAAAATATCATATTTCGTAAAAAGCCATTTATTATCCGCTCTGAGATTTGCATCTTGATTTAATATAGGTCTATCAAGTTTATCATAAACGATGTATTGCCATCCTCTTTGAGGCACTTTTTTCTCTATCAGACGGTTTCTTGTGTCATATACATATTGATAACAAAGCTTATCTAAAATCTCTTGGTTAATTGACACTCCAGTATTTACAGCAACTGAAAAGTTTTGAAACACATTTTGAACAGAACCACTGCCTGTGATAGTAAGATAATTATCGTCAATACTAAGGGTATAACCACTTCCAGTTGTACCTACATTTATAGTACCTATTTGAACATCAGGCACAGCGAATGGTATCCTTACAACATGTCCTGTATTTAACGCGGGACCATAGCCGCCTCCAGCAGTAATATTCATAGTGATTTGAAGAACATTTTGAGATATCTCCATAGTAACATAACCATTGTCTATGACTGGTGGTCTCGTGAAATTAGGAGCATATATCTCCTTTCCATCTGCTGTAAAAACACCACTTGTTATAATAGCATCACTAGCTTTTGGGGGAATCACGTATGTTAAATTTCCTAAATCATCATAGATATAATTGGTGTCATGTGGTATCCCATCATCGTATGTCCTTTTTAAGATAAGTTGCCCATATTTATCAGTATAATCTTCTATAGTATGATTTTTTCCAGAAGTAGGTGTCCAATTTTCATCCTTATAAACAACTTTATATAATTCATTGGGCAAGTAAAAGTTACTATAGGTAAGTTCAGGCTTTTCAATATCACCGTTAATATAATCCACTGTAAATTTAATTACTTGATCACTAACTTCATTTACTAAATAATCGTATTTGATTGTATGGTCATTAGCATTTGTTGTGTTGATTGCCCAATCTGACCCTGCCGATCCTTGCTTAGAAACTCTATTTAAAGGAGAATTTTCATATAGATTTTCTTGATAAGTGTTATTTATTCCAGAGGTAAAATCATCTGGATATTTATTAAGAATAAAACTTTGTTGTGCTGATGCAGCCGTTGTTGAAGGAATGAAATTCAGATACCCAGAAGTAACTTCACCTGAAGTAGCATAAGGCAGATAATTCTTTGTAGTTCTTCCTAGACCATCATATGAGTAATAAGTGATTATATTTTCCTTATCTCCCCCTGCTTTTGCTCGTACAGTCTCAGAAGGTCTACCAAGTCCATCGAAATAGGAAATTTCTTCAATTTTATCTTCTATTGGTACTGAACCATTAGTAGTAGCAACATTATATGTAGTACTATGAACATGGTTTTCAGTAGTAGTTTGTCCATTTACAGAACTGCTATAAGAAATTAATACCAATGTAGTTATGATGTATATAATATTTTTCATAGTTCTAGAAGTATGAGCGTGTTATATTAATTGAACTTGGGCTTGCTGTTTGACCAATACTTGTTGTGGTCAATGTTACATTGACTGATGATACTCCAGAGTTTGAGCCACCCCCATAATTATTAATAACACAATTAGCAGTTCCATTTGTAAGTGTTATTTGTCCCGAAAAACTTTGTCCCGTTGTTGTATTAAAAGCTTGTCCACCAATAGAAACAAATCCTGTATGATTTCCAGTATTATCACCTCCATGTACAATTGAATAGGAAACTACTGATCCTACGTCTCCTGTTAAGGTAGCTGTTTTTTGACTCTCACTTTGTGTTACAATATTATCAAAGAAAACGTCTCCTCCAGGAATCGCTCCATTATAAACTCTCACATTTATATTCCCCGATAATACCTGTCCATTACTATGATATGTGAAGATTCGAATAGGTTTTAATCCTGTACTGTGAAAAGTATAGTTAAACGAAGATGGGGGAGCTCCAGACCCTTTATCTATATAATCATCTCCATAATATACTATCCATTTTGAGATAGAAGACTGACCAGAAGGAATAGAAAGCGAAAAAATTATATTTTGATTTACATAAGCTTCATATCCTACGTTTGACGATACATCTAGAGTAGGTAAACAATCTAAACAAATATTTTCATTATTTGTATTGTTATATGAATATTCTTGAAGAAGATTCCCTTGATAATCCCTTACTTTTTGTAATCGTTCATTAGGGTCATATTCATAAAACATATTCTCCTCTCGCTCATTTCGTATTTTATTTACTCCAATACCAGAGATATAATTATAGTCTGTTATAAAGCTATTTGAATAATCTTGATGATCACGAATTTTGTCAATTTCCTCTCTAATTAAAGTTTCATTAGAAGAAGGATTGTCCATTACCATTTGGTCAACTATCATTTCAGGCTCAACGGAGTTACTATCATAATTTACAATACGAGCTAATACATTTGAATATTCGTTACCCCATACATATCTAGAGGTGATACCATCTTCTATAGTATATTCTTTCAATCGTCCATATGGATTGTAAGACAGATAGATAATTTCTGTATCCATCTGATTAAAAGAACCATCTGTGTTTGAATATTTAAGGGTATTAGGGAGTATTTTTGACCCAAAATTACTGAATGTATAAAGGCTATGATCAACAAAACGTCCGTTTCTATAGCGTCTCTGATATACAGGACTCCCTATCCTATTTCTATCAACTAATGCTGACATTCTACTGAGTTGATCAACCCCAAATTCAATCGAATTAGGATAATACAGTAATTCTTTTGACTCAAAATTTGGATCTTGGGCTGAAGTCAATACCCTTTCTTGTAATTGATGTTTATTGGTATAAGAATAAGAAGTGATTCGCTCCATAACTCCATTATTATCAAAATGATCTCTAACAACTGACTCCGTAAGTAATGAATATGTTCGCTTTGTATCGTAACGAAAATAATCGAAAACCTTAGCAAATTGTACAGCAGTACCATAATTTGAAAGAGTAAGGTTAAGAACTGAATAATAGGGTTTCCATGCCCAACCTGCATGGCTACTAACATTTTGATAGGTGTTAATCGTTTCTTTGACTAGCTTAGGTGTGGTATCACCATCATAAACATATTCTTTAAGGAGTTGTCCATTTCCTTCTTCAAAAATTACAGGTGCTGCATCTGTTGCATTGAGGTTCTGAGAAGTCGACTGTTGCCTTATATTTGGTTTATTTATAAATTCATGTATAACTTTCCCATTGTTCTGGCCGTTAACTAAGTCAAATCTAGCCGTCTCAACTCTTGAATAACCGATATGACTCCCTAATGCACTATTTACTGGATATACTTTATTTGAGCTAGATATATTTAAATGAGACTGGATATAATCATTTTGAATCCAATCTTCTAAAGTATAATAAAAGAGTAAATCATTCATTAATACTCCGCTGGACTCTAAATTTTGACCATTAGCCACTTCATAAGAAAAATCAGTTTTAGTTACCAATTGATTATTTTTATCATAATTATTTATGGATTGAACTCTTAAGCCACCTACCGCATAAGTCTCACTTCCTTGAGAAATTGCATTTTTAGGGTATCCTATTTCATTATTATTCGTTTCTAAATACATCGAAGTGTATTGTCTATACTCAGCATTAGAAGAATTAGAAGCAATAGTAATCGTATTAGGTTCATAATCGAAAGTTGTATATCCTGAGGTTGGGTATGTAATTCTAGTCAAAGAACCTATTTTTCCATATGAAAACAAACTCCCTTTATGCCCTCCACTATAAGCAAAACTAGAGGGTAAACTTCCATTACAATTAGCCCAAGCTGACATTGTTTGATCCCATACCATGCTGGGATTACGTATATCGTTATCTCTACCATTATAAAAACCCCAGAAATCACTTCCTGTAGTTGTTTTTATTGGTAAATCATTGGGGCTATCATATTGAAAATTATAATTCTGGTTGTCGATAGATACTTTGTCCAATTTCAATCTTAAATAATTGTCTTTATACACCTCATTAGCATCATCTTGGTTGAAATAACTAGTATGAAAATCTATATGTTTGATAATATCCCCAGTATTAGAATAGTGTTCTATAGCATTGATTTGTTTTGCTCTATTGTCTGCTCCAATAGGAATATTAGGTATTTCCGTATTTTGAGCATATAGATGTTTTGTCTTGTCATAGGCAACTATATCATCTCTATCTCCTAGTTTAAAGCCTATACGTTCTCCAGTACTTAAATTAATAATTTCTTGTAAATATTTAACTTCAAGAATACTTCTACTCCATTGTTTAGAAACATTTGGAACAGGGTTTAAATCAGCCCCACCTTCATCACAGATCGCTAGTTGACTCATGGTGTATTCATTTGAAGTACTTAGTATAAGATGAGGAGTATAATTATTTAGGAATTCACGCATTGGATCATACTTTTCTCCTGAATAATTAAACTTAACTTCTATGCCATTTGGAGAGGTAATCTTTGTGATATACCAACTTGTTATAGTATTAATATCTTGGCCTAGAATCCAAGAAAAATCACCGCTATGTCCTTCAAAATTCCAATACCCACTAGATAATGGTACTTGAAGATTGGCATAAGAAAAGTTTGATGCGTATTCTTTATCTTCAAAAAGATATATATACCCACTATCGTCTGTAATTGTAAAATTCTTTAACTGATTATCAAACTCAATAACAGCTCTACTTTCATCAAGTAGTATTCCTGTGAAATCATCCAACGGACCCCCTCTGGATAGCTGAAATTTAACAGATCCGTTAAGTAAATTGGCCGTAAAAATGTCTGGTTGAGTGTCGACAAACATACCTGCGGCTCTTAAAGGAGAATCCTCAAGATATTGAATAAAACTTGGGCTAGGATACCCAGGAATATTTGCTTGGTTTTGAGCATATCCTTGTGTTGTTGGTTGTGTTTTTTTTGAACCTATATCACTACTACCATTAATTGTTCTTGTAACAATAGGCACACCCGTCATATTCCAGCCAAGACCTACCCAACTTGCCTCTTGATCGGTACGTACTCCACCTGAATCATAGTTAAGACTTAAATTAATAGACGTGAAGTCAAACGGAAGTGAAACTAACGGAATATTAATATTAGCTTTCCCTGTATACTCGTTGATACTTTGATTATCAAATCTTGGCATGGAAGCAACTTCAGGGCTTTTAGGACTAAACTCTGTATTACGACTTAGTCCTTGTGCAAATAATGAAGCAGAGAAAAGTAACAAAAAGAGAATAATGGTATTACGAGTGTTCATAAGTAACTGCGGTTAATTAAAATTTTACATACTAATTTATTAGCCAACTCATAGTTTTGTATCATAACATTATGATATATAACTATGTGCAGACGTATCTGTTATTAAAAAATAGGGGGTGTGGTGCTTTTTAAATGTATTGAAATAATCGTTAGCTTGACAATTATTTCAATTTTACAAGTACAAACATAGATAATTATTTTAAGTAATTTATCTAAAATAGCTGATATTGAACAATATATTGATGTCAATTTTACTTAAAAAATTAATAGTCAAATTTTTAAGTTCCGATATTTTTTTAAAATAAACATTCATATAAATGACTTTGTTTTAATTCAGAACAAGACA
>Ga0115552_1002548_pt1 | contig 10367 bp, 4 predicted proteins | sample COGITO_mtgs_1103_3_FD_87178 | JGI IMG/M metagenome (GOLD analysis project Ga0115552, IMG submission 87178) | Pelagic marine microbial communities from North Sea - COGITO_mtgs_110328 | ecosystem: Environmental > Aquatic > Marine > Epipelagic | place: Germany:Helgoland, sampling site Kabeltonne...
GTAATCGCTCCTTTCCGGGTCTGTTTTCATCGCAATTTCTCCGCTACATCTCGGACATCGAAAATAGAATCGAAATATCCGTAACCCTAGGTACGTTTCTCCTTTCGCGTCTTCTTTTCGGCTGTTAAACTTCGTCCCTTTGCTTATGAAGTTCCCGCAGGTTTGGCAGCAGATGCTCATCGGAAGCATCATTCGTACTTTGATTTGGCCGTCGGCGGGGCGTTTTCCTCGCGGGACTTTCGCGGGGTCGAAGTCGGGAGGGATGTATTTGTTGAGGACTTTACGTTCGCCCATTTTTTATGTGTATTTATTCGTGTTGTCGTCGTTTACGTCGTGAGAATGAAGAACGCGTAAGAGTTTTGTGTGTGTGTTTCCCTCTAAGGTGTTTTAGTATGAGGAAAATTGTAGTCGCGAACGATGCGTAGTAGCGCGAGCGCATGCGAGAGCACGCGAGTATACCACAACGATTGACGTCTAAAGTGGTAGCTTATTACGCTATTCTGCTATTTGCGGTGTTCGCTCGCTCAGTTCCACGCCCGCGCTTTCTGATTCTTTACTCGCAAAACTCTCTTCTTCGGTTTCCGTGCTGGCGTCTAAATGTTGTCCTTTCGTCTCGCGTTCTAATCGAGAGACGACAAAGGCGGACACTATGGCTATGAAACCGAACAAGAACAAGACGAATTCTTCGGCGCCGTTGCGAACGAGGTCGACGGCGAAGAGCGGGACAATCATGCCCGCAAATCGGCTGAAGGTGTTGGAGACGCCGACGCCGGTGCCTCGGATTTGCGTGGGGTAGACCTCGGAGCAGTAGGCGAAGAGGACGGTGAAGGCAGCCATGGAGGAGGAACGCGCGATGGCTAAGAAAGCGGTGATGACGTCGCGTTTTGCGGATTGCATGACCGGTATGAAACAGACCGCGGCGACGACAAAGCCTAAAATCATGGATTTTTTACGACCGAGCGTGTCGATGCACACCATCGCCGAGATCATGCCGGGAAGCTCAGAGAACGCAGATAACGTGATATCGCGGTAATCCGCGTTGGTGAGGTCGGGGGAATTATGCGCGAGACAAACGACCGTGGACGGGTCTAAGTTTTTTCTCGCGCCTCCGCTGTCGTCGTCCATCAGTTTCAAAGTCGTCGTCAGCAAGACCAGACCGTAATACAAAAACGCCACGGAGAAGAAGAGGAACCACAAACTCATCGTCGTCTTTCGAAATTTTGGGACTAACAGGCGTTGCATTTTTACCGGCGTGCGGTTCCACACGTACCCTTTCATGGACGAGAAGAACGAGAGAGAATACTCGTCGTCCGTGTACATGTTGCCTTGTAAACTGGTCATTTCCCTTTGGGGAGGACGAGGAGAAGACGCTCCGGCGGCGGTTTCTGTCGCATGGCTCTCTTCATCCATCGACAACCGTCTATCCAACCACTCCTCTCGTTTCCCTTTATCTTTCTCCTGGACTTTCAACACTCCAACCGGCAAAGGTTTCCTATTCATTTTGGCTATGAATCGCAACGTCCTCTCCGCCTCTTCCATCTTCCCTTTACTCGCTAAATACATCGGCGAATCTGGCATCCACACCAACAAAACGCCCAACAAAATCAACGGCGACACCGTCGCGCCTAACAAAGTCCTCCACGAACTCTTCGGCAAAATCGTCCACGCCAACAATGCCGAAACCATGCTCCCGAACGACCAAAAAAACTCCAACGACGACAAATACACGCCTCTCTTTTTACTCGGTAAAAACTCCGCGCACAAGTTATACGCCACCGGAACGCCTCCTAACCCAAAGCCGACGACCATTCTGGCAAAACACAACGCACTGAAAGTCGGCGCGAGCGCAGACCCAACCCCGGCTAACAACGTCAACCCTGTCGAACACCTCAACGAGAACAACCTTCCTTTCCTATCCGCGAACATCCCAAAACTCGGCGCTCCGAAACCCATCCCGAGGAATACGAAACTCGTCAAACTCGACGCCTGCGTCGTCGTTAACCGCCACTCGCACCTCGCCGCGGGGCCTATGAACGATAACAACATCATCTCCATCGCGTCGCATAACCACGAAAGACCGGTCACGGCTAAGAATACCATCTGGAATTTACCGAAACCGATGTAATCGATCGCTTGTTCCACCGTGTATTCGTTTACGCTAATATTCGACTGCCCCACGAATATCCTCTCTGCGCCTTCTGATTCTTCTTCTTCCGTCGTCGCCGTCGTCATCATTCGGTCTCTCAATGAAGTCGTCGTCGCGGAAAAAGGAGGAGGCGTGTTGTTGTTCGTCGCGTTATTCAACTCGATTTCGTTGAAGGAGTTAAACGCTTCCTCTCCCGCTCGTCGTTCCTCGTTCTCGTCGTTTTCTCGCTCGATCGAACCAAACGGATTCGTAGTAGTAGTATTCGCCATTAAAGCGGTATTAGTAGTAGTATTGGTGGCAAATATCCTCTCTGAGAAACGTGGTATTCTCCTCGTCTCTCAATCGTCTCTTCTTTTATATCCTCTTCTTTATGTTCTGCGCTTTTTCTTAAGAATACTAATGAGGAATATTTGTCCAACGTGATGGTTGAATATCTCCAAGAAGAACGCTCCGCGCGATGATTTTGATGTCGCTTTATGATGATTAGCATACATGCTGCGCGTCTATTTATTACAATTCTACCGATATGAACTACTGTTATTATTACTACTCAGTGCCGTTCTTCTTTTTATCACTAATATTATTCGCTTTCCTCGGACGAGTACGAGGACGGGGACACGTACGCTTCCAACGCCTGCCATTTTTGTCCATCGTCCCCAAACTGCGCTTCCAACTTGACGAGGAAGCTTCTTCTTCGTCTTCTGTTTTGGTCCTCGCGAGTTGCTAGCGACGACGACGATTCAGACGACGGCGCAGAGGGTACGACTACAGAGTACACGTGGCCACGAAGAACAACGGGCGGCGAATTTTGGTGGACGTCGTCATCGTTTGATAATGCCGCCGTCGTCCTCCTTTTAGGAACGTTTGTCTTCTTCTTAATCTTCTCCTCGAGCGGCGGCGGTGGTGGTGGTCCCCGTGGAATCATCGACGCGTGTTTTGTTTTCTTCTTCATCTCTTTTTGCCGCTGCCAGTAGTTCTCTTTAAACTGCTCAAACTCGCTCGATTTAAGAAAGGCGAAACCTTTCATCGGTGGTTTCGAGGCGAGCGTTCTCGAGAGCAAAAGTTCACCAACTTTTTCACCAACCGCCGCCGGTCTCGCGCCGCCGTTTTGTTGCTCTTCTTTTGCCATCGTCATCGTCTCATCCTTCATTGTTTCTTCTTCTTCTTCTTCGTCGTCTTCGTCTCCCGTCGCGGTTGCGTGGAATCCGCCCAAAGAGGCTTCCAAGAAGCTTCTTTTACCACTGCTCGCATCCTCGGCGTTTTTCTCCTCCATTGCAAGGTTGTTCCTTTCTTTCGCTTCTGGCTCGTTTGGTGGTGTCGTCAGAGCGAAATCTGAGATAGTATTGGTTGGTTTTCTCCCTTCTTCTTCTTCCTTCTGTTTCTTAATCCTCCTCGTCGGGGAGTCCCAAAGCGGTCCCCACACCGTTGACTTTTTCTTCTCGTTTATGTTGTTCTTTGACGAGAGCAGGGATAAAAACGTCCGTTTCTTTTCACGAGAACTACTTTTGTCCGTCATCTTTTGTAGAATCGTCTCTCTCTCGTATTGCTTCTTCTCGTATTCTTTGTCTTCTTCACATGTTTATATCTCAACACATCTCACATGTAAAATGACGAAATTTGAGCACTTCCAAAAACACATCAATTCGCTCATTTGGCCAACTTTGAAGACCTCTCGAGAGATCAATTCGAACGGAAATCACAAATAAATACGATGAATCGAGAGATCTCTTCCGCATGTATCACCGATATGTCTATCGTTTCTTTTTACCATCTTTAATGTACATCTAGAGAGCGTCAAAGTTGGTCATTTCTCGCAATTTTTGCCTAAAAACTCACGTCTTTTTTCCACTTTATCCCCATTGGAAAGCACGATTGGAAAGAGAATTCAAACCATTTAATGTCGCATTAGACGAGCTCACACGAACACGCGGTAGTAAAACATGGCATCTCGCATCCTGGCAAACCTCCTGGTGATGGGTTCCGGCGCGGTCTTCCGAGCGATGTCACAAGCGTGGCAAAAAGCGTTGGAAAATGCGCGGAAATCCGGCGTCACCGCGGAAACGGCGAAAGAGGCGGTGAACAAGTCAAAGTCGTCTCTGAGCGCGATGATGCCGATCGAAGAGGCGAGGAAAGTCCTCGATGTAACCGAACACGCGACGAAAGATGAAATGCTACAGAAGTTTCAAACGATGTTTCTTAAGAACGAAGGGGTCTCGTTTTACGTGCAGAGTAAATTGGTCAGGGCGAAAGAGCAGTTAGGGAAAACGCAGTTCGGGATGGAGGAAGAGGAATGGTCCAGAGATCCAAGAGAAGAAGAGACTAAAGAAAACAAAGAAGAAAAAGAAAAGAAACTGGACGAAGGGAACGGTGGTGGTCACAGGACGGAAACGGAAACGAAAGAGAAGGAATCATCGTAACGAGCGGATTAGAGAGAGGCGAAACAACGCAATATTCGGGACGGAGAGGAAGAGAGGAGTGGTCCAGAGATAGATCCGAACAGAGAAGAAGAAGAAGTGGTGGTGGTAACACGACGACGAGACGAAAACGACGAGAGAAGGAATCGTAATAACGAGTAGAAAAAGGCTAAAATCTGCGTGTGTACTATAGCACATATCATCTCGCGCAGCGAGTCTCGATTCGTATTCGCTTTGACTCTACTTTGTTGTAATTCAATTAATTGCTCTCTCTCTCTCGTATACTCCATTAAAAACAACCACACAACATGACGAAAACGAGAGAGAGAAGGAATTGTAATAACGAGCTGAAAAAGGCGGTCTATATCGTCTCGCGTTTGCGTCTCGTCTCGTATTCACTTTGTAAGTCAATTAATTGCTCTCTCTGCTCCATTAAAAACAATATGCTTCGGAGTCCTTTTTATTGAACGAGAGAGCGAGCGAGAGAGACTGAGAGAGAGAGAGCAACATCAGAATGGCACTCGTGTCGACGAAACGGTCGCTGGCGATTGCTTTCCTTTGGCTCGCCGTCGCCTCCTTGTGCGGTCTGTTCGTCTCTCGCGTGGAACTCGATTTCGTGTTTACGAAGTTTCCCCGACGAAAAGAACTCTCACTACGTTCCGGAAAAGGAAAGGAAACGAAGGAGGAGACGATGAAAACGACGAAGAAACGTTCAGTCGACGACGACGATGACGATGGTGTTGGTGGTGATGAAAACAACCGTTCGGAAATGATGCGTTTTAAAGGCGGGAGAAACCGTCCTCAACCCCTACGACCAAAAGGTCAAGGAGAGGACGAGTCGAACGGGTTCGGGTGCGTTTCAATCGAAAACCTCTTTTTCGTTCGGGAGATGTGTTTACTCGACGTGAATATGGAAAACAGTGCAGAATATGAAGGGTACAAGAAGATGTCCGCGCGATTGACGGTTCGTAAGAAAATGAAGGACGACGATAAAGGCGGCTTTGAGTGGTCGTGCGGCGACTCGGTAAGAGTGGCATTCGAGACGTCGGACGCGTTGTTCGGGCCCGTGAATTCGCCGATTTTTGAGGAGAGAGAGGAAGAGAGTGGGGAGAAGGTGTGCGGGGAGTTTCCAGTGGAAGCGATCGTCCCGAGGGAAGGCGAACAGTATCGAGGTATTCGGGCGAAAGTGTGGTTGTTGCACGTGGACGGCGAAGGCCTCCAAGATCCGGTGAAAGAGAAGCCGTTTCCGGAGAATTTAATGGCAAAGGCAAATAATTGTCCGCCGTGCGATGGGCCAATCGTGTATAATATTAGGAGGACGTTTCCGGGGAAAGTATACGTGGACGAGAAGGACTATTTCGTGAGCGAAAACATGGAGGAGGATGTAGGCGCAGGCGAGAACGTGTTGGAAGACGCCGCGGGATTTACCAAATCCTATAAGAATACCAAAGAAGACGAATCGACGCACGGGTGGTACAAGATGGAAGCGTATAATGAGCGTCACGAGAATCCATCAGAGGAACTCGCTTGGAAGCGGGAAGGTTCGAAGATTCCTTTTTGTACAAACGGCGACGGCGCCGGAAGGTGGGTGTTTTCCAAGAAAATGTACCGAACGCAAAGCGAAGAAGACGCTTTAGAGTGGCGGTATTACGGGTGCAAAATTAAACACGTATCAGGATTGAAATTAAATAGATGCTTAGAAAAAGTTGGACCGGTTAAGTTTGCCGGCGAGAGTACTTTAGGACACGTATACGAGGCGTTTCTGCAACATTTGAACAAGACGGAATATTTTTGGCCTACGAGACACGATTTAGACGCCAGAAAAGTTTACGGAAGGTTAGATTTACTTCGCGCGCAGAACGATCACAGCGATTTTCACGGCATAGATATGGTGAACAAAAACCTATTCGACGAAATTCATAACCACAAACGCACGGCAAACGTGAAATTCGAAAACGTGGTGATTCTACAAGGCGCGAACGACGCCGCGAGGTATTCGATTGAAAAGTTTAGAGAGAAGATGAAAACTTTCGTAGAAACCGTGGTGAGATACCGCGAAACGAGCAACGAGAGCGAACAGGTTCGGTTGAAGCGTTTAGTGTGGGTGACTGCACCGACGAGACAATATAAATCGAGCAGCGGACCCGGTGATAGCATGTGCCCGAACGGATCGTCCTCGGAATCGATGCGAACGTGTAGCGCGGGAAACAGCGGACAAGCGCACACGGACGTCGGTACGACGAGATGGCACGGCATCGAGAGCGGTACAGACGCGAATGTACCGCCGAACTTGTACGGTACGCACGAACGAAGACAACTGTTGAACCAAATAGCAAAGAAGATGCTTCGAGAGAACGAAAAGATGTTGGCGGATGAGGTGTACATCGTCGATTACGAAAGTTTGACGGCGGCGTTGCCGTCGGATTATAACTACGACGGTGAACATTGGGGATGCCCGTGGCGAAGCTGGGAAAATAGAAGAGGATCAGGATACAGCTGTAAAGGCTTAGCGAACGTCGTGGTGTCGAATATCATTAGTCATTTTCTAGGATGCAAAGATTTGCATCTTTGATCTTTCCCTCGTGTCGAGGTTCTTGAAAAAACATTCTGATTAATCGGTACTAAAACCGAACAATACAAACTCGGTTCGCAAAAACTCGATGCGTTTAGCTGCAATCTCGAAACTCTCTAAATGATTTGTTCTCAACTCTGTCGCAATTTTTTGCGTCAACTCGGCGGTGATTCCCGGAATAAATATAGACGAGTTAGTCGCGCAAAACTCTCCGGCGCGCGCGTCGTCTTCGTTCTCGTTACATTTTTTCAAAACGTCAATCGCACCTTCTCGCACCGCCAAAAGTAAACCATCCATCGCGTCAATTACGGGTTTAAGCGACTGCTTCAGCTCGTTTTTATCCGCGCTCTCAAAAATCTTACCTTCAATCATTAAAAGTAAAGCGTTGCACGAAACGGTCAACACGTGCGATGCTACGTACGACGTCGTAGGGACGATACCGTCCAGAGCGAATTTTATGGAGTTTGGCAAATGCTTATTGGATGCGATCGCGCGTATATCTTCCGAGAGATGACGCGAGCAACCAATAACGATGCGTGAAATGGCATCGAATGTGCTCGTAGCTGATGTATTTCGGATGATTGCTTGGATGAACGTTTCGTTGAACGCAAACACGTTCGTTCGTGTCCACGATGAAGAGGCTTCTCCATCCTCCTCTTTTGCTTCTCGCCCCGAGGCTGAATTTTTTCCCACGCGGTGTTCGAACATCTCGCGAATCGTCTGTTTTCGTCGCTCGGCGGTGTTTCCTTCACACGAACCCAGAGATGCAACCGAGAAATACGCGAGGGATTCGAGTAGATGATTTCTCGTCCACTCGTCCCTGTACGACGCATTATTCGTAGCGCAAGAATTCTGTGCTAGAAACCACGAAGGCGCCGCGAGCGCTGGTGCGCTTAAGTGCGGAGGTAACCACGAACTGTTCGTTCCCGTCGCATCGTCCGTGTATGTAAAGCAAAGGTTTTTCCACAGATACAGCATGTTCATTTCGTGCTGTTCCTCTACGTCCCCGTTCCCGATGCAAAGTATGCCGTTTGAGCAATTTTGCGATGCCACAGCAAACTGCTTCGTTACGTGGTCGAATCTCTTCTTCACTTTCAGATTAAACTCTTCTTTGTCTGTTATATCAACATCGAGACCAGCGTGTTCGATTAGACCCATATCGTGCAGATATATCGACCGAAATTTTGAGCTAATCGCGTCCATTTGACTAAACGCGAACGAACGCTTCAACGTATCGCGAAACCTCGTAAATTCCAACGCTTTATCGAACGCCTCGTATCGCAAAGCCTTGGCGAATGATTCTCCAATGTCGACATCTGATTGTTGTTGTAAACTCTCGCACTTTAAGCGAATTTCGTGAAACTTTTCCATACTCACGCTGTTGCCATCGAGCGCGGGAACGACGTGATGGAATAAACTCGCCATTTGTATATTTTTGGCATCCAGAAACGCAAACGTATCGAGCATGGACCGCGACGCGCCAAGCAGACAGCTCGAAGCTATTTCGTCGAACAATGCCTCCGCGTTATGTTTTGAACGCTGCAAAACTCGTTTTGAGAGCGCTTTCGCGCACACGAGAAACATTACAGCTCGTGAATGGCATTCGATGATTTCAGATTTGAGCGCGGAGCGGCTTGGTTTCAAATTTAAGCACGAAGCCGCTTCGGCGACCAGTGCGTGCGTGGCGTAAACTCCAAGAACATCTCGCGGTGTCCACTCTCGCGAATCGAGCGATTCGACGAGTGTTTCGCACTTTTCAAATCGTTCCATGAAAATTCTTGCGCGATTTTGGCCAGAGCAATCTTTGTAAACCAGCGGCGGCGAATAACAATTCTTTTGCTTGGTCACCCAAGCGGTATCTATCTCATCCCTCGAAATATCCGCTATGAGGACACGACACGCTGCTTCAACTCGTAACGCGTCCATCGCGTCTTTCTTCTTCAGTTCTTTGTCATCATCATCATCATCATTTTTGTCATAATACGCATCCAAAGAAGCAGCGGCGACGTCTCTGCGTTTCGCTAATCTTTCCCGACAGCCCTGAATCGCCTCAGCGTTGCCACAGTCCATGAGCGCTTGCATAAAGGTGCGAAGCTCTCTCGCACAACTCGTCCACGATGCAAAGGCGTCGACATAATCGGCTATTGATTCAAAAAGTATTTGTGCGTTCTTGACGTTCTTCTTTCGAGAGAGATTTTGACGCGCGGCTTCGAGAACGGCGAGGTACGGTCCTCTGCCTACGACTTTCGCACCGCCGTTCGCTTCTGACTTGGCTCTTAACGCAAATGCAAACGCCATCGTTCTACTATCACTACTACTACTACTACCTTCACTGAGGCCTAGCTTTGCGAGGTGCGCGATTGCGTCGTCTACGTTCCCTTCTTTTCCGTCTTCGAGCTCGGCGAGTAATTCGATGGCGTTTACGATAGCAATCCAATCGTCCGGTGCGAGGTCAATAATATCCACGTTATACTGAAACGCTTTTAATTTTGCGTCATCTAAGGACGCGTATAAGTCTGCGAGCAAACGCAACCGTTCCAAAGGTGAACTTTTCGCGAAACATTTTTGACCAACCTCGCTCTCGAGAAACGCGACGGCTATTTTTCTATTCGCGTCGCCTTTCGGGTACTCTCTCCGTCTCCTCTTACTATCGTTACTAATACTATCACTACTATAAATATCCTCATCCTCTTCATCCTCTTCAAACCCAACGTCCGCGCACATTAATGCCGTCACGTACGCCCTCGCGTTCTCGCTCGTCAAATCCCTCTCTTGATTTTCGTACTCGCTCGTCTTCAAGCTTTTATACATCCTCTGAAACATCGCCTTCCCCAACTCTCCGGACAACTTCTTCTTCTTCTTTCTCTCCTTTTCTTTCTCCTCCTCGCTCGCAACGATGTGCCTTTCTCCGTCTTCCTCCTCCCTCTCCTCTCCGCGCCACGTTTTCTTTTGCATCCCAATCGCTAAACTCATCGTCGCCGCGGCGCGCGTCCCTCCCGTCCCGGTATGCGGCTTCAACCGTTGCAACTTCACCGCGTACGTCTTCGCTTTTTCCAAATCCCACTTCTTTACCATCACGTTTTGTAATTCCTCGAGAATGTCGCAATTCCCCGGATCTTTCTCGTGTTGTTTCTGAACGACCAAATATTCGTTCTCCTCGTCCCCGATGGACTTGTAAAAAATGCTCAACACTCGTAAACTTTGCGCGACTGTCGGACCGAAATCGGTTTCCAGA
>Ga0115552_1002559_pt1 | contig 10353 bp, 8 predicted proteins | sample COGITO_mtgs_1103_3_FD_87178 | JGI IMG/M metagenome (GOLD analysis project Ga0115552, IMG submission 87178) | Pelagic marine microbial communities from North Sea - COGITO_mtgs_110328 | ecosystem: Environmental > Aquatic > Marine > Epipelagic | place: Germany:Helgoland, sampling site Kabeltonne...
AAATCAGCTCTTTTTTATACAGCTGTATTGTATTCTCTAAGCCGAGATAAAGCGCGTCCGAAATTAGCGCGTGTCCAATGGAAACTTCTTTTAATCCAGCAATATTTTCTTTAAAATATCTTAGATTCGTTAAGTCTAAATCATGGCCGGCATTGATTTCTAAACCAATTTCACAAGCAAATTTAGCTGCGGAATGATAGCGTTCAATCGCTTTTTTAGGATTTAATTTGAATTCTTCGGCGTAAGGCCCAGAATACAGCTCAATTCTATCAATACCACATTTTGCAGCATATTCAATATTATCTAAGTTAGTATCTACAAATATTGAAGAGCGAATACTTAATTCTTTTAGTTCAACCGCTAACTCAGTAAGGAGAGGCTCATTTTTTTTTATTTCCCAGCCTGCATTTGATGTTAAAACACCTGGTGCGTCTGGAACTAAAGTCGCTTGAGTAGGTCTAACGTCTGATACTAACTTCATAAAACGACTGTTAGGAAATCCTTCAATGTTATATTCGGTAGTAACTACTTTGGCTAATTCATAGACATCCTTTTCGGTTATATGACGTTCATCTGGCCTTGGGTGAATTGTAATACCATCAGCACCAAAACGTTCAGAGTCAATAGCAACTTGCACTAAATTTGGAGTGTTCTCACCTCGAGCATTCCGTAATGTTGCTATTTTATTGATATTTACGCTTAACATTGTCATTTCATCCACGTTTTAAGACTCAAAAATAAGAACAAAAAGGATGTAAAATCAATAGTTTATTAGATTAACTTGAAATAATTAGGATTATCACTACATTAGCAACTACAATGAGAGCATACAAATTAATTAATGAGGAGATTCCACCTTTAAAGCATTCAGATACTGCTGAAAAGGCCTTGAATTGGATGGAGGAGTTTAAAGTTTCTCATCTTGTGGTGTTGAAAAATGGAAACTATGTTGGACTGGTGTCTGAAAGTAATATTTTGGATCAAATGGAAATTGAAAAAACACTCGATGAGTTATTTCAACATTTGCCAAGACCTTCGGTGGACTCAAAAGACCATATTTATCAAGTTTTATCTAGAGTTTCAGAATTGAAATTAAGTGTAATACCAATTCTTGATGAAAACGAACAATATCTTGGTTGTACGAATGTGCAATTGTTAATGTCAGTTATAGCAAATACGGGTAGTATTAAAGAAAACGGAGGAATTCTTGTTCTTGAAATAGCCAATACTGATTATTCTTTAGTAGAAATTGCTCAAATTGTAGAAAGTAATGATGCGAAAATTTTAAGTTCATATATTATGTCATCAGTAGACTCTACAACTATTGAGGTCACTCTAAAAATCAATAAAATAGAGTTAGACAGTATAATTCGAACTTTCGAACGATATGATTATACGATTAAAGCTTCATTTCAAAAAAGTGGAAATGATACCGACTTACAATTCAGGTATGATGCTTTAATGAACTATTTAAATTTATAGCCATGAATGTTGCCGTTTTTGGAAAAAAAGTAACAAAGCAAAATGCACCCTATTACCTTGAATTTTTAAAGAAACTCAAGGAATTTGGTTGGAATCCGGTCTTTCATTCTGAGCTAAAGGAAAAGTTAGTTAAGAAAATTGGTATTTCAGAGCAGTGCGATGAATTCTCTTCCCATCATGATTTTCAAACGGGAATAGACCTTAGCTTTAGCATGGGAGGAGATGGCACATTTATTCAGAACGTGAAATTTGTTCGAGATTCCAATGTTCCTGTTTTAGGAATTAATATGGGTAGACTTGGTTTTCTTTCTACTGTGCCAAAAGACGCAATAGAAAAAGCAATGAATCTAGTGCAGCAAAAGAAATATGAACATCAAAAAAGATCTTTAATTCGCGTAGAAACCGATCGTAATTTGTTTGGAGAAGATAATTTCGCATTGAACGAGGTAACATTGCAGAAAAAAGACAATGCGTCAATGATTAAAGTTCATGCTTCATTAGCAGGAAAGTATTTGAATTCGTATTGGGCAGACGGAATAATTCTCTCGACACCATCTGGCTCAACAGCTTATAATTTAAGTTGTGGCGGCCCAATTGTGACTCCCGGCTGTCAAGTACATATTATTACTCCTATTGCACCGCATAATTTAAATATGAGACCAATGGTTATACCTGATCACATGCCAATAAAATTGACGATTGAAGGTCGAAGCCGTTCTTATCTGATTAGCTTGGATGGACTCTCTCACAGTATAAAGCAGAATGAAGATGTAACGATTCATAAAGCTGATTACATGATTAATGTGATTAAATTTGAAGAAAACAACTTCTTGGATACAATTCGAAACAAAATGTTTTGGGGTACAGACCAAAGAAATTAATTTTAGATACCATTAAAAAATAACATCAATTAACAAACGGCAAGAAAATTGTTAATGGTGATATGACAATAATTCTATACATTTGAACTTCAAAAAATCAATTATGACAAAGATATTACTTACACTTATCGCATTATTTGTAGCAACAACTAGTTTTTCTAATCCACCAGAGAAGAAAGAAAAGAAGAAAAAAGTTAAATTAGAAAAAGGCATGTACGCCGAATTCGAAACGAATAAAGGAACGATTCTTATTCAATTAGAATTTGAAAAAGCACCAATGACAGTTGCTAATTTTGTTGGATTAGCGGAAGGGAAGTTCACAGTAGAAGATTCTATAAATTATACGGAGCCATTTTATGACGGTTTGTTATTTCATCGTGTAATTGCAAATTTCATGGTGCAAGGCGGAGACCCTCAAGGCAATGGTTCTGGAGGCCCAAGGCATCGCTTTTTTGATGAAATAGATGAGTCATTAACGCATTCAGGCCCTGGAATTTTGTCAATGGCGAATTCTGGACCTAATACTAATGGTAGTCAGTTTTTTATAACACATAAGGAGACGCCATGGTTAGATGGAAAGCACACGGTGTTTGGGCATGTGATTACAGGATTAGATGTTGTAAACGCAATTGAACAAGGTGATACATTGATGCATCTTAAAATTATTCGTAAAGGAAAAATAGCTAAGAAATGGAAGGCAACTTTACAGTTTGCAGCCGTCTATGATGCAATTAAGCTTAAGGAAATTGAAAAGAAAAAGCAATTTGAACTAAAGGGAGCAATGTCGCAAGATGAATACAAAGCTTACATGTATAAAGAAGTAAGAAAAGATTACCCTGGTGCTCAACAATCAGAATCAGGTTTGGTGTACATCATTGAAAATAAAGGAGATTCAATGCTACCGGTTAAAGGGTCTAAGCTATCAGTTCATTACAAAGGTACATTTCTAAGTTCAGGTGATAAATTTGATTCATCTTACGATCGAGGTCAACCTATGGACTTCGCTTATCTAGTTCAGCGAATGGTTCCAGGCTTTGAAGAAGGAATGGGCATGATTGGAAAAGGTGGGAAAGCTAAATTGATTATACCTTCTTATGCTGCTTATGGAGCAAAAGGAAAACCTGGAGCTATTCCTCCATATTCTGATTTGGTTTTTGAAATTGAGATGGTAGATGTTCAGGCTCCGGAACCAGATAGTCATGAAGGGCATAACCATAAAGAAGGTGAGGTACATGATCATTAGTAGTTATTTCTCGCCAGTTATTTCAAATTACGATTCAGTTATCTAGATCTAAAAGAATTGCGCTATTTGTATCGAGTAATTGATAATTCTTTTATTTTTTATTAATTGGTGAATTACTCATTTCAAAAATAATTTTACCACCATTCATTATCTCCTGATGGGATAATAATGTACCGGTTAGTTTTTTTCCATTAATAGTAACACTTGATACATACATATTGTCATTACTCTGATTTTTGGCTTTGATTATCAATTCATTTCCACTGTCTAAGTGTATTTTAGCTTCTTTAACCAGTGGACTACCTAACGCGTAATAGATGGAGCCAGGTGTTACGGGATAAAAACCTAAAGCACTGAAAATATACCATGCACTCATTTGACCTGCGTCATCATTACCGCATAGTCCATCAGCTGTTGGAGCATACATGGTTCTCATAATCATTCGAATTCGTTCTTGCGTTTTCTCAGGGTGATCAGTCGAATTATATAAGTATGGAATGTGATGGCCAGGTTCATTTCCATGAACATAATTTCCAATAATTCCATCTCGAGTAATATCTTCATGTTGCGCTATATATTTTTCTTCAATCTCAATTGTAAACAGAGAATCTAAATGTTCACTAAATTTTTCTTTTCCTCCCATCATTGAGATCATTTTATCAATATTTTGGGGAACATATAATCCATAGTTCCAAGCATTCCCTTCTATAAAACCTTGCCCATGAGTGTCCATAGGGTCAAATTTTTCTCGAAAAGTACCATCACCTAATTTTGGCCTCATGAAACCAATTTTTGGATCGTAGACATTAGTATAATATTCAGAACGTTTTGTAAATTCATCTTTTGCTGAAACATTGTTTAGTTGATCAGCCATTTGCGCAATGCACCAATCATTGTAAGCGTATTCTAATGTTTTAGATACAGAAGAGTGACTTTTATCATCAGGGACATATTTATAATCTATATAATCTCCTAAACCACCAAAGTAACGAACATTCGCTGTATTTATAGAGGCTTCTAAAGCTCTTCTCTTATCAAAATCTCCAACATTCTTAGCCATTGCATCTGCAATGACAGAAGTTGCATGATAGCCGATCATACACCAATTCTCATTCGCGTAATGACTCCAGATAGGAAGCATATTGTGTACACTTTCATCATGATGTGCCAGCATAGACTTTATCATGTTATTATTTCGATCGGGCTGTGTGATGTTAAATAGAGGATGTAATGCTCGATAAGTATCCCAAAGAGAAAAAATGGTGTAGTTTGTAAACCCTTCCGAATGATGAATATTTTGGTCTAAGCCTCGATATTGGCCATCTACATCTTCATATAGAATAGGGGATAAGTTGGTGTGATACATCGCTGTATAGAAGTTTACTTTATCGCCATCATTTAGAGTGGTTATTTCAATTTTAGAGAGCTCTTTATTCCATTTGGCTTTGGTTTCTGATCTCGTTTTATCAAAATCCCAATGTGGTATTTCGGCGATTAGATTCTTTAATGCTCCTTCAGTACTTACAGAAGATAAAGCGAATTTTATTTTAATTCTTTCTCCTTCTTCGGTATCAAAATTAAAATATGCTCTAATGTCTTTTCCTGCAATTTCAGGGAAATTTTCTTGTTGATTGAAATTTCTATAAAAACCATCATATTTCACTTCATCATATTTCTTATGTCCATAGCTTTTGAAAGGTTTTGAAAAAGACATGGCAAAAAACACTTTTTTATCTCTTGCCCAACCTTTTGTTTGTCTGTATCCAGTTACTAATGAATCATTTTCTACACGAATAAACGTCCATACATTTTTATTGTCATGATGATATATGTTATACACCAGATCTAAAATAATATGTGAATCATCAGATTTTGGAAAAGTGTATTGATGAAAACCTACACGTTCACTTGCTGTTAGTTCAGCTTGAATATTATAGCTCTCTAAATCTACTTTGTAGTAACCTGGAAATGCTTCTTCGTGATCATGTGAAAACTCTGAGTAAAATCCTTTTTCTCCGTTTTCCGTTTTTAAAGGGTCTAGCACTAAAGGTCCAGTAGTTGGCATAACAAGAAAGTCGCCTAAGTCAGCATGACCAGTGCCACTCAGATTTGTATGAGAAAATCCAATGATTATTGAATCTCTATATTGATAGCCAGCACAATATTCATATGTCTTATTATTGTAACTCCCATTTTCGTTAAACATTACTTCGAAGTTCGTTTGTGGGCTTAATTGAACCATTCCAAAAGGAGTTGTTGCTCCTGGAAACACATGTCCCATTTTACTGGTTCCAATAAACGGATTCACATATTGGGTGAAGTCTTGCCTATCATCACTTATTTGACCAAATACATTTGCAATAAACAGACTTAGGATAATTGTATTAAATAATTTATTCATTTTATATTTTTTATAGCATATCGACATGAAAGGCTTGTGAATGATAGCTTTATGTATTGATTCAAATTTAACAATTATATAAGTATTTTAGTAAGTGCTTTTCAAACCGTTTTCAACTATGATAAGACCAAATGCGCCATTTATTCATCTGCATCTAAATCCGATAAGGGTATGCATAATAAAATAAGCTTCTTACAACATTAGATTCAGTTCTTTCGAGGTCTCATTGGCACATCATGTCTATATTAAAAAACGAATAGGGTGCCTATCGAATCTTTTCACAAACCCATATTTTTCTAGCGAAATATCTCTTTCCGCTTTTACTAACACTGCAATAATCTGATATTCTGAATCCTGCATTGCTTATTAAATTTCTAATATCTGAAGCAGATACAATAACAAGTCGATCGGTAATTTCTGCTGTTGACTCAATAATGTTTAAGATATCATTTTCAGTTGCGCTGCTAAATAAATTGTATGGCAGGTCAATAATGGCAGCCTCATACCTTTTACTGATATCTTTTATATCGGAGTGATATATAGTTGCAGTATAGTTGAAGTGAGAAAGATTTTCTCGTGCATTTTTACATACCTTTTCGTTAATGTCACAACCCTCAATGTTATTACCTGCAAAACAAGCTTCTAACATTATTGTGCCAACACCACAGCATACATCTAGAAGCTTTTTCTCTTTGTTAGCTTTTGCTGCAATATTTACAAGAGCTTTAGCAACACTTATACTTATTGAGTTGCTGTATGAGTATGGTTTTTGTTTGTGTTTATGCCAAGCAAAACTGTCTTTGATCAAAACGCCAAAACACCAAATATCCTCGTAATAGCATAAGGCGTAAGTTATCGTTGGATTATAATAATCAGGAGTACCTTCAATGCTGAATCCTATATCTTTTAACTTTTTTAGCCTCTCAGGATATTCAGTTGTATCTCGATCAAACACTAAATATTCAACTTTGAACCCCTCAATGCAAATACTTTCTTTTTTTATTTTTTTTATTAGCGTAGAATAATCTTCAGAAAACGAAATAATATCAAGTCTACTTTTAATGAAAGCACTAAGTGAAGGTTCCGCTTTTATATCGGAAAAAAGTAGTTTATTCTTTTCTTCCTTATTAAAAATAGATCTCGATTCGAGCTTGCATAAATCACTTTCAGTATTGGCATAACTAAAGGAATATAGATAATTTTTTAGCTGCATATTTTTTGACCTTAAAAGAGAAGATAATTTTATAAAATTAAACTCCATCTTTTGCCCTTGGTGTTCTTTTATCTATTGATTTTAGAGAATGTTGGATGCTTTTTCATTACCCGATTCAATGGCCTAATAATTAAATTCCCGCGAAATGGTTTAAAGTTACATTCAGCAATTTAATTAAAAAAAGCACGCGTTAAAACAATAACATCATCTTAAGAGAAAATAAGATTAAATTGAGCAATACTTCACAACCACAACAGGTTCTTTTTAGATTTTATTAGACATTGAGGCAACTTAAACTATAAGTGAAGAATGGGAGATAACTTCTCAAGGAGTTCTCAATAAACCTGATGATAACACTGCTGGTATTTTTATAGCTTTAACGACAATAACCGCTGTATATAGACCTATAAAAGTTGACGGTTACTTTTCCAACGGGAACAAGTGAGATAAATCAAATAATTTATAATAAAGAAGGGTTGTGCTATAAAACACAACCCTTGATTTACCTAAACTACCTAAACTACTTAAACTACTTAAACTAACACGTGTTTTTTATAATTACACTAGAAGTTTTATCAAGACTTCGAATTTTTAAAATTATATCTATAATTCTAATCTCTGATTCAAATCTACAAAGTTCCCTTCGAAATTCTAAAGGAGAATTTCCGTAAGTGCACTTTCAATTTCCCAATGGGTATAATGTGTCAACAAGTGTAATAATATCTATTGCTAAAAAGAAGAGAGCAGTACTGTCGAACCTTAACTTTTTATAACTACTCTAGCTAATCAATACTTGTATAAAAATCTTATCACTGGAAAAATGCCAATGTTGCCAAAGGCAAGTATTAATATGTCATATTTACGGGATCTTGCCAAGATTAATGTGCAGGCTTTAGAAAATGAAAAAGCAAATGGAAAGCGATTTATTGTGAGCACAGAAAAGCACATTCTTTTCAAGAAATGGCTCAGATTCTAAAATCCAAAGAACATGATAAGTAAGTACCAAGTTAGCACCAAATTTCCTATTAAAATTTATGATGAATTTTAATAATGACAGGAAAGGAATGAAGCCTATTATTGGAAACACATTTAATGGAGATGTAAGTAAAACAATGAAAACATTTAATTGGAAACCGATCCATCTAGAAAAAACGGTTTTGGATACTGCGAAATATGTAGAAAAGGCTATGAAAAAATAAAACCGAAAACCCGGACTGGATAGTTCTAGTTTTTTAATTGGCTACTTCAAACTACTATTGAACATACGTTTATTCAATAAGTGGCAATTTTTCGGATGTAAGAAAATTTTGATTAAAGAGGATCTTGGAACACAAATCACAACTTTACGATGCTTGCAATGATCTGGTCAGAGATTTGCCTTTAAATAGTCATTAGCCGCACATTGCATTTATTGATACCGTAAAATGCCATGATGCTTTTCAGCAGTTGCTTTTATTATAAAAGCTACATAGCTAAGCACATAGTGTTTTTAATGATGCAGGCGTTATGGTTTCATTGCCCTCTAGTATCTGATAGACATTTGGTTCGGTTCTGTCGCATCTGTTATTTTGTACATGAAGTACTTTGTCTTTTTGAGTTCCTTCCATGTACTTACTAATGTAACCTAATAGTTCATTGTAATTCCCTTGTAACTCTTCTGCTGTATCATTCATAACTCTTTTGTTTAATATTTGTTTATTTAATTTTTATAGCTGGAATTCTCATTTACTATTGATTTGTTAATTACATTTTCACAAGCTTTCCATGCCATTTAGGTTGTCCATTTTTCTCCAACCTAAGAAAGTAAACTCCATTATCTTGAAGATCAATTGTTGTAATCGCCATTTCAGCTGAAAGATTTTGTTGGTGAACAATGACACCGCGAACATCTACAACAACTAATGTCATTTCTTCTTGCAAATCCCATGAAATATTAGATGTTGACGTTGTTGGGTTTGGATACAATCTGACTTGTACTATAGGCTCTTCAACAGATTCTACGTAAGCGATGTTTTCAATGTCATTCTGATCAAGATCATCAACAAAGATTCCGTTACCACCGTTACCACCGTTATCACCATTATCACCTGCACATGTATATTGGTTCGTAAGTGCAAGGGCTGCATTTGCGTTTAAACGACCAGCACCAAGCATTCCGATGTAACTAGGGTTTTGAGCATCAATGTTAACCGCAGATTGCGTAAGTATTTCTACTACGTCTTCAAATGTAAGACACGGTTTAAGTGATAACATCAAACCGATTGTTCCAGAAACATAAGGAGCAGCAAATGAGGTACCATTTCCAGTACTGTAGTTTCCTGATGCAACAGTAATCGCCACATCATATCCAGGAGCACAAATATCAACAGAACTATTGTGCTGATGTGTTGTTGCTGGATCTCCAATTGTTCTTTCATGATTGTCCAAAGGACCAACACTTGAAACCGCAATTACATGATTGTGTGCCGCAGGATAAACCAAATTAGATGCTCCTCCACAAGTCCCTCCGTTTCCTGCTGCTGCAACGAGTATCGTTCCATTTGCATAAACTTCGTCAATCAATTCTTGAATATAAGAACTATAAGAGCATCCTGTCGCCCAACTTAAATTAATGACACGAACTCCATTATATGACATTTCTAAAACCTTGTTGTAATTCATACCGAAAAGGTTTAATTTACAATCATATCCAATAGAACTTTTTCCAGTCGCATTGTTTGTTTTACCAGCGGCAGTTATTGCAACTGCGGTCCCATGAGAATATTCGGAAGATGGGTTGGTGTAATCCATTTCAACGAATTCACCTACTAAGTCTTCATGATCTGTGAAATAATTACCATCAGATATACCAATGATTGTATTCGGATCTCCAGTTGAATAATCCCAAGCTCCTTCCGCGTTAATTAAATCTAATGCATAATCTGTTGCGAAAACAGTATTGTAATCGTCAGGAGTATTCATTAGCTCATACTTTGGAGCAATTTCTGGATTTACTAATTCTATTGAGTTCTTTTCAATTGCTGTTGAGAATTCAGCAGCATCACAATTACATTCTACCTCATATACTTTTCTTAGTGCTTCCTGCTTTGAACTCGGAATAGCTTGTTCAACGCCAATTACACTATATTCTTCC
>Ga0115552_1002560_pt1 | contig 10352 bp, 7 predicted proteins | sample COGITO_mtgs_1103_3_FD_87178 | JGI IMG/M metagenome (GOLD analysis project Ga0115552, IMG submission 87178) | Pelagic marine microbial communities from North Sea - COGITO_mtgs_110328 | ecosystem: Environmental > Aquatic > Marine > Epipelagic | place: Germany:Helgoland, sampling site Kabeltonne...
ATGGTAATGTTGGTAGGATCATGAAAACGGCTGTTAACGTGGATCGTTCCTTTCTCCAATTCGATGTGGCAGGTGGTAGGAGTTTGTGTGTCTATTGCTGAGAACAAGTTTGCTTTTACCTGATCAGAATAGGTGAGTTCCATCTCACAGTTAAGGTCGATGCCGTTAGTGTGAAATGTCGCTTTGGCTTCGATACTTTCAGGTTCTCCAAGCATGGTGAGGGCAGCAAATAGCGGATAGATTCCCACGTCTAGTAAGCTTCCGCCACCTAGATTTTTATTGTATAATCTGTGTGATTCATCTTTAGGAACGTCGATGCCAAAATCTGCTTTCAGACTTTTAATCGCTCCCAATGCTCCTGAATATACGGTGTGTAGGGCAAATTGATAATGCGGTATAAAATACGTCCATAGCGCTTCCATTAAGAAGGTTTTTTGCGCTTTCGCGAAAGCGATCATAGCCTCCACCTCACTGCGATTCATGGCAAAAGGTTTCTCACATAATACTGCTTTGCGATGCTTAAGACAAAGGAAGGTAACTTCTTTATGATAGGTATGTGGTGTCGCAATATAGACAATATCGACTTTGGGATCTTTGACGAGGTCTTCGTAGGAAGCATACGCTTTGTGCGCCTGATGCTGTTGTTTAAATGCTTCCGCCTTTTCCAAACTACGACTGCCCACAGCATAGAGCGTAGCTCCTTCTGTCGCTCGAATATCTTCTGCAAATTTATGGGCAATATTCCCACATCCTAAAATAGCCCAATTGGTGTTATGCATTTTTTGGCGTGTTTAATCTAAATAAGGTTTCTATGAGTATAGCAATTCCCATTGCAAGAGCGCACCCAAATAGGTTGAGCCATAAATACGGCATCCAATCATCAAAATACCCCACGAGTACAATGGCTTGTGTAATTAACGCAGCTATAAATACGGCATTACTTCGCACGTATTTGATAAAAAATGCGAGTAGAAAAATCCCTAAGATATTGCCATAAAAAATAGAGCCTATAATGTTTACTAATTGGATCAGGTTTTCAAAAAGACTAGCGGTACAGGCAACAATAATGGCAAGGACTCCCCATCCTAACGTAAATAGTTTGGTCGCATTTACATAATGCTGTTCATCTTTTTCTCCTTTTACATTCCGTTTATATAAATCGATAGAGGTGGTAGCACCAAGGGCATTGAGTTCTGAAGCCGTAGATGACATCGCTGCTGATAGGATCACAGCTAACAATAAACCGATAAGTCCTTTGGGAAGATTGTTTAGAATAAAGTGGATGAACACATAATCTTTATCATTACTTTCTACAATATCACTCGCTTTTTTAATAAGTTCTTTGGCTTCTGCTCGGAGGATTTTATCTACCTCTTCAAACTTGGCGATATAGGATAAGTCTTTCCCGTCTTCTTGATACCTATCATTAGCAGGATCTTTGGCATAATTATACGCAGCTCCTTTTTGGTATTTGTGATTTGCTTCTAATCGTTTTTCCAAGGCTTTATATTCATCACCATATTCAGAAGCATATACGGCTTCTGTGGCAGTAGGATTGAAGTTTAAAGGTGTTGCATTAAACTGATAAAACACAAATACCATCACACCTACCAATAGAATAAAGAATTGCATAGGAATTTTAAGAATTCCATTAAAGACCAATCCTAGACGCATCTCACGTACATTCTTTCCTGATAAATACCGTTGTACTTGACTCTGATCGGTACCAAAATACGAAAGCATTAAAAACGTACCTCCTATAAGCCCACTCCATACCGTATATCGATTGTCAAAATCAAATGAAAAATCGAGTAACTCCATCCGATCTCCCGCTCCAGCAATACTTAAGGCATCAGAAAAAGTGATGTCCTCGGGTAAATAATCTAAGATCAAAAAGAAGGCGATAAACATCCCGATAAAGATGACACCCATTTGTTGTTTTTGAGTTACACTCACAGCTTTGGTACCTCCAGAAACCGTGTAGACAATCACGATAATCCCAATGACAATATTAAGCACAGTAAGATTCCATCCTAACACTGCAGATAAAATAATAGCTGGGGCGTAAATCGTGATTCCAGCCGCAAGACTTCGTTGGATTAGAAATAGAATCGCAGCAAGTGATCTGGTTTTAAGATCAAATCTACTTTCTAAATATTCATAAGCGGTAAAGACCTTAAGCCGATGATAAATGGGAATAAAAACCAGACAGATAATCACCATCGCAATCGGAAGTCCAAAATAAAATTGAACGAATCCCATCCCGCTATAAAAACCTTGTCCTGTGGTAGATAAGAAGGTAATGGCACTCGCTTGTGTTGCCATCACGGATAAACCGACAGTCCACCATTTTGAGGTATTACCACCACGAATATAATCTTCTACATTTTTGCTTCCCTGTGTTTTGTATACGCCATAAAGCACAATAAAAACCAAAGTGGCTCCGAGAACAATCCAATCAATAATTTCCATATTAGACGTATTGTTTCATTAAAAGATAGAATAAAATAAAATAGATCACATTGGCTATGAGAACGACTGTGTACGACTTTTTCCAAACATATTTAGGTTCTTTATCCATCGTGTTATCCTTTTACTTTTTTCGGATTCTCTTTTCCTATAGAAAGCATATTTGAAAATAGACGATAGGCGCCAGAAACTCCAGCAGGTAGTTCTCTAAAGAAGCTCAACCCTGTATAAATATAATGCCCTTCTCCATACGGAGCGACCAATAAACTACCTTCTTTAGGCGTTTCTCCTTTGTCCTGCATAGAGAGAATAGGCGTGTATTCACTAGACCACTCATCAGGAAAATAAAGACCTCTTTCTTGAGTCCACCCTTCAAAATCTTTTTGGGTAATTTTGTTCGGAAAATTCATTAGTGGATGATCTTTGGCTAGGATTTTCACCTCACTGTACTCATCTGTCACACGATCACGGGAAAGCTTCATAGGGTAGGGGGCTCCAATTTTTGTATCACCCCAACGACCACTGGTGTTATATTGAGCGATCAATGTCCCACCTTCTTTTACGTATGCTAGCAATGTGGGTTGTTTGCTTTGTAGTTCATCTACCACATTGTAGGCGCGGATCCCTACAACAACTGCATCAAACTGCGCTAATCGTTCCTTCGTAATTTCTTCTGGTTTAATGATCGCTACTTGATAGCCTATTTGTTCTAGGTTTTGCGGTACCGCATCACCCGCTCCTTGAATATAGCCTATGTAGTCTCCTCTACGTTCTATGTCTAATCGGACGACTTTTGCTTGTGCAGGAAGGAATAAGGATTGTAACGGAATATGGCTATAATCAATCTTTACTAATTCTTTATCGTAGGTTGTAGTACCTACGGTGATTTTTGGTGTCAAGATTCCTTCACTCTGATTTGCTGGCGGGGTTACGGTAAAATTAATGACTTGCTGTTCTCCTTTTTTAGCAATCATTACTGGAGCAGTTTGCGGAGACACTTTCCAACCTTTAGGAATGTCTAATTGTAAAGTACCTGTAAGTTCGTTTTTGTGGGCTGTGACTGTCACAGGAATTTGTTTTGCCTCTGCATTGGCAAAGATGAGGACTTTGTCTTTAATGCTCGAAGATGCTTCAGGAACAATTTCAAATGGCTCATACACTTCGCCTTTCACACGATCATTGTATTTATAAACGATAGGTTTATCAAAATTGAAAGCAACACCTTCAATGACAATTTCAAACGTCACTACATTTCTTTTTGGTGTTTCTGGCTTTCCAATCAACCTGCGATCGTCTACTCGGTACATTCCTAACGTACCTTGTTTTTCTAACCAATAGGCATTGGTAGAAGCAAATTCATTGGATACGGTCACTTTTTCTTCTCCTTGATAGCCATTATTTGTCATAAGTGATTCACCGATTAAGGTGCTTTTTTTAGTAGGAATCCCCACACTATTCAGGGTCATAGCAACATCACTTCTATTAATGGCTTCTAGTTTTAAAGTAACTTCTTCTCCTGTGGTAGCCGTTTGTGTATTTGCAACGGCTTCTAGGTAGAGTCCCGCACAGGCTGCGATCAACTCTTTCAATTCTTCGCTTTTTATGGTTTTCCAGTGTTGATCTTCTAGTTTTTGAAGTTCCTTATATGCTTGCGTAAGTTTAGGAACACTTTTTTCTGGGTGGGCGTGGTCAAAGTTTTTTTCGACAGCTTGTAAGAGAGCTGCTACTTTGTCGCTTCCTTTGACACGTCCCCAAGAAGTGTCAATCCCTTGAAATACGTCATCATTACTTGGCATCGTACCACGCAATAATTCAAAATACGTTTCATTGCTTCCGCGGGTTCCTGTATTTCCAAACCCTTGTGATTTATGCTGACTTCGACTCAACGAGGAGATTTCTGTATTTGACATTCCGTAGCTAGGGTAGTAAGTGCCTACATCCACTTTTACGAGATTGGATTTGTCCGCTTTCGCGAAAGCGTCTTGGCTCCCATAAAACCACCAGCTGGTATTGAAAAACTGGCGTTGAGGTTGCCACGTTTCTGTGTACTGTAATTGATCGGGATATTTTGAAGGATCATTCACCAAGTCAAAGGCTTCGACGCTCAACATGGCGCTAGAAGTATGGTGTCCGTGCGTAGATCCTGGTGATCTATGATCAAAGCGATTGATAATCACATCGGGCTTAAAGGTTCGCATTGCCCAAACAACATCGCTCAGCACTTCTTCTTTGTTCCAAATAGCGAGGGTCTCATCGGGATGTTTTGAATAGCCAAAATCATTGGCTCTGGTAAAGCGTTGTTCACCACCATCGGTCGCACGCGCGGCAAGGAGTTCTTGCGTACGAATTATACCGAGGAGTTCGCGAAGTTCAGGCCCTATAATATTCTGACCTCCATCGCCACGGGTAAGGGAAAGGTAGGCAGTCCGGGCTTTTACCGTATTTGAAAAATAAGAAATAGCGGTGGTGTTCTCATCGTCAGGGTGTGCAGCGACATATAGGACAGAACCTAAAAAATTGAGCTTTTTTATGCCTTCATAAATCTGAGAAGAGGTTGGTTTTTTGGGCTTTACGGTGATTCCTTGTGCGTTTATTTTCGCGCAAAGCGAACAAATAAGCAGGGTAACTACAAAAGTAATAGTGCGCATTGTATGTGGTGTATTGAGTCTTCTCAAATATAACCAAAATGGATGCGAGCAGGAATCCTTTAGAGTTTCTTTAACTTTTAGCTGTTGGTCGTTGGTCACTTTAGCTCTTAGTCTTTGGCTTTTAGCTAGTGTATGTATCTGAATATAGATTAACGCTTCTGATTTATTGATTTTAGAATTAGAGTACTATTCTAAAATAGAGCAATACTGAATTTTGCATATCGCTGATTAGAGTTGATTGTTTTTGGATTGATATTTCCGACTTCCGACTTCTGACTTCTGACTTCGTATCTCGTACTTCGTCACTCATACCTCGTACCTCATTCAAGTCCAAGATCCGTTCGTAATCCAGCATCTGCATTGCTATTTTTAGACCAATAGGCGCTTTTAATAGTTTTGATGCGGGTGGCTTTGGTGGTGAGTGCTTTGCCGTTGGCTCCATAGCCATCTACATACGTATCTTCCCAACTTTCTATGATGTAGGGAAATGCTTCTGAAAACTGAATGTTAAGCGTGCGCTTTAATTCGGGATATTCTAGGGTGTACGATGAAGCGGTTAAGGTTCCTTTTGCTTCATACGCTTTCAACGGAATATGTTTCATGCGGGTATATGAAAAGTCAGGGATGGCATTAAATTTTCCTGTCGGCAAGGCGGTTGGGTCGATACGGAGTTGTGTCCATAATTCGTTTTCTAGAACGTCTTTTGGAAGTGTAAATTTTTGATCGGCTTCTCCTTCAAAATAAGAGTGGGAGCTGACTTCAAACTGGTCACGGTTATTGATTTGGGCATATTGGTGTCCGCACCATTCTTGCATACTTTGTGATACTTTAATGGCATGTTTTTCTTCAAATACAGGATAAAACGTACTGGTCATAACCGAATACGGATAAATCCCAGTATTGAAGTTTTTAGTGGCATTTATTTTTAATACAGGAATATTACGTTCGTTCTGACGGTCAGCTTTTACTTGTATTTCTGGAAGGAAATCTTCGGTTACATAAATGAGAACCGCGGTGCCATCACGCATTTCTCCATACCGGGCTTGTTCAAGTTTGTAGGAAGATATTTCTGCTTTCCCAGCATACCAATAATCTTTAAATTCCTGAGAGATCGTTCTGTTCTTTGTAACCTCTAGGGTGCTATTTGCTGTAGACATTTCAGCAGTTTCTGTAGTTGTAGGATCACCTTTGCAGTTGGCTAGTAGTGCAATAAGTGCCATAGCAATCATTAAAAAAAATAGCGTGCGATCGAGTTTGAATAGTTTTTCGGGAAATGACATAGCTTTTATTTTACCTTAAAATTACTAAAAATTCAAGAGTCTGCAAGCTGCATTAACGTTTCATACACTTTATGTGTAGGCAATCCCATCACATTAAAATAAGATCCTTCTAGTCGTGTAACCGCGATGTAACCAAACCATTCTTGTACGCCATAACCACCTGCCTTGTCAAACGGTTGGAAATTATCTATGTAATAATGAATCTCTTCTGCTGTCAGCGTTTTGAAAGTCACTTTTGTGGTATCATGAATCACAACTTGTTTGTGAGGAGAGGTAAAGCAAACACTTGTAATCACTTCATGCGTATGTCCAGAAAGACTTGAAATCATTTCAAATGCTTCCTCTTTATCTTCTGGTTTGTTAAGGGCTTTATCTTGAAACCAAACAATCGTATCGCTTGTAATTAGAATATCATTTTCTTGTAATTCTTTGAAAGCAGCAGCTTTTAATTGGGCTAGGTAATCAGTGATTTCTGCCCCTTTGTAATGCTCTGGAAACACCTCATCAATAGGTTTGAGTTGGATAGTAAAGTCCAATCCAAGCTCTTTAAAAAAGAATTGTCTACGAGGGGAACCAGAAGCAAGAATGATATTTTTATGCTGTAATCGTTTAGATAGCATTTGCAATAGTATATGATATGAATGGGATGGATACAATGCCTATAAACATGATAATTTTTAAAATAAGCGAAAGTTTTGAAAACTGACTTTTCTTATCGGCTTCCCATAATTGTGTGGCGACGTACCCTAGTGGAGCAACGACTCCAAAAAATAAAATCCCGACGGTAAATTTGTGATCGTATAAAAAAGTAAATGTATACCAAGAGATAAGCGTCATCGTAACTAAACTTAGCACCGAAGCAATACGAGCCGTTCTTTGTGCACCAAGAATAATAGGTAACGTTCGATACCTTGCCACATAATCTCCTTGAATATCTTCTACATCTTTTACAATTTCTCTAATGAGGTTAATTAAAAATGCAGCGATAGAGATGTCAAGAATAATATGTAATAGCAGTATTTTTAACTCATCATTATACCCTGGATCTATCGGTAATAGCTCAAATATAGCTACAATTGCTATAGACATCGCGACTGTTAAGCTTACGAGTACATTCCCAACAAATGCGACCTTTCTAAGGAATCTAGAGTATACATATAACGCAAATCCAGTACCTGCAAAAATGAGAAAGTACAGAGGTTCTCTTAAAACAGCGGATAAAGTAAATCCAAAGCCAACACCTACAAATGTAAATAGATAATAGAGGAATTTAGCTCGTTTCTCGTCAACAGAAACCCCTACAGTTCTGCGTTTGGGTTTGTTGATTTTATCAGCAGTGCTATCTATGATATCATTAATAATATACCCTCCTGCAGCAATACATACCGTAGCGATCACTAGAAAAAGAAAGCCTAATTTGCTTAATGTGAGTTCAATATCAAAAGGTCTAAAAAAGCCTTCCATAATGATACATTGCATAACAATGATCATTATCAAATTAGGAAATCGGATAAGACGTAAATACTTCACTTAGGTTTGGTCTGTGCGGTGTGTAGAACAAAGTAAAGTAAATTAACCAGAGTATGAAAAAAAGTTGTGAGTTTTTAACGTCTACTTTATAGATGTTTCTCACTCAAGGAGCAAGTTAACGCATAGAATCTTGTGCAACTTTTTTCACTTCAATACCTATAGAATCTATTTTCGTTTCTGTCGTTTCTTTAACGGTATTTTGAGTTGCTTCTATAATATTTGTCAGATCTCTCATTCCTTCGACATCTGTTTCATTTTTAGTTGGATACATCTCTTCATCTGTCAATCCTTCTGAGGTTTTCCAAGTTTCGCCTAATTGCTTTAAAATAGTTTCTTCCCATTGCGAAGGATGTTTGGCATCTACCCAAACCACATCCCGATATTCTACGTCAATTAGCGCAAGATCTGGTGTTGCAGCACCATCAAATTTTTTGCTGTCATCTCGTTTGGCAGCAATGGTACTGATCACAAACATACGCTTACGACCTCCTATATGTTTAACAAAGGGTCTAAATTCGACGGGTTTATTCACAGACCAATCATATTCTTTACGAGACTCAACTACCTTTAATGGCATCGCTGATACCCCTGCAAGCCCTTCTTTTTTAGCCGCATGGTTGTAATAATACAACTTGTCGGTTCCGTCACCAGGAATTAACACGCTAAAAGATAAACTCGTACGCTCTTCTCCTATAGGCTCTAAACCAAACCAATGATACAAACCACTATATGCTTGGGTCTCAATACCACTCCAATTAAAATCAGTGACAAAAGGTTGCTGATTCTCATCGTCTTTAAGATCAGGAATTTTTACAGCCGTTTCCATATTCCATGGTAACGGATCTGTGAATCCGCCTAAAAACTGAAGTGATTTCGCTTGTAAACGAGATACTTTTTCACTCAGTGTATTTTGCCTAGTCAAAAACGGATAATTTTGTGTTTCAGAAGGCGAGATGTACGTTCCTTTACCGATGGTAATTCGCTCTAAATAATCAGCTGCCGTATGCTCTCCCGCTTCGATAATCATCACGCCGCCATACGATGGATACGGGAAGAAGAAGCCTTTCCATTTAATGAGGTTGACAACCTGTACCCATTTGCCTTCATCATTTTTCATATAATACACCTGGCTAGGTTCTAACGTAAATAACTGAAAGAAATTAAAACGTTGTACCACTGCATTATAAGTATTTCTACTAAAGGCTAGTGATTCTCCAATAGAAAACGTTACAGGCACTCTGTTTTTATCAGCAAAACGTGGGAAGGGAGAAGTACTCTCTACCGTAAAAAGCTCTTCCGTATTATCATTCATACGCTGGAACATATATTCCTTAGCTGGCTGTACAGCCATCGTCCACTGATTCACGGTGTCGATACGTACCAATTGTGGAGGCGATACTTCCTGTGTCTCTCCAATGGACTCATACGCCATCGTCACAATATTATTGTACGGTTGAATCCGTTCGTTTTGCGTAAGTGGCAATTCGTGAATCTCCACGAGATTCAAGTTGTTGTACACATTATACGTTTGCATATACTGATACAATCCTGTTCTCCAACCCGCAAACCATAAGACGCCAAAAAAAGCAATAATCCCTACCAGATATAAAAGGCGTTTTCCTGTATGTGCGCTTGCGCGAAACTTTCTAAGCATAAACCACAAGAACAACAGACTGATGAGAATAATAAAGATGTATTTACGTACAAATAATAAAGCCGGCTGATAGTCGTCTCGTAAGAAGAATAACAGCAATACCAATACGATCGCACTGATAATTAAAATACGTTTTTGTTTGCCGCCTTTTTGCCAATAGGTTTTTATCATGGGTTTTGTTTTATGCCCGCGTAGGCGGATAATTCATTTCATATCCGCGAAGGCGGATGTCTCATGTTTCTTCTTGTCACTCTTTATTCTATTCCCGCTTTTTAAGAGAAAAGAATATAGAGCATAGAAAATAGATTTTTTGTTGTTTACGCCTTCGCGAAAGCGCACTTAACTTTATTTATTGTTTATCTAGCTTAATCAATCACCTCACATTTTTACTTCAACAATCAAAAATCAACAATCATTCATCACTCAATCATCATTTAATCATCCCTTTATCCTTCAACCGATCTCTAGCACTTTTTTTAGGCACTTCTTCAGTAGGAGTTTCTTTGGTTTCTGGAGTCGGTTGCTCTTTGGGTTCAAAACGGTCTTTTACATCTTCGGTAAAATCTTCGACCATTTCTTTTCCTTTGTCAAATACTTTTTCAAAGTTTTCTTTTTTTGTACTATTTCGTGCAAACAAAAACGCCGAAGCGATATACGTACCAATCAATGTGCCTACAATCGCCGAAACAAAATATTGCACAAACGCCTGAATAGGTGTTGCATATTGCAAAATAATAGCCGCTACAATAAACAGTAAACTGATATATACGA
>Ga0115552_1002567_pt1 | contig 10348 bp, 5 predicted proteins | sample COGITO_mtgs_1103_3_FD_87178 | JGI IMG/M metagenome (GOLD analysis project Ga0115552, IMG submission 87178) | Pelagic marine microbial communities from North Sea - COGITO_mtgs_110328 | ecosystem: Environmental > Aquatic > Marine > Epipelagic | place: Germany:Helgoland, sampling site Kabeltonne...
GAGTTTTAGAAACAGAACGAATGATGAAGAAAAATTTCCCGGTCGGGACTCGATATTTAATCAATCGAAACGGAGGCAAAAATTTCTCCATCGAAAAGTATCGATGGTCGGTGTTAGGTTTGACATTCTTGAGTTACACGATGTATCACGCGACGAGGAAACCGCCTTCGATTGTGAAATCTGTTTTAAATCCAGACTCGACGCAACGAGAGTTAGGGAGAGACGGGTGGGAACCGTTTAGCGGCCCGGACGGGAACTCTTTGTTAGGCTCGATCGACGTTTCGTTCTTGGCGGCGTATTCCATCGGGATGTTCTTTTCCGGGCACATCGGCGATTCGATGGATTTGAGGAAGTTTTTAACCATTGGAATGATTGGGTCTGGTTTTTTCGTCTGCTTGTTCGGTATGGCGTATTTTTGGGACATTCACTCGATGTATTATTTCGTCCCGGTGCAGATTATGGCCGGGGTGTTTCAATCAACCGGGTGGCCTTCGGTCGTGTCTGTGGTTGGGAACTGGTTTGGAAAGAGCAAAAGAGGTTTGATCATGGGTATATGGAACGCGCACACGTCGGTGGGGAACATTCTTGGGTCGTTGATTGCGGCGAGATGTTTGAGAGACTCGAATTGGGGTATGTCGTTTATTATCCCTGGCATCTTGATGGCGGTAAGCGGCCTCGTGATTAACTTGTTTTTAGTCGTCGATCCCGAGGATGCGGGACACGCGTCACCGCATGACACGTCATCGCACCAAGAAGGAGGGGATATTAGCGAAGATAGAATTGCGTTGACGTCAGCAGCTGGTGGAGGTGAATCGATGTCCTCCATGGCGTCCTCGGACGACGAGAGAGCGTCGACGCCTGGATTAGGCGGGTCATCGCGCTCAGGATTCGCGGAGAGACACCAAAGCGAGGCGGTTGGATTTAGAGCGGCGCTCAGAATTCCTGGCGTCGTGACGTTCTCGCTGTGTTTGTTCTTCACCAAACTCGTCGCGTATACGTTTCTTTATTGGCTTCCGTTCTACATCGAAAGAACGGAAATTGGTGGCGAGTATTTATCGGCAGCAAAAGCGGGCGAGTTATCGACACTTTTTGATATTGGGGGTGTCGTTGGAGGTATTTTAGCTGGATATTTGAGCGATAAATATAACGCTCGCTCCATGGTCTCCGCCGGGTTTGTGTACGCGTCTATTCCAGTTTTGTATTTGTACCGAGAGTACGGATCTTTATCGATGAACGTGAATATTGGATTTATGATGTTGGCGGGGGTTTTAGTGAATGGACCATACGCGCTCATTACGACCGCAGTATCCGCGGATTTAGGAACACACGAAAGTTTAAAAGGTAACGCGAAGGCGCTAGCGACGGTGACGGCGATTATTGATGGTACGGGATCGATAGGGGCGGCAATCGGACCGATGTTGACTGGGTACATTTCTAGTCGAACGAATGATTGGAACAACGTCTTCTATATGCTTTACACGGCTGATTTAGTCGCGGGATTATTACTCACTCGCTTGGTCTTGAAAGAAATTCGCACTATGGTTGCGTTGTAATTCATCTTCAGTTATATACATGTAGTTTTCAAAAGTGAATATCAAAAATAAACAGATGTTGGTTAAGGTACTCACGCTCGGGTGTATTTTTGTTTGTACTTTCCTTTTATTTTAAAATCTCACCCCAACTCATTCGGATGATCTCTTGATCCCGGATCTCATCAAGTATTGCTCGCTCGCTTGGATTCTGCTCTCGATCGCTTTCACACCTCGTTGAGCTGCTTCTTTCCAACTTTGTAACAACTCTTTCGCTGTTTGTCTCGCCTCATTGGTCATGCTACAATCGTCTTCGGCAATAGCGCTTACGGCGGATGCGATGGGAGAGAGCTCTAACAGTTCGAGACTCATATCGACATCTTTTAAAGCGTCCAGTGCAGAAACAGCGCGTTCCGGAGGTAACGTGTTCGAACTGAGACGGGTGACGATACCTCGAGCGATGTCGCGAAGTGCTTCGACCGTAGACGCGTCTGCTCTTTGCATCGTCCACGTGAACGAGGCTTGCAAATTTTGCCTTTGATTTTCAGCAACTCCACCGCAAATTTTTCCATTTTTCTTTCCAGCGTGAGTTCTGTTGGTCGTGGTGGTGGCGGCGTTGGTGTCGTTTCTAGACATCGTTTTACGGATGTTTTTTTCGTATCCGTTTTTGTACGTTTTCATCACGGGGTCAGGAGCCATGCGCGCGTTCACGTCTTGCTCCGAAGCTTCCTCGAGATCTTTGCGCTCTTTCTTGGTGAGCGGGGTTTTTTTGAGAACTTCGTCCAACCACGCCTTCGCGTCCGCGGCGTTTTTAAACGACGGAGGGTTCCACGACGGCTCGCACAATCCACGCAATTCATCTGAAACGTTATAATTGTAATGACCGTTCGAGTTCTCTTTTCTTTCCTTGATGATTGCAAAAATACCTCTCTCATTCAATACCCGCGAACGAAGATAGAAACCGGATCGTTTGTGGAACGGATTTTCCTCCATATCTTTCTTTGACGCAATGGAGGGCGCGTTAATCTCTTCGTAGGAGGAAAATCGACGATGTGATAACGATAATTCTCCGCAATCCAAGTCGTTAAGCTCTTGTTCATCGAAATTTGCAAGGCTGTTCATGATATCAGAGTCGTAAGAAAATTTCTCGTCGAACGCGCCACCGCCGTTGTCAACATCCGATGTATGACGAAGGTCACCTCCTGCTTCTCCTGTTTTAAATTGAACAACTTTGATACTGTTGTTGTTGTCGTTGTTGTTTGTATCGTTATTCTCGTCGTCGCCGTCGTTGTTGTCGTCGTCGCCGTCGTCGTCGCTCTCGTCACCGGCAATCGTGCGCAAGAACGGATCTTCGCGATGCCCAAAAAAATCTTCATTCTCGGCATCTTTGCTTCCTCGTCGCAGCTTCTTTGTCGTCGGAGAAGGGTATTTGATGGAAACGAATTTTGGTTCCGTCTTTGGTTTTTTTCGCATCTTGTGTCCTATTTGCCTTTCGGCATCCTCTTCTGCTTCTCTTTCTTCCTCTTGTCGCTGTTTCAGACGCTTCTCCGTCATCTTTCTCTCGTGAGATTCTTTTACCGTATGCACCGCGGATGAATATGCCAAATTTGACGCTATCCCTTGAGGAGGAATGCCCGTTTTCGCCCTTGGGTTCACCACGCGAGCATTTTCTAATCGTTTATGATCTTCGCCACCGTTTTCGTGCATATAAACGGCTCGCGTCTCATCTTTGTCGTTTTCAACAACCGCGCCTTCCAAGTTCATCTTTTCCAGCCACGCTTTCAACTCGTCTCTCGTCGCCGCGCGCAACGTCCCTCCAACACTCGCGAACGCTTTCGGTAAGTTCTTCGAGCTATAAAACGTGTACGACCCTCGATTCCTCGTCTGCTCTCCTTCGCAAATGAACACGTCTTTCGCCTTATCCTCTTTATGCGCCGCGAATATTTCTTTGCGTCCGAGAAGATTTTTTTGAGACGACGTTTTCGTCGAGGAGGAGGAGACTCGTCCTTTTGTTGTTGGGTTTCGTCCGCTGTTTTTTTTCTTCGACGCGACCACGTAGTGACCGAAATAATCGCTCAACAACTCCGTCGTCGTCGTCGTTTCTTCTTCTTTTTCTCCTTCTTCTTCGGGATATACTCGCGACGACATCATTTTTAGCCACGTTCAACCTCGTTCTCCCCTTCTTCGTCTTCTCTTTTTGCGGGGAAAAAATACGCGAAAAAGCGACGACCAACTGAAAGCTTTTCTCGTCGTCGTCCGTTTTTATCCTCGCGTTTGTTTCGTTTACGAACTACTACTCGCAAAACGCAGAGGAAAGAAGACAAAAGAAGAGAAGAAACGACGACGACGACGACGAGATCGACGACGCGGTAATAAAAGTCGCAACGCGCGCTTTTCTCCTTCTTCTTTTCTCTCTCGTATTCTTCTCTCTCTCTCTCTCTCGGGGTCTTCTTTTCCCCGCCGAAGTTGTGATATATACGAGAGGTCAAAATAAAACCAAAAATAATGGGATTTGGGGCGAAAAACGGAGCGGTTTTAAGCGCGATCGTAGAAATGCACGCGTTCGTTCTTCTTCTCGAACGACTTTTCAGTGGTGAAGCGAAGAAAAAAAAAACAGAAAAAGAAGGATGAACGACTTGTGTCAAATTTCTTCAAAAAAAACAAACCATCTTCATCATGTTGAGACGAAGCGCGGTGACGTTCGCCGAAAGAGCGCTCGCCAGCAGCAGCAGAACGAGAACGTCGAAACTGGCAACGACCGCGCAGAAGAGAGGGATGGGTGCGTTTTTTTTTATCTCTTTACTCTTCTTTCCTCTACTCTTTCTTCTCGTGAGAGAGTTGAAGGGAAATCGATCGTTTGATTTTGGTTTTCTTCCTTCTGTGCGTACTATGCTTTGCCGTGTGACTGACGTCGTCTTCTTTCTCTCTCTCTTTCAAACGCGCTCCTCTCTGATACATCTTTCGTATTATGTTCAGCTGGAGGCGAAGGCGGCGTGACGCACGAAGGGTTAACCATTCACCCGGCCGCGCCGGTGCATAAAATTCTAGGAACCGCCATGGGTGGGTTGATGTGGTTTTGGGTCATGTATAGATTTTACCACGACGGCGAGACGTTGATTTACGGACACGAACCGCATTTCTTACACGACGACCACCACGATGACGACGAAGACGGCCATAAGAAGCACTGATAGAAGAGAAAGACACACCCCTTGTAAAATCATTTATTATTATATATTAAACTAACTATATCGTAGTATTTACGACTTCACCGTCGCGCGTTTTCCTTCTTCCACGGCTTGGGAAGAGAGAGAAAAAGAGAGACTTCTAATCAAAATATAGGAACAAATACGTACTACGGTATGCTGGGTTTTTCTTCTGTTTACTTTTTCTAGTATGAATGCAAGTATTGATGGTATATGTATATTAATAGAAGTTATTGTACGTGGAGGATCTGAACCAGTTATAATCCGGGAGGAATTGCGTCGCGCCGATGGAGGCAATCACCAACTCTTGATCCCGAATGTATTTCCACGCCGTCTCCTTCACCGTCTCCGCGTTTACCGCGTCAATTCTCGCAAATAATTCCGCTCTCGTCATTCTCTTGCCATACGTCAACAATTGTCTACCAATTTCTTCCGCGTTCGACGACGTGGAGGACTCTTGGTGCAAAGTAAGAGACGCCTTCAAAGCTTGCTTCGCTCTTTCCACGTGTTCCGGTTGGCTTTGGTAAATCAAGTTTTGAAACTCGCGCATTACGGCAAACGCAACGTCGTCCAGCGCATCGTTCTTCTCCGTCGCTACGTGTACGCCGAACAAACCAGTGTCGGAGTAGTTGGTGTTGAAAGTCATGAAAGAGTTTCCTAAGTCGTTGGAGTGAAAGATTTGCGCCAACTTCGACGTCACATCCGACGCGCCCGGGGCGTTTTTATCCCACGAACCCAACATTGCTTGCATGACCAACAACGGCATTGCATCCGGCGACGTCCAGCTTGCACCCTTAAACGCGACCGCAAAGTTAGTCACTTTCATATCGTCGTCTCTGATTCGCACTTCCGAACCGGTGAAGTGTCCCGGGTCGGACGTGATGGCATCCTTGGTGGAGACGCCTTGCGTCGGCAAATCTTTGAACGCAGACTCTGTTAATTTCACCAACTGATCGTGATCAACCGCGCCAGTTCCGACTACAACCATTCTAGGCGCCGTGTAATGCGTTTTGATGTACTTTTCCAAATCCTCTCTCGTGATTTTTCTCACGTTATCCGCTGAGCCAAGAATGGTTCGACCCAACCCGGTATGCTGAAACGCCGTCGCGTGCAAGTGATCGAACAAAACCTCCTCGATTTCCTTCTCCACTTCCTCTGACTCTCTCAAAATGACCCCGCGTTCTCTCTCGATCGCTCTCTGCTCTAACGCCGATCTTTGCAAAATGTCCGACAAGATGTCCACCGCTTTGCCGATATCCTTCTTCAACACCTTGGCGTAATACGTCGTCTGTTCTCTCGACGTGTACGCATTCAAGTGTCCACCCATATCTTCAATCTCTTGTTCCAAAGACGCCGCCGTTCGTTTCGCGGTGCCTTTAAACGCCATGTGTTCCAGGAAGTGCGCGGTGCCGTTCGTCTCCTTGGACTCGTATCGCGATCCGGCATCAATCCAGACACCGATGGTGGCCGTTTCGCTATACGGCGTCGCTTCCGTGGCGACGCGTAAACCAGACGGTAAAGTCGTGACCTGAGGAGATAGCGTTGAGAATAAGAAGTGAGAAGAGAGTATTGCCCGCGTGAGTGATGCGTGGAAATGATTTGCCGAAAGAGAGAAAGAGAGAGAGAAAAGTTGATCGATCGGGTTAAAAATTCGATCCAACTTTTCCATTCTCTTCCCTCTGACGAACAGAGTTTGAAAGAGAGAGAGAAAGAAAGAGAGAGAGGAAGAGAAAAGATCGCCTTCGCGCTCTCTCTCTCTCTTTCTCTCCAAACCTATGTAAAAAAAGTCGCACAAACCTTGCACTCGTCTTGCGCCAAAATCCCTCTGTGCGTAAAGTTCTGCGTCTCCGGGGAGCTCCATTTCAAAAAGACGCTGTTCTCGTCTTGGCCTAACACCGGCGCCAAGTCCGAGGCCGCGATGGCCGCGAACGGTCGAATAATCGTTTCTCCTCCTCTGTTGATCGCGAAGCGTTTCGCGACCGATCGTGCGAGTGCTCTCGATGCCATCATCGTCTCTTTTTATGTATAGAATATAAAGAAGAGTTTCCTTTTGTGATGATTTTCCTCTTTTTTTGTGTTCTTTTTGGGGTTCACACACAGAGAGGAAAAATCACTCTAGATTTCATCTCTTTAAAAAAAGGAAAAAAATACACGAACAATAACAACAACGAGAGAAAAGAGCACATGCGCGCGAACGAGGAGCTGTTTGAAGATGCTCTCGTCGAGGAGGAACCGACGTCGACTCCGCCCGTGGCTCCTTTAGTAGAAGGAGGAGGAGGAGAAGAACGAGAAGAAGAGGAATTAGAAGAAGAAGGGACGATGACGACCATGGCTGGCCTTCTGGAAAGCGAAGCGGGGAGAGGGATCCACGCGAAACTGGAACCGTTTCTTGACCAGTTCAAACACGCCGTGGACGAGCTGGAGAGAGAGTGCGCTTTGATCGCGGAGAACGCGAAAGCAGACGCGGATGAATGCGCGAGAGAGGCGTTCAAAATATTGAGCGATTTGGAGAGGAAAAGCGAGGAGATGGAAAAGAAAAACCTTGGAACGAGACAAGATCAACTTTTGATTAAACAGAAAAGTCTGAAAGCGATGGAGCTGCTTACGAAGATGTGAGCAAAACGTAGGGTGGTAGTACTTTAGTACTGATACAAATATTCTCAGTTATATAATAGTATATACGCGCATTTTCATTCTTTACTCTAAACTACTACGTGGCAGTTATGCCAAGAATATTACCTTGGAAGGCCCCGTCTTCTACTCTAAACCACGGGAGCGAGGTCGTCACCACCCCTTCGGCTTGTAAAGCGGGTAAACGTTTCAAAGCGTCTCTGGATTCCATCCGATCATCGAACCAATACTTTTGACCTTCAATCTCGAAGAAATCTTGGTCGCCTTTACCTAAAATTAACACGCAGTCGTTCTCTTCGGCCATCGCAATCGCCGCTCGAACCGCGAAGAATCTATCCACTATGACGTATCGTCGGACCAAGTTTTGCAACTCTACTGCTTCGGATTGCGCGTTCGGATGAATCAAATACATATCTTTCATGAAAGGAATGTCGGTGATAATACCATCTGGTAATCGTTCTTTGACCTCGGGTAAGTCGTACACGCGACTCCGAAAGCCGTCGACGACATCTTCTAAAAGATCGTACGCGTCTTCGTTCTTCGGCGATTGCGTGGTGACAAAGACGACGTCGGCGTATTTATCCACCGTTTCGCCTAATTTACGTCGCATTGCTTTCTCAGTTCCATTATCAATGGTGGCGTTGATATCGTTGTTAGTACCATCCGCACCGACGACGACAATAACGCGTCGACATTGTGGAATGGCTCTCGCCGATTGAATTGCGTTCATGACATCCTCCGGCGTCTTTGCGCTATCGACTAAGGCGCAAAACTTCTGACCCTCGTCGACGAGTTCCATGCGGCCACCCGCGGGATTTGCGCGACCTAAACCTTGTGCGATATTTTCGAGAGGAATTTCTGTCGCTAATCCTGAAGCTATAGAAGCTAAGACGTTGGAAACGTTCGCATCTCCAACGAGCGCCGTTACAATCTCCGTTTCCCCAACTGGAGTAGATACTAAAACCGCAGTTTCAAAGAGAGACAAATCGACGCGCTCGCAATACACGTCCGCAATGTCTCTATGTTCACGTCTTCGCGCGTACGTTACTACTGGAACTTTGCAGTTAGAAATGATTTCAGAGGCGAAATCATCGTCCAAGTTTACGACGACGCGTTGATGTTTTGGATCATCTAGAGAACTAATAAACGCGAGCGATCTCTCTCGCCAGCTCTGAACCTCTTCTTCGGTTAAATTGCTTTCATAACTCGTCTCGAACGCATCTTCTTCTTTCTCTCCTTCTCCTTCTTTAATTAATTTTTCTTCAGTGTCTGCTTTCTCTTCGTCGTCTCCGGAGGAAGCCGAAGTTGACGTTTCTTGGTCTTCATCGTCGTTGTCCTCGCCGCCGTTATTCGCGGCGGTCATTCTCGGAGAGTTTGTGAAGACAATGATGTCTACGTTGACGCTATCGATGTGTCCTTTTAATAAACTTTCATCAGAAATTTCCACGGCGACGGCGGAAGCGCCAGCGTCTACCATCCCGGCTAGAATTTGCTGGTTTTGCAACGCATCCGGAGCGCTCTCTGGAATCTCGTACTTCCCTTGATACGGCGCGAGCCATCCGGGCGCAGAACACGCTCTGCCTTCGGTTAAATCTTGCTCCTCTGGAATCCAAACGCCGCCATGTTGCGTAATTTTCATTTCAGGAACGATCGGATCGAGATGTATTTCCTCAGCGCCGCAAGATGGACACGAAATAAAGTCGCTCGATCCCATCTCTGTTCTCACATCTTTTGGAATGCACGTCGCGCCACACTCCGCGCACGAGTGTGGAATTTCATCCAAGTCTTCTTCCGATATTTCTGGCGTGACGTAGTACCCACTCGAAGTAACAACGCCGGCGCGATTGGAGTACTCATCCTCGTCGCCGTATTCGTCTTCGTCGTCCTCGTCCTCGCTTTGGTCGTCTGCCCCGTTCTTCTTCAAGGTCCTTTCGCTTGCTTCGAAGATTGATTTGATTAAATTACACGTGGTATCTTTACCGCGATGACCTAGAACACCTGCTATGACCAACTTTCCAGATGGGTCTTCGTAAAACGCCTTTCCGAGTTTCCCGAGAATACCTTTGGTGCTCTTCACCACTGCCACGGGCGCTCCGTTGGCGTTTTCCGCGACCCCATCTTCTCTCTCGGAAACAACCGCCACGGCACCTCGCAACGCTATCGCGTCGCTCACGTCGTCGTGTCCATCGTGCGGATCTTGATCGTCGGACGAGTTATCCACGCACACGAAAAGATCACCCGGTATTGCGTACCGAGCGTCCGAGACAATACCGCTTATTTCCACGTCTTCCTCCTCCTCTAAATCTATCCATTTTACGACGTCAATGTTTGCCAGTTCAAACGTGTCTCGCAACAGACGAACGTTTTCATCACCATCATCATCTTCATCATCATCATTTTCCTCGTCTATTCCTTCTTCATCATCATCATCTTCTTCTTCGTATTCCTCGCCTTCTTGATCTTGATCTTGATCTTGATCGTCGTCTTCTTCTACATCTCCTTCTACTACTTGTTCTTCTTCATCTTCTTCTTCAAAGTATTCCTCGTCGTCATCTTGCGCTTTGCTGATGAAGCTCAACCGTCGACGATTCGGAAAACTCCCGAACGCAGCAGTAGCAGTATTCGACGACGAGGACGACGTCGTCGTCGTCGAATAAAAGGAAAGTGAAGTCGAAAAACTCAACGCGTGGTTTTTGCTCTTCAAAGAGAAGGAACCAACACGATTGAAGAAAAGACCGCAACCATAATTCGAACAACGCGTTGTTGCACGAAATCGTCCAAATCGCGCACAACATCGCGCGACACCTTTTCCTCCTCTTTTCGATGATTTTAACGAAAAAGGAGAAGAAGAAAAGGGGGCTTTTCTTTCGCCGGACGTTCTCATCGTCCCAAACGTCGTTCCATCGTTATTCGCGCGTGGTAATGCTCCGCTCAAAGAAGAAAACAACATCATCTCTCGTGCGAGCTCGTAAAACCGCCGCC
>Ga0115552_1002575_pt1 | contig 10332 bp, 8 predicted proteins | sample COGITO_mtgs_1103_3_FD_87178 | JGI IMG/M metagenome (GOLD analysis project Ga0115552, IMG submission 87178) | Pelagic marine microbial communities from North Sea - COGITO_mtgs_110328 | ecosystem: Environmental > Aquatic > Marine > Epipelagic | place: Germany:Helgoland, sampling site Kabeltonne...
GAAGAAGGTCTAACCTTTCGTTTTATTTCAAACGAAAGGCCAAGAAAAAGCGGGAGATATCTTCTTCCTGCGTGCACTTTTAAAATCTGATGAAGCAAAAAAAAAAATTCATCTTCTTCCAAAAAGCAGGGGAACAACACAAAGAGAAAGAGAATCAACACTTTCGCCTCATTTTTTCTCCCTTCATTTATTAAGCGCACACACGAACACAAACACGCACACACACACACGCACACGCACTATTTATCCAACAACAACAACAACAACATCGTAAGTTAGTAGTAGTAACAGAGGAAATAATGGGAGGGAGAAAGACACCAGCGACGCCTTCTTCTTCGAATGAGAATACTACTAATAATGTGTTCTCATCATCATCATCATCGATTGATTTCCAGTCGCCTCGTTTCCAAGAGAGTTTACACTGGCTCCAATCCACGCGAAGAGGAGAGTTACAAGAAAAAGCAAAGAGCGTACGAGAGGACGTGATGAAATTGAGGAGAGAGAACGAAAAGTTAGCCGCGACAGCTGGAGCTGCGACGACGTTTCGAGATATTTCCAACAACAAAAACAACAACCAAAGAATACAGTTATTATCGCCGGCACCTTCGCCGGAGGACATGCAAAAGATGAAGACGGAGATGCTCTTGTTGCGAGCGCAATTGCTCGAACTCGACTCGAAAGAACGGAAAGAAATAGACCGAACGGCCGAGGAGATGGCTCTGAGAGAGTTGAAATTAGAACGCGAACGAAGAATACACTCGACGGAAAAGTTGAAAGGAAAACTGTTCGAGCTGCAAACGGCGCACGAGAAAGCGTTGAAAGAGTGCAAGAAGCTTAAGGAAGATTTCGAAAAGGCGAAATATGAAAATGAAACGACTGCGAACGAGAAAGAGGAAAAGTTGCAGAACATCTTGAGAAGTTCGGAGCAACAGTTGCAAGAGGTGAACCAACAGTTGTCCGATTTGCAAGAGGAGCGAGAGACGGAGACGGAGAAGTTTAAATCGGACATCGAATCAGCGATTTTAGTCTCAGAGACGCGAGCAAACGAGGCTGAGTTGCAACAAAAAGATTTGGAGATGAAGATTAAAACGTTGAAAACGGAACACGAGGAAGAGATCAAAGCGTCGAGGATGAAAATTGAAGAGTTGGAAAACGCGTGCGAATCCATACGAAACGCAAACGAGGCGAAGGAGAGTGAGTTGGAAAAAGTCACGGAGAAATACACGGAGCAGTTGAAGTTGGCGCAGGAACACGACGACGTGATGACGAAAGTTTCGGACGAGTTAAAAGCGAATGAATTAGAGTTGCAAAGGTGTAAGTTGGTGATGGAAGAGATGATAGCAGCAAAGCAACAGAAAGCAATAACCGCAGAGGCGGAAACGCAAACGTCGTCGGTAGAAAATAACGCCGACGATGACAATAAAGATAAAGAAATGAAAGAAGAACACGAACGAGAGATTCAATCTATGCAAAAAGAAACCACCCTCGAAAAGGACGCGTTGCGGCAGAAAATAACCGCTTTGGAAGCGTCCGTCAAGTCTTTAGAGGTATCTTTGAGAGACAAACGAGAAGAGAGCGACTTGCGCCAGAAAGAGTTGAGAAGAACTCGCGAGGAACTCTTAACGACACAAACCGAACGCGACGAAGCCAAGGCATCCTCTGAAAAAGCGTTGTTAGATCTCTCGTCCGCTGTGAAGACAACTAGCGCATCCGAAAACGAAAACGCATTTATGATTACGCAACTGAATATTGAAATTGAACTGTTGAAACGAACGTTGAATGAAACCGAAGAAGCGTTGGCGCGAGCCCGAGAGGAGGTTGCGCAATCGAAAGTTCTCTTGACAGAAACGACAGAGTCGTTATCAAAAGCTCGAGAGGAAGCCGCGAAATCTGCACGAGCGCTTCTCGAAGCGAGAGAAGCACCTCCTGTAGTCGTAGAAAAGACTCCGGAGACTTCAACCGTTATCAACTTGAATATCAACGAAGGCGACGTCATTCAAAGCGACCATATTCAAGAGCTCACCGCTCGCGTCCTCGATTTACGTCAGCAACTCGAAGCGCAAAAGAAAATATTGTTAGACACCGAGTTACTTCGCGTTTCCGAGAGAGAAGCCGCTGCCACGCAAGTCAGAGCGCTCGTCGTGCGAACGAGCGACTTGTTGAGCGGTCGCATAAACAGTTCGTTGCTCGTCGAGTCTTCTTCCGTGGATGAAGGAGAAGGCGGGAACGTGGTAGAATACGTCGCAGGTACGTTAGACAGCTGGTTTGGCTTGGGAAAAGAAGAAGAACGAGAGAAAAAGTCACAAACCACCGATGATGAAGGTGACGATGATGAGAACGAATAGTCCGCTTAGATTGTATGTACTAGTATATTATTGACTTTAAAATTTTCAGTGACTTTCAACGAACTTGTTCGTCAAAACAAAACTGCTTCAAGGCACGCTTTTTTTTGCACAGCGTTTAGATACACACCACACATCACAATACGACGACGACGATCAGCAGAAAGAAAGAAAGAAGAAGAAGAAGAACAGAATGAGTTACTACCCGGACGACGACGGCGTAAAGCAGCGACAACCAGACGACGAGGGAAGAGAAGAACGAGAAGAGAAAAAGAAAACAAAAGGAGGAGTCACCGCGAAACAACATTTTCATCGAGAACAACAAGTCAAACAACATCCTCGAGAACAGGTACAAATCGTCCAGGTCGTGGACCCGCGACCACGGTACGTACCACCGGCGATCGGCGTTCCCGAGGATAACCCAGGCCCGATATTTCTCGGGCCTGGAAATCACGCGCCGATGATGTTGCAGTGTTACAGGTGTCAAAAGGAAGTTCTCACAGACGTGGAGCAAAAATCGGGAACGGCGAACGTTTTGGCGGCGATCGTGACGTTTGGGATTTCCTTGTTAGCGTGTCCAATTCCAGACTCGTATCACTTTTGTCGAGAGTGCGACGCGTTGATTGGTGTAAGTAAAGTAGCGTAAAAATGATAGAAGAATAAGATCATCCATTTTAAATTGATTGATGAATGCGCAGCTGTTTTGAACTTCTCGCTCTTTTATTTGCGTCCTTTGACGACGTAGTCTAACTCCTCCTTAATCCTCTCCTTGGATAACTCCTTCTTGTCCACTTGTTTTCCTTTCGAGGGAGGTTTCGGAACCGTGTCCACCGAAGGGTCCACATCGTGCCAGTACACCCCTTGTTTGTCTTTGAAAATATCGAAATCGGCTTCGTACGGAATGCCGGCGCCGATCGGCGTCCCCAACACCAACTCTCCGAGCACTCGAAGATTTTGGAACTCTTCACCGTACAACGCTTTCGCGTCTGCTTTTTGAAATCGTTCGTGCAAAATTTCCGCCTCTTCACAAATCTTATCGTCCTCTTTCTTCCACCACGACGGCAACATGGTCGGTTGCCCGTTTACGCCTTTTCGAGCTTTCCTCAAAAACGTAGCGAAATCGTTTCTCGCTTGCGGCCCAAACTTAATGGTCCCTAACTTGACATCTTTCGCGTTCCCGTGCACGTTGTTTGCAAACACCAACTCGTCTTCCACGCGCATGCGAAAGGCGTCGATGAACACTCTGTGCGCGCTTTCGTGCGGAATACCTTCGTCCCAGTTACACTCTCCGTATTTAATCGGCGGAACCATCGTCCCTTCCACAAAGTCAAATCCGTAATAATACATCAACGCGTGTCGCATGGCTTTCCCAGCCGGTAACTCCGCTTTCGGCGGTAACGGCGGCGCGTGTTTCACGTAATTCACCGCGAACTCCTTCACCTCCTCCAAACTCGCTCGCGCTTTCGTCTTCCCTTCTTCACCCGTCGGCACGACTCGCTTCGGTCCTCCTTCTTTGCAAATTTCCAACATCTTTTGGAAAAAAATCTTCTCGAACCCTTCGTTCATTTGCTTGTCTATCCTCGCCTGCGCGAGCTTTTTCTGTTCGTCGTCCATTTTCGGGGGTTTCACTCGCTTGTGTTTCTTGTTATTTTGTGCGTGTTTCGGCAACGGATTGAACTTTATCGTCGGTTTTCTTTCACCATCATCGGCGATGATATTATTATTATCCATATCTTGCTGCTGTTCGACAGTCATCTTCTTCTTTCTCTCTCTCTGTCTCTCTCTCTCTGTGTGTGTGTGCGTGCGCCCGTGTGTTATAACGTGTTACGTTGAATCCTTGACCACTACTCCTCTGTCTTCGCTGCTGCTGCGCGTGGATGATGATGATACTTTGTTGTTGTATTAAGAAGAGCAGAGAGGATAATGTTGATTTTTACGAGTACAAAAGATTTTTTCTTCTTTTCGAGCATCAGCATTGAGTCGTTTTACTTTTCTTTCTGCTATAATACATGCTACATCATACAACTTTACTATTCTTCTATCGCGTTCAAACGAATTAATGATGAAAAAGTCTCTTTTGACTCTCGTTTATTCTGTTTAAACCTTTGGCGGCTTCCTCGACCCTTTTTTGCGCCTCTATGGCGCGTTTGACGATGCTTCGCTCACCGAGCGCGCTGATTTCAGATTTCTTCTGCGCGTTTGGAGATGACTTTCCTATTCCGCTCGTGTTCGGCGAGGATGGGGAGTTGGCGGCTGATTTAGCGTTCTTCCTCGCCTCGGCGACTTTTTTGCGCAAGTTTGCTACGTCCTTTTTCGCGTCTCTAAAGGGCGGCGAGGAGGACTGCGAAGAGTTGGCGATTTCGGTTTTTTCGTCGATTGATTCGTCTTCTTCTTCGTCGTCGTCGTCGTCGTTGTCGTTTTGTCTTTGTTTTTCGTCTCTTTTCTTCGTAACGGCCGGTACTGTTGGTGGTGTTGGTACTGCTGCCAAAGATACGTCTCGTTTCGAAAGCACGTCGTGCTCTTGCCGCGCTTTTTGTTGAGACGCGTTCTTCACGCTCGTCTCTCGTAAAGTCGCTTCCTCTATGATGCGTTTAGAGTTTTGTCGCTCTAAAACTTCCACGCGACGTTTAGCTTCGGCTTCAGCTTCCGCATACTGCTTCGCGCTCGCGCTCGAGGCTTCTAGTCGTGCCTGCAACGTCATCAATTCGAGCTCGTGTTTCGATATTTCTTCGCTCAGTTTGTCTTCAAAGTTACGCTGCTTCACTTCGGCGGATCTCTTCAAGTTTTCAATCGATCTCTTCAGAGTGAATATCTCTTTATCTCTCAGGCCGAGAAGTTTATTTTTCTCCGCAACGGCTGTTTCGAGAACCGCGCGCGTTTCATCGTGAACAGCCTCCTCTCGCGCGCGTTGTTGCTGTTCTCGTTCACCTTTAGAATTTTCTTCTTCTTTTTCTTTCGCATCGTTCGTATCGTTTTCGTTTCCAGCCTTTTCGTCGAGTCGTACGTTCTCCTCGAGCATAGCTATTTGCTCGTTGATGACGTCGTCTAAAGACTCGACTTCTCGCTCTAATCGCTGAATCGATTCGCTTTGTTCTTTGCACGTTCTGCGCAACTTTTCGACTTCCTCTTTTGAAGAGTCGTTTTGAGGAGGAGGACGAGGAGGAGATTGTATCACCGATTTTTCCTCTAATTTCTTCTTCAATTCCCCGTTCAACCGCTCGATTTCCTTCCTCATTTCCACTAATTCAGCTTCTCTTTTCGTCTCTAATTCCTCTCGCTCCCTTTTCTTCCTCTCGTCTTCTTCTTTCTGGGGACTCCACGCTTTTTGCAACATCTCGACTTGACTCACGTGTTTCTCGCGTTCGCATTTCATCTCCTCTTCCGCCTTTTTTTCCATCTCTTCGCGTTCTCTTTTAAACGTCTCCTGTAAATCTTCTCGCATCTTCTCTTCCTTAATCTTCATCTCTTTCTCCTTCTCGTTCAAACGTTCTTCAATCTCTTTCGCGTGCTTCTCCACCGCTTTCAACTCCTCTCCTTGCAAAATCAACACTCTTTTGTTCTCGCTCAACTCTTTCTCTCTCTTCAACACCGCGTTCGCTAATTGCTCGATCGTTTTCGTTTGCTCCTCGCATTTCGTTCGACTGTCCAGTAAATCTTTCGCGTGTTTGTCCGCGACTTCTTGCAACGAGTCCGCTCTCTTGTGCGCCAGTTTAGAGTTTTCTTGCGTCACTTCCAGCTGGTCGATGTTCAAGTTCAACTCCCTTTTGAGTTGCACAAGAAGTCGGTTGGCGGCGATCAAATCGTTTTCGGTGGACTGTTTCTTGCTCTGAGAGCGAGAAAACATTGTTGGTGGTGGTATTCGTATATATTTTAAAAGTGCATGTTGGTTTCGCGCGTGAGTTTTAAGAAGGGTCGCAGTGAAAAGCGGTGTGGGTGTTGTTTATTTGTGTCGTTTCCTCCTCAAAACACAAAATGGATGATGGAAAAACAAGAAGAACAAACTGCTCAAGAGAAAAAGGATTAAAACTCGAATATACGTATTGTTAGATATTAAAAATTCGAAACCTACACACACGTGCACACGATCGAACGTTCGAACGATGGGTGTTGTTGCGACGGTTGATTTCTTTTTTGCTATGGTTGTTTGTTTTGCTGCAGCTTTCTTTCTTTCTCGCCGCGACTCACTCCTTCTTCTTCGAACGATTTTTCCACCCTCACTTCCTCCTCCCTTTTTTCATCTCTCTCTCTCTCTCATTTCATCTCTCTCTTTCTCTCTCTCTCTTCCTTTCTTCGTGTTCTCTCGAATCTTTTCGTTCAATTTCCTTCCTCACTCTTTTCGCGCGTTTTCACTGTTGTGTGTTGATGATTTTGATGTTTGTTTCTGTTGTTCTCTTTTTAAATACTATATTTAGTACATAAACGCCGGATCGTTGACGTCCATGTGGTGATCTTCCAAGTTCGTGTCAACAGATCCAGAGTCAACCGGCTTCATGATCATGAGCTTCACCAACTCGGCGGCAAAAGTAGCCAACAACGGCGCCTTGGCCAAAGCCTTCGCGATGTCAGAGTCGTCCGACTTGGAGATGGCAGCCATCTTTTGGTTCGCCGCCAACATGCCGTCCAAGCCAGCCTTGAAAGCCGGGTTGTACGTGTCAATGACTTGCGGAAAGATAGTCGCGGTCGTTTTGTTCGTTTGGTGGATGACGTGCATGTTGAACTTGGTGGTGTCCATGCCCAAAGATTCGTAGAATTCAGATCGAGAGTGATCGTTCAAGTACATGGTGACGTACACGGACAAGCAAAAGAATCGACTCCACAACTTGGCTTCCGTGTCGTTCAAGAATTCCGGTCTCGCCTTCAAGATGGCGGAAAAGAAGTCACCGTGTCTGTTTTCGTCTTGGCACCAGTTTTCAAAGTACTTGAAGATCGGGTACAACTGGTCGTCCGGGTTCGCTTGCAAGTGTCTGTAGATGGAGATGTATCTCCAGTAGCCGATCTTTTCGGACAAGTACGTCGCGTACATGATAAACTTCGGCTTGAAAAAAGTGTATTGTCTGTTCTTCGTCAAGAAACCCAAATCCAAGGCCAAGTTAAAGTCGCTCATCGCTTTGTTCAAGAAACCGGCGTGTCTGGCTTCATCTCTGGACATGAGCGTAAAAATTTCCGCGACGGTTGGCGCCGTTTTCTTCAAGCGTCTCCCGAGTTCCTTGTACAAAAGAAAGCCGGAGAATTCAGCCGTGCACGATCGCTCGAGAAATTCGATGAAGATTCTTCTTTGTTCGCCTTGGATCCCGTCCGCGGCTGCCTTGAACTCGTCGTTGCGGACAAAGTGCTTTTGGTTGAAATCGTCTCTGAACTCGTTCAAGATGGAGAAGATCTCGGACTCGTCCAGATTCGGGTTGATTTCCGTCGAAAAGAGTTGTTCCATCTCGTCGAAATCTGTTTTGTTGTAGAAAAAGAGGACCACATCAGAGAAGAGAAATGCTGTTAGTTTACCTTCAAAAGGTCGTCGCGTTTTGTGATCACTTCCGCGCGATCTCACGAAAGAGAGAGAAAAAAAAACTTATCCCATTTTTCCACCCAAACGAGACGAAGATATCTTGGATACGAAGCCGTCTCTCGTCCTCGTCCGAACGAAGAAGAAGAAGAAGACAAAGAAGAATACGAGAGATCAAATAATAATAATACAAACGCGTACCTGTGGTGTAAAATCTCGGCGTCAACAAGTTCTCATCCGCGGCTTCTTTGATGCCGTCTCTCATCTTCTTGATCCCGGTCTTATCGTCCACCATGGTGCCAGTCGCGCGCACCGTCGTGGTGATCTTGGAGACCTTTCTATTGGAAGAGATAGATTTGTTTGTCTTGGAGGAAAAGACTTTGCTCTTGCCGGCGAGAGACGCCGATAAGGACATGGACAAAACAGAAGAAGCCATTTTGATGTATCAGTTTTACTTACGCTGTTGTGTGTTACGTGTGATTACTATGAGGAAGTTCTTCTGCGCGCGTTCAAAGAAAAAGGGTGAAATTGACGTCACTCTCGTCTCTCAGAAAGGGAAAAAAAAGGTGAAAATTCCAGAGATTCTCTTCTCTTTTGGCCCAAGAGGAGATCTTTTTTTCCTCTCAACAAGAAAAGAGGGACAAAAAGGAGAAAACAGAGGAGGGAAGAAAAGCAAATATTATTTTTAAAAAGAATCCGATATATTTCATCACAGATTACAACGCTCATCATCATCATCATCATCATCATCATCTTTTCTTTCTCTCTCTCTCTCTCCCTACTAAGTATATATTATTTTAGCTAGCAAAATCGCATTTGTTTATTGTTTTTTTGTTGATATAAGTGCTTCTCTCTCTCTCTCACTCTCTCTCCCTCTTGTTTACAAATTTTCGTGTTTCATCATCGTCCTCATCAACAACAACAACATTTATACGTCAAATGTGCCCTTACCTTGGAACTTGACGTTGACCGGGTTGGTATTCTTACCGATGGAGCGCATGTTTTGGTTGGCACCAACGCGACCAGCGTTGACCTTTTCCGGGTAGACACCATCCTTCGGGTGCAAGTATTGCACTTCGCCGGACGGGAAGACGCGGTAGATGCAGCCGTTCGCGATCTTCTTCGCGCGAAACGTAGTCACCAAAGCCATGCACTGCTCCTTTCTCGCGAGCTTCAAGAGGTTCGGGCCTTTGCGCATGATCGCCGCACCACCAGTCGGCATTTCAAAGATTTGTTCTTTCTTCGCTTCCCACGTCAAGACGTAGAACTCTTCAACCTGATTATTTGAAGAGAGAAAAAGAGAGGAAAGAGGAAAATTTTAGTTTGAAACAAAATATTTTGAACAAAATAAAGGAAGAAAAGAGAGAGCGAGAGATCGGGCGATTCTCTTCTGTGCGCATCATCGATCGATTTCCAACTCTACACGCGCACTCGCGAAACGATTTTCGTCGAACGAGTGCGATATTCGTTAAGAGAAAAGTGCGCTCGATCGAACGCGATGCATTTCCAATCCAGAAATAGGTTCCATCCGTGGTAAAAACGACGATACGCGCGCGAATGCGAATTTTCATATCTCCGCTCTTCTACGAAAAAATGTACCAAAACCAAGAGAAAGAGTTCCCTTGGTTTTGTGATACAGTTTGTTTTAGAGGGAGAAAATCCGACCGAAGCATCCATCGCGCGCTTGCGTTTACGCGTAAGGAAACTATCAATCTATCAATATACGCGAATAAACGTACCTGCGCCTTTCTCAACAAACCACCGGTGGAACCGCCAAAGATTGGAGACGGAGTGTTCGGGTCCAACTTCGGGGCGGACCACGCCGGAGCCGCCTCGCCTTCCGCGCGCACGATTTGGAACGATTGATTTTTTCTCCCAAAAGAGGAGGCAGATTTGTTGTTGTTCGTAAATTGCGCTCTGGAGTTGGTCTTCGAGGACAACTTCGGCGAGGATTTGATCGCGAACGCGACGGATGAAGTTAAAGAGGCCATTTTACAATTCAAAGTTAGTGTTGGTATCTCTTTAATACGTGTGCTGTTATGAGGAATATACGCTCAGAAACGAAACGAAACGAGAGCTTTTCCGCTTTAAAATTTATTTTTTTGCTCTTCTTCCCTCGACAGTCAGTGTGATTTCCTTCTCTCCTCGATTCGCTTTTGTTCACCAGTCTGTCATCAGTTGTTTTTGACCAAAAACCATGACCAAAATAAAAAAAGAACTCGTCTCGTCTCCTCCACAAAATTGAGAATTGAGAAGAAGAATGGAAAACAACAGCTTACGAGAACAACCCCAAACAGGAGGACGATGATACCAACAACAACAGCATCGCGGGGCGCTTTCATCGCAACTACCACCACCAACAATAACACGAAGAAGAAGAAACAGACGAACATTTTTTTTGCGTTGAAAAAAAAGCAACAACAACAGAAGAAGAATGCGAACAACAACGACGACAGTTGGTCTTTGCTCGACGAAGAGATGAATCGGGCGGCC
>Ga0115552_1002577_pt1 | contig 10329 bp, 8 predicted proteins | sample COGITO_mtgs_1103_3_FD_87178 | JGI IMG/M metagenome (GOLD analysis project Ga0115552, IMG submission 87178) | Pelagic marine microbial communities from North Sea - COGITO_mtgs_110328 | ecosystem: Environmental > Aquatic > Marine > Epipelagic | place: Germany:Helgoland, sampling site Kabeltonne...
AGTAAAGCCGAATTTTTGGCCTCACTACTGGCAGCCGCAATCACTCGCGATGCTGCGCGAGCTTGCTGACCCAATGTGTGCATATATGGCTTGATATCCATGAGACCCAACGTGTTCAAATTCCGAAACAGGGCATTATATAGCCGAGTGATGCATAAGTCCTGAATGACCGTTGATCAGGGACGCAATTGTCGGTAAATGGCACTGTTTTTACACCGAGAACGCAGGTTGTTGGCTCTCCGCGCTTACTGAGAACCCCTAGGCGTTAAAAGCTTGGACCTTGGTACGAGCACTGACGGATTATTTAGTCGGTCATCACTGCGGAGAACGGGTAATGGTTTATGGTGGTCTGGTCGTGGCCGGTAGTAGCGTCGTCCACTGTAGGGGTAGTGCGAGCGGTAGTACTCTTCCTTGTAAATCAGAGGAGGCGAGAGCTGTTGTCGGGCTAATTCCAGTTCTTCTTGGGCCTGGCGAATTTTGTCCCTCTCCAATCGATCCTGCTTTAGGCGATCACTCACCTTCGACATTTGCTCAATTCGTGCGGCAGACTCGGCGGCAGCTTGCTCAGCATCGCTACTGTTTTTGAGCGTCAGTGTCTCTACCAGCACGCTATTAGCCACCGGTTCATCACTGTAGATAACCGTGCCGTCAGGGCTAACAGACTTATACACGGTTTACCCCTGTGCTGCCGTAGTCACTATGACTGTCAATAATATGATGACCAGCTTCACGCTAACCCTCCGCCCGGGCTCTAATGGTCAGTCTCTTTGATATTTCCTTGGACACTTCTTTTTACACCCTCTTGGACACTATAGCAGTTGCAAAGTTGTTGAAGGTGCATCGTTTACTAAGCTGTCATTTTCACTATCCCAGTGGTTGTTACTTTTACATACTCACTATTGGCAGCTGGTTCCAATTGGTGGTGTAGTGGGGAGAGCAGTGTTCCTGACGCATAGACCAGCGTTTTTTTACACCTTCCCCTGCGATAAAGGCGGTTCCCCGGCCATAACGGTGGTTGATGCCATCCAGTGTTTTCATTAATTCATCAGCCCGCGGGCTTTGGGGCGGTTGAAAGATATCCTGCTGTTGGTGTTTTCTGGCGGTTAGTTCTATCAGTCCAACACCGGCCTTGAGATAAGCGTGACCGGGACGATAAATTGATCGAACGGCCTGTTTGGCACTGGTTGCTATCACCCTGCTGTCGTCGGTGGGGTAGGGTAGCTTTACCACTGTGCTGTTACTGTAGTAATTGGGCTGATGGGGTGAGGTATGGATAAACACATGAATGGTCAGCGCTAGGTGTTGTTGTTGTCGTAATTTTTCAGCCGCTCGGTTGGCGTATAGACTCACCGCCTGTAACAGAGGTGCGATGTCGGTAGGTTTTTCACCAAAAGAGCGGGTGCAGTAAATCTGTTTTTTGTCTGGAGGCATATCTTCTAGCGTTAGACAGGAGTTGCCGTTAAGTTCCTCGATAGTGCGCTCCACGCAGACATTGAACTGGCGGCGTATGGTTTTTGGGTTGCTGCTGGCCAGATCCCAGGCTGTGTGAATCGACATATCTGCCAGCCGTCGACCAATACGAGATCCAATGCCCCAGACTTTTGTCACCGGTACTCGATGTAACAGCCACTGCCATTTATGGGGGCTGTCGAGCAGACATACCCCATCACAGCTGGGGATATTTTTGGCGGCATGATTGGCCAGTTTAGATAGGGTTTTACTGGGAGCGATACCTACGCTCACAGGCATCCGTACCTGTTTCCAAAGCGTTTCTCTCATTGTCTGACCATAGTTATTGAGTACTTGGTCTATGCCGGATAACTTAAGGAACATTTCATCAATACTGTAGATTTCTATGTCGGGGCTAAAGTGACGCAGGGTGTCCATCACCCGCCGGGAAATATCACCATAGAGTCGGAAGTTGCTAGAAAATACCGCTACTCGATGCTGTTCGAGAAGCGGTCGGACTTTAAAGTAGGCCTGCAGGTCGGGAATGCCTAATGCCTTGGCTTCTTTAGACCTAGCGATGATGCAGCCATCGTTGTTGCTCAGAACCACCACCGGTTTTCCGCGAAGATCAGGGCGGAAAATTTGCTCACAGCTGGCGTAGCAGCTGTTGCAGTCTACTAAGGCGAACATCGGTGATGGCGTACAGAGTGGATAACCACACCCTCAATCAGTAATTCAGCGTTATCGTGTAATTCAATAGGTGGGTAACGGATGTTGCCAGAGCGCAGTAGCTGGTCGTGCATGTCCAGTACCTTACAAGTGAGCTCACCATCAATAGCAGCGATCACCACATCTCCGTGTTGTGGTTGTAAGGCCCGGTCTACAATCAGTAAGTCACCACTAAAAATACCAAAACCGGTCATCGAATCTCCCTCAGCTCGGGCAAAAAAAGTGGCGGAAGGGTGTTTGATCAGGTGTTCCCTGATGTCCAGCGGTGTCTCCATAAAATCGTCGGCAGGGCTAGGAAACCCGGCAGAGACGGCCACGCTAAATAGTGGGAAGGATGCAGATTGGCCGAGGGTTGACAATTGTATGGGGGAGGTTTTCATCTTCACGAATATACTGTATATATAAACAGTATTCAAGATGGCTGGGGCTACGAGTGTAGATTTTTTAATGAGCTGTTACTGTTCGAGCGGACTATATGGGCTCCACATTGACCAATACAGATTTAAATGCCGGTGTCTTGCTGCGCGGATCACGCTCACAACCGATAAGCACATTTGCTTCTGGAAAATAAGCCATCAGATTGTTGTCGGGTAAATCAAAGGGATAAACTCGAACGTGATCCATCCTGCCATAGGCAGACACCAGATTGACCACATGATTGTGAATGCTCAGGCGCTGGATAGTGGTGGGGCTCATCAATACTGACCATCGCTCTTGGGTGTTGCGGTAGCTGTCCGTCTCCTCGTAAATAATGGTGTTGAATTGACCTTCACTGCGCACGGTCATCAGTGTGAAGGGGTAGTTTGAGCTCTGTGGTCGGGGTGGGAGTGGTTGAACTCTAAAGCGTGCTCGACCGCCTGGCACCTTAAATTCCGGGGTGTGTTTTAACCGGCCTTTGATATGAAACTCCTGTTTTTTCACATCAATATCGGCCAGTTGTTCCATCCCGGGAATAACCTTGGCAATGGCTTCCCGAATATTCTTGTGTTTTTTAAATTGGTTGAAGTCTACGGGGCAGTCCACTAATAACTGCTGTGCAAGGTCACTTAGTACCACCACTTCAGGACGGGTGTTTTCATGGCGATCGATACCACCATCACTGAGCCGTACATAATTGAACATGGATTCTTGCGTCGTTGGTTGCCATTCCTCATCTCGAGCGGTGACGGGCAGAATCATCATTTCACTGGTATCACAGCCGTGGAGATGACCAGTATTCAGTGTCGTGGTTAAACATAACTTGAAGCCGATATTATTCAGCGACCGTGCTGCCCAAGCTGAATTCGGGGTCGCACCATAGAGGTTGCCGCCCATCAGTAGGGCGGTATCTATTTTATGATTATGTGCGGCGTCTATACAGGCCAGCGTATCCATGCCTTCAGTAGTGGGGAGTTGAACGCCAAGTTCAGATTCAATTTTATGGAAGATGTCTTCCGCCAAAACGGGTTTGACGCCAATGGTGCCAATACCCTGAACATTACTATGGCCGCGCAGGGGAAGAAGGCCTGCGCCGGGTTTGCCAATCATGCCCCGCAGGAGGGCCAGATTGGAGATGTATTCGATATTCTCAACACCGTGTTGATGGTGAGTCATCCCCATACCCCAGGCAAAAATTACGTTTTGCGCGGCGATGTACTGGTCTGCCACCTTTTTGATCTGTTGCTGAGAAATACCGGTAGTCTGTTCAATAGTTTGCCAGAGCGTATTTTCAATATCCTGCCTGAAGAGATCAAATTGATCGGTGTGTTGTGCAATAAAGTCAGTGTGTTCCCCTCGCTTTTCCAATACTGATTTGGCAATACCCTTAAGCAGAGCAATATCACTACCAATAGCAGGTTGCAGGTATTCACTGGCGATCCAGGTGCCGCCAGTCATCATGGACTTAGCGCTTTTGGGGACGGCAAAGCGTACTAGTCCAGGTTCTTTGGCTGGGTTGATTATTACCACGCGACCACCTCGATCACGGACACCCTTGAGTTGATGGATAAAACGTGGGTGGTTGGATGCAGGGTTGGCACCGATCACAAACACCATATCGCAATGCGAGAGATCTTCTAGCTCAACAGTAGATGTACCTGTGCCGATGGTGGCTCCCAAGGCTTCGCTGGTGGCTTGGTGGCAGTAGTAGGAGCAGTTGTTGACGTTGTTGGTGCCGTAAAGACGGGCTAATAATTGAAAAATAAAGCCAGCCTCGTTGGAAGATCTACCGGAAGAATAGAAAAAAGATCGAGATGGGTCAGTAGTGGAGAATTTTTCAGCGGCATAGGCCAGCGCCCATTCCCAGCTAACCTCACTAAAGTGGTCGGCATTTTTTGCCTTAAAAATGGGATTACCTAGCCTGCCGAGATGCTCTAGTTCGTAACCGCTTAATTCCCGTAACTCGGACAGTGAATGATTGAATATTTCTGATGGAATGGCCGGTTGTATATCAGTTGATTGCGCCTGAATGCTTTTATTGCAGACAGCAGGAAATTCACCCTGCTCGTTCGTCATACCACCTCGTTGACCTCCCATGCCAAGCCCACAGGCCTTACAGGTATTTTTTGAAGTCAGCGCCTTGGATGAGTTTTTAAGGCCAATTTTTCGGACAGTATTGAGTGTATAGAGAACCTTTTTGGTTCCGCCGCCAATAATATTTTCAGAAGCAGGCACGTTGCGATGATCACTCATATCATTTTTTGCTCATGTTCAGGCCACTATAAATACTGCGCATGAAACGTTAGATGCTCACCAATAAACGAAGCAATAAAATAATAGCTGTGGTCATAGCCAGGTTGCATCCGAATAGTCATGGGGTAAGGTGCACTACGGCAGGCCGCCTCCAGCAATTCTGTTTTCAGTTGCTCCTGAAGGAAATCATCTCGATCACCCTGATCGATCAAAACTGGCAGGTGGTGAGACGGAGAGCTTGATTTGATTAGCTCAGAAGTGTCGTATTGTTTCCATGCTTGCTGGTCATCACCGAGATACAGATCTAATGCTTTGTTACCCCAAGGGCAGTTTATGGGTGAACAAATAGGGGCAAAAGCCGAGGCAGATTTGTACTGCCTGGGGTTCCTCAGGGCAATGGTCAATGCGCCATGACCACCCATGGAATGGCCTGAGATACTGATTTTTGTACCATCAATGGGAAGTTGCTGGTTCACCAGCGCGGGCAATTCACTCACCACGTAATCGTACATATGGTAATGCTTATTCCAGGGTGACGCAGTGGCGTTCACATAGAAGCCAGCGCCCAGTCCAGCATCATAGCTGCCTTCTGGATCATCGGGTATTTCGTCACCACGGGGGCTGGTATCTGGAGCAATAATGGCCATGCCATATTTTGCAGCATATTGTTGGGCTCCGGCCTTGGTCATAAAGTTTTCGTCGGTGCAGGTCAGGCCCGATAACCAGTAAAGTGCCGGAACCGGGCCTTGTTCTGCCTGGGGTGGCAGATAGACAGAAAACGTCATGGCGCAATTGAGCGTATCCGAGTCGTGGGAGAAACGGAGTTGTTGTCCACCAAAGGATTTATGTGCCTCTATTTGGTCCATGGCGATTTTTTCCCGTTAAAATCTGAATTTAGTAGAGCACGACTGATCGAATACTTTCTCCCGCGTGCATTAGATCAAAGGCTTTATTGATATCGTCCAGAGGCATAGTGTGGGTAATCAAATCATCGATATTGATTTTACCGTCCATATACCAATCGACAATTCTAGGCACATCGGTGCGCCCTCTTGCTCCTCCGAATGCGGTGCCACGCCATGAACGCCCAGTCACTAGTTGAAATGGACGGGTAGCGATTTCCTGACCTGCACCGGCAACGCCCACAATACAGCTTTGCCCCCAGCCCTTGTGACAGCATTCCAGTGCCTCTCGCATCACTTGTACATTGCCAATACATTCGAAGCTGTAATCCACACCGCCACCGGTCATATCGACAATATGATCTACTACATTCACAACCTCTGATGGGTTGATAAAGTCGGTCATGCCAAACTGTTTTGCCAAGTGGACTCTATTTTGGTTCAAGTCTATGCCGATAATTCGTGTAGCCCCCACCATTTTGGCACCCTGAATGACATTCAGGCCAATACCGCCGAGGCCAAATACCGCCACGGTTGAACCCGCTTCCACTTTCATAGTGAAGGCTACAGCACCAATGCCGGTAGTGACGCCGCAACCGATGTAACAAATCTTGTCAAAAGGGGCATCTTCCCGGACTTTGGCTAGGGCAATTTCGGGTAACACGGTGTAGTTAGAAAACGTAGAGCAGCCCATGTAGTGAAGAATTGGCCGGCCATCCAGAGAAAAACGGCTGGTGCCATCGGGCATAACACCTTGCCCCTGAGTGGCGCGAATAGCTTGGCATAGATTAGTTTTTGGGTTCAGGCAGAAATTGCACTCTCGGCATTCCGGGGTATATAGGGGGATGACGTGATCGCCCGGTTTAAGGCTCTTAACGTCCGACCCCACATCGACAACTACACCGGCACCTTCGTGGCCCAGAATAGCGGGGAAAGCACCTTCCGCGTCATCGCCCGACAAGGTGAAGGCGTCGGTATGGCACACACCTGTAGCCTTGATTTCCACCAGAACCTCACCTGCTTTTGGGCCCTGTAAGTCAACCTCTACCAACTCAAGTGGTGCACCTGATTTAAAGGCCACTGCCGCACGTGTTTTCATCTTCGGTTTTCTCCATTTGAGCTGTTTTCGATCGGCGGAGCACTATAATCAGTTGGCCTAGGTGAGGCAAACCGAACCGGAATACCTGTAAACAAAATCTGCGGTAAACCAAGTTTCCACTATAGTAATTTTCTTTGTGAGGGGGAAATAGCACATGACTTATTTTTATCACTTCTTTGGAAAAGGTGGGGCTTTGAGACGGTGGGGATTAGTCTGCCGGTATCAGGTCGCCCACGGCACTGGCCAGTATTTGGTTGGAAACAAGCATGACCCGATTGATATTTAGTAGAGAAGATAGGGGGACACCGATGTCGTCATTACCCACGTAATGGACGATAAGTAGATGAAGTTGGTCATGGGAGAGGGCGATCTCTGAGTTAATGTGCTCACGTTTCTCTGCTACTAGTACTGCATCTGTTTTCTCGAGTAGGTTAAGCAGGTGGCGATAGATCATTCGGGTATCGTGGTGAATAGTTTCGATCAATTCTTCGTCGTCAGATTGCTGCCTCAATTCCACAAAATTCTGCCGAACATCTTTTAGACTCTTTGCGCTGTAAACCAGATTTCGAGCGGCATGCAATAATCGAGAAATATTTTCGGTTTCCCCTTTCTCTGACTTCTCCTGCAATACCTTGTTGGCGTAATGGAGAATTTCCTGTTCGATATGTTTGATTTCAGAATATAGCTCATCGTAACTGGGTTTCTGTAGGCTGGCTTGTTGGTAGACAGCGAGCGCCTTGTAATCCTTGAGGAGTTCTTCGGGGCGAATTTTCATCACGCGAAGATTGAGAATAATTACCTTATAAAATAACCCGCATACTTCTTTGTGAAGGGCTTCCTCGGCAGCATCAAGGACCGAGCTGGGAACCTTGGTGATGTACTGGCAGCCGGATGAATCACCATTGGTAAAGCGGTTCTGTAGCCACCGCGAAAAGGGTGATACGAAAGGTAGAAAGAGTGCAATACCCACTAAATTGATAATTGAGTGGAACAACACCAGGGCGTACATGGGATCCTGTATTGACAAGGTATTGGTGATCAGGTGAAGCATTGGCACCAGTAGTGCAAATGCCACGACACTGGTTACTAGATTAAATATAAAGTGGGAGAGCGCTACTCTTCGTTTAGCCGCAAAGCCTTTCAGGCCGCCGATCAAAACCGTGCTGGTGGTTCCCAGATTTGCACCGATGACAATAGCTGCAGCGGTGGTGAGCGGTAACACATCTGCATGGATAGCGCTCAATACAATCATCATGGTGGCTGAGCTGGACTGAATTATCGCGGTAAAAATTAGGCCGCCCAGTAGAAATAGCAGCAGAGGGTAGTCCCGAAAAACGTCTGGCGAGACGAGCTCGCTGAGAAACCCCATACTGGTTTTCATTAGCTCTAAACCCATCAGTAATAGCCCAAATCCGAGCAATAATTTAGCTTGGGGGTGTCGGCGGTGTTCGGTGTGGATAAAAACGATACCCAGCGTCCCCAGAGCGAGTAGTGGAAGTGCATACTCTGTGAGGTTGAACTTGAAACCAATGGTGGCGACGATCCACCCGGTAAAGGTCGTACCCAGATTGGCACCAAAAATAATGCCAAGGGCATTGGACATTTTTAGAATCCCAGCGCCTACAAAGGCCAGCACGATAAGCCCTATCATCGAGCTGCTTTGAAGGCAGGCGGTGCTGATAACCCCCATCAGTACACCCCTAATAGGCGTGTTGGTGTATGTCCGGAGTAATCGTCGGAAGGAGTGGGTGCCAAGGGCGTGTAACGCCTGCTCTAAAGTCATCATCCCGAATAGAAAGATGCCAAGGCCCGCCGCTAATTCCCAAGGGTGAAATTGCATGATGAGGTTCTTTCTATCCCTGTCTGAATCAAGGTGTTATTAAGAGTTTAGAGGAAAATTTATAGGAGAGACAGAGTGATGATGGGGAAAACCTAAAGCAGGGAGACTAATGTTCAGTTGAGACAGGTAATGGGAAGAGATTGCTTACTGGTTGAGAGCTCGACCCTATCAGAGCCTCAAAGAGGCCCTGATAGGGTTAAGCCGGTATTATTTCCCTAGCGGTTTGAAGATCAAAATCAACTTGGGCAGTAGTGTCATTGAGCCCAGCAGAGCTGCAAGCATAGCCAGCGATGTGAGCAATCCGAAATAGACCGATGGAATAAAGTTGGACAGTGCCAGGATAGAGAAGCCGGCAATAATAGTGATTGCTGTATAGAACAGCGCCCGCCCAATACTGGCATGGGCTCGGTGCATGGAGGCACTGTAATCGTGGTCAATCTCAAACTCTCGTTTGAAGCGGGTGATGTGGTGGATGGCGTGGTCGACACCGATACCCACCGTGATGGCCGCAATGGTAATGGTCATTATGTCGAGAGGAATTCCGGCAATGCCCATGCCGCCAAGTACGATACCTGCTGCCAAAAAGTTAGGGAGGATAGCGATCAGGGAAATGGGTATTGACCGGAATAGCACTAGGAACATGGCCATAATACCGAGAAATACGGTGCCCAAGGTCATGATCTGAGAGCGGAAGAGGCTCTGAAGCATGTTGTTATAGAGCACTAACAGCCCTGTGAAATGTACTTGGTCTGCTTCAAAACCAGCTTCAGTAATGGCAAACTGATGAATTTTATCCAGCAGGTCTTTGCGATTTAGTTCGCTCTGGGTTTCGTTGACCCTTAGGGTGATCCGTGCCTGATTATGATCTTCATCAATATAGGGGTTGAGAAGAAGGTCAGCATTCTCTGGCGACAACATCTTGGACATAAAGGCTAGTTCCAAGTCGTTGAATTTGTGGCCAGACAGATCAGAAGCTACGTCGGTAACGGTGACCAGTGAACTCACTTTGCCAATTTCGGGCAGAGACTCCAAATAGACGTGTAGTTTTCTTAGATCTTCGACACCCGCACTGGTTAACCAGTAGCTAGCTTGAGCCGTATGGGACCCCTCTGACTCGTCGTCAGCAAAAGCGTCATCGCCAAAAGGATCATCAAGGTCTTCGTCGGCAAATGGGTCGCCATCACCATAAGAGTCATCGCCTGTTTCTGAGGCGTCACTTTCTGTAATATTGCTGGCATGGTCTATCGCAGGTGGCGCATCCAGAATAATGTCCAATGGCGTGGTGCCGCCTAACTTCGCGTCAATCACCGATAGCCCTTGATAGATTTCGGTATGAGAGCGGAAGTAATCGATAAAGCGGTTTTCTACTTGTAACTGGGAAATACCCCAAGCACTAGTCAGTGCTGCTAAAAGCGCCAAGCCAAGCACTAGTCCACCGTGTTTCTCTGTAAAACGCGAGAAGTAAAGTGTGAGCGCAGCAGAATTGTCGGCTTTGTCTGTATTTTTTCCCTTGCCCCAAATCATCATTCCAGCCGGGATAATGATGAATGACAGAACGAGGGCCAACAAAATACCCATCGTCATCATCCAGCCAAAGTCGATGACGGGGCGTATATCACTGACCACCAGAGAAACAAAGG
>Ga0115552_1002581_pt1 | contig 10317 bp, 9 predicted proteins | sample COGITO_mtgs_1103_3_FD_87178 | JGI IMG/M metagenome (GOLD analysis project Ga0115552, IMG submission 87178) | Pelagic marine microbial communities from North Sea - COGITO_mtgs_110328 | ecosystem: Environmental > Aquatic > Marine > Epipelagic | place: Germany:Helgoland, sampling site Kabeltonne...
GGTCAGTTTCTCTACTGCGCGTTACGTGCTATGAAACACGACACCGTTAACGATCGCAAAGACAAAAGAATGAATGCGTTGAACGTAGAAGAAGAAGAAGAAGAAGAAGAAGAAACTTCTTTTCATTTCACAAAATGCGATTGAGAGAAAAAACGCTTTGGATTTTTTGAAAAAGAATAGAGAGACCCCCCCCCGCGCGCCGCTCTTCTTTTGAGGAGGGGCTTTGATCTACGGCCAAAATAATTTGAACCGACAGATTCTCTCTTTCTTTTCTATCGCGCGATCGACGTCGTTTGTTTCGCTCTCTCTTTCTCGGATGAGAGCGTTGTCTCTGTTACTATTAAACGCACCAAATGTCGCTGGAGAGAACGTTCCAGTTCAAAGTGATCGTGCTCACTTCTTCGTCGATGAAATCGACAAAGATTTCCGTGGAATCAGCCGATTGGTCTACGTGTGGCACCCAAAAAATCTTCCTGGGCGTCTTCTCCGCAGTCGCGAAAAGAACGGAGAAGAACGCGAAGACTATCGCGAGGAGGATCTTCAATGCATCTGATCTCTTCTCCGTCATCATCATCATCTCTGCTACTCCTTGCTCACTTTTGACGACGGGAACGAAAGGAAAGAAGAGGAGGATTCAAACACAAAAGGAGAGGTTTGGAAAGACCGGAAAGAGGAAAGAAGAAGACGATGTGATCGTTGATTTTTTTCTTCGTCGAAGAATTTAAAACCAAGTCTTTTTCCTCCTTAACCTTCTGTATTCCGTTCAATCGCACTCGCGTTCGCTTCTTCGATCTCTTCTCTTTCTTTTCGATCGGTGAAAGAGTCTTTCTTATAGCGTTTAAATCCGCGTTTTATGTGAAGATGATTCAAAAGAACAAAAGAATTTTATACGGCGCTTCGATGTAATCCGTTTGCAAAGGGGGGGTGACGATTGATTGGAAAAACGTGCGAAGGAGAAGCTTCTGGCCAATTTTTTTTGGATACCCTAAATTGAATGTCTGTATGAGATTGGAGTCAACAAAAGAAACTTTACTACACTCTACTATTCTTTCCTCTCTTACTACTCACCACTTCGAGAAGATACGATGTATTCACACAAAGCGGCGTCAAAGACAGCCATCGATCGATTAGAACGATCTATTGAAGTGATGGGTACGATGCCTGAGCAAATAGCCGAGGCACACGTTCGATTTATGGGGTACGATTTACCCGACAATTGCTCGGCTGCGGTGAAACGAGGGAGGCTGTTGAAACTCCTTTCCGATGAGGTTTTGCGCGAGGCGAAACGGGCGGAAAGGGAAGAATTTACGACACAGGCAAAGGCTCAAAATTTTGGTGATGGAAACGATGATGACGATGATGATGAGAACACGAAGAACGTGTCATCTTCACGTCGGCAACAAAACGACAATGTGTCGTCGTCGTCGATTTCTTCGAATAGACGAATATGCGACGACGCAGGCGACAACAACTCCACGGAGACGAAAATAGTGAACGGAGGAGGACGATATAATAACAACAACGAAGGCTCCGATAGTGATTCAGATTCCTCGGTACAAGGCACGGAGCGTGCGGCACCACCACCTCGTTCACTGTCGCCCCCTCCGCCGCGAGTCGACGAGCGCGAGGCGAATGCTGCGAGTACGAATACGTATGCAGATTCGGAATCAGAAGCATCAGAAGAAGATCCGGACAACTATTACGGCAAAGCGGCACTCGAGCCGGAAGCACCACCGGGATCGAATCCGTTCGCTACGATAACTTCGGAGAAACAAAAGGAGATGGAAAAAGAAGCGTTGCAACAAATCGAAGAGGCTAAAAAAATGATGGCAGCATTGAAATTCAACGTCAGCAAAAACGATAATAGTAATACCAATAGTAGCGACGACGAGGACGACGAGGACGACAACGACGACAACGATAGCATCGACAACATTAGCAACAACGACAATAATAAAAATGACGACGAGAACATCCCCAATGGGGATCTCCTCGCGGGTGAAAGTTTCGCTCAGCGCCAAAATTCCAAGTTCAAAAATGTTTCCTTTCCGCCGCTTCCAATCGAAGACGACGTGCGTTCCATTCGCTCAGATGCGGTTTCCTCCAGAGGCGGAGATGACGTGGGTAGTGTGAAAGACTTTGGTGGTTCTGAATACGGTGGTTCTATTTACTCCGTCGCCGCAACAATGGGTTCTAACCAAAACGAACAAGAGGATGACGAAAAGTTGTTGGACCAACTCGTCGAAGAAGCGGAAGTAGAGAGGATTTTGAGAGGAAGAATCGACGAGGAGGAAGGCGACGGTAACATCATCGACGATAATTCGGAAGGGAAAGAAAACGAAGTTCCGCTATCTCTTTAGTAAGAAGAAAGAGAGAGAAAGACTGAGAGAGAGAGATAACAAGGGGGTGGGAGCTGTTTTTATTTTCCACATAAAAAGGCGCAAAAGAGAGAGATTTATCCAATTTGCTCTCCCTCTCCTTGCTTCAAACGCGTGCTGCTGCTATACTAGTAAATACAATCGAACACATTCGAACGAGAGATACCTTATTCGTTCACAATCGTCATCATTATCATCATTCGTCGAGCGTTGACTTCGAATCACAACTCGTTCGCCGGGTGTTGTTCGAGAAACTTTCACATTGCAAAAGCGTCGTCGTCATCGAATTTTTCGTCGACGTTCGTTACTACTACCACTGCTACTACTAATCAACGACGTTCTCCATCAATCGCGCGTGTAAGAAGACAAACGATATCATCTGGTCAAACATCATCATCATTTACAACCATGGGCAATGAAGCGACGACCTCAATCGTCTGGTTTCGCAAAGGTTTGCGCATTCACGACAATCCGGCGTTGTCTGAAGCTTTGATAGATGCGAAAAATTTCGGCGGCGGCGACGAGAGCAAAAAAGTTTTGCCACTGTTCATCTTAGATCCGTGGTTTTGCAACGAGAAGAGCGTTGGAGCGAACAGAATGAACTTTTTATTGCAATCGCTGACAAACTTGAACGAGAATCTGGGATCCTTATTGTCGATTGAGAATGTGAACGACGCGAACAATTGCTTAACAGTTGTCCAAGGAAAGCCGAAAGATGTGTTGCCGAACGTCATCAAGAAGTTTAACGTTTCCTCCATATACTTCGAAAAGGAACAAGTGGAACCGTTCGGTAAGCAACGCGACGAAGAAATAATCGAAATGTGCAAGAAACTCAACGTGGATGTGAACACGTACGCGTCGCACACTTTGTATGACCAGGAATTTTTGCTGAGTAAGGCTTCGGCGAAAGGCATTCCTCCGAGCACGATGGGCGCTTTTCAGAAAGTACTCGCAAACGTCGGCGAGCCACCAAGTCCAGTGCCGGAGCCGCCGAAGAATTCCCTGCGAGTGATAGCAAACGCAGGAGATGCTCTTTCGAAGGAGTTCAAATACGCGAACGGTATACCGACCCTGGAGGATTTGGGATACAAGGCGAAGAGTCTTTCGTTCAAAGGTGGTAAAGGCGGCGAAACTGAAGGATTGCGACGAATGCGCGGCGCCCTGTGCAGAGGCGGAGACGGATACAAATACGTGCAAGAGTTTGATAAGCCACAGTCGTCGCCGTGTCAGTTGTTCGCAAAAGAGAAGGGCAGCGGAAAAGCGTTGAATCCGTTTGAAATGGCGAAGAAAGCTTCTTCTTCTTCTTCTCCAAAAGAAGAGTCGTTGTTGTGGCCTTCGACGACGGCACTTTCGCCGCATCTTAAGTTTGGTACTGTTTCGGTACGACAGTTTTATTTTGAGTTGCAAGATATCTTGAAGAACGAGCTGAAAGGAAAACACACGAATCCTCCGACGAGTTTGATGGGCCAGATTTTATGGCGCGAATTTTATTATGTCAACGCGTGCGGTACCCCGAATTACGATAAAATGGTCGGTAACAGAATATGCAAACAAATCAAATGGAAGCACGATCCAGAAAATCTCGCCAAGTGGGAAAACGCGCAAACCGGGTTCCCTTGGATCGATGCTGCGATGACGCAGTTGAAAGAAGAAGGCTGGATGCATCATCTGGCCAGACATGCCGTGGCGTGTTTTTTGACGCGAGGAGACTTGTTCATTTCATGGGAGGAAGGCGCCCGGGTCTTCGATAGAGACCTGGTTGACGCAGACTGGGCTTTAAACAACGGAAACTGGATGTGGTTATCGGCCTCCTCGTTCTTTTATCAATACTTTCGCGTTTACGGCCCACATTCATTCGCCAAGAAATACGATAAAGAAGGAGCGTACGTGAAACATTTCTTGCCGGTGCTCAAGGACATGCCTTCAAAATACGTTTACGAACCTTGGACGGCACCTTTGGAAGTTCAAAAAAAATCTGGATGCATTGTCGGCGTGGATTACCCGAAACCGATGGTTGACCACGCCATAGCTTCGAAACAGTGCATGGCTTGGATGAATGAAGCGTACGCGGCTGGGAAAGAAAAGAAATCTGGGGGAGAAGAAAAGAGTAACAAGAAAGCGAAAACGAAATAGTATGTATCTCAGGAACCTGGTATCTAAGTACCAGTACCTACTTAGTTACCAAGGGTACCTACAAGTACAAAGCATAGCAATAACATATCATAGCAATAACAAAAACACTATCATTAGATGTAGACATCAAACTCTTCACCGACGAGCGCTTCCGACCAAGTCCAAAGATCTTCAGCTTCCTCCGTGTTCATGCTCTCTTTACTGGTCGACGCCTCATGGAAAATGTGACCGGTATCTCCTCCAAGGTCATTGTTGTAATATACTCCCGTTTTATTTTCCAACTCTGGATCTAACGCCATTTTAATTAAACAATCTCCACCGCCCGATACAGTTTCCGCAACATGAAGTAAATCGTTCGCTGCGAAATCGAAAACTTTAGTAAACACGGGGTTTTGGTGTTGGAAAAAATTTGAGCGGGTGATTAAGCCCGGGCCGAACGAAACGACGTTTATTTGCGAGTTGGCTAACCTTAGTCGTCGGTTCAACTCGTTTGCGAACAGAATGTTCGCGAGTTTACTGTCCTTATACGCCTTGTCGGCGTCGAACTCAGAACCATCCATCAACTCGAATTCCGCCCCATCTTCTTTAATGCCATCAAAATTCCCTAAGCCGGCGCCTCTCCCAACCTTTCCTCCCGGAGATTCCGGATCGTGGACTTCGGAAGCCGTGATAACAATTCGTGGTTTTAACGTCGAGGAACTCGCCGCACTTTCAACATTTTTCAACAACAAGTTTGTTAAATAGAAATGACCCAAATGGTCCGTACCCATGCTCACCTCGAACCCGTCCTTTGTTCTGTTCACCTCTTTACTCCCCGCGTATTGAACGCCCGCGTTCAAGCATAGAATATCAATCGGTTCATCTCCTAAAGACGTCGCGAACGTCTTGATAGATTCCAAATCCGCGAGGTCACACTCAGCCGGCACCAACAAGGAAGGATCGTTCACTCGTCCGCCTTCTGCTGCAATCGCGTCTAATATTTCATATTTCGCTTCTTTTGCTTTTGCCATCGTGCGGCAGGCTAAAATCACCTGCAAGTTGTTCGTCTTTGCAAACTTTGTCGCGGCGTCTAATCCAATACCGTGGTTACAACCGGTGATTACAACCGTACGAATATCGCGCAGGACAATAACAGGTTCTTCTTCTTTCTCCGCAGTTGCCACTTCTTCCTCTTCTACTACTACTACTTCATCATCCGCTCGCGCTTGTTCTCGTTGAAAAGTCAAAAACGACATCGCGGCAGTCAACGTTAACATCTCTCGCTTTGTCTTGACGCATTCGTTGTTGTTGTTATTATTGGTCGCTGCTGCTACTGCTGCTGCTCTTCTCGGTCTTCTTCTTCTTCCAACCGGTGGATTATGCGGCGACAGTTGCACGCGACGTTGAACAGAAGAGACGACCGATGACGTGATTCTCGTTGTCATCCATGTCGTTGTCGTTGTCGTTGTTGATGATGGTGCGTACATATTGTGCGATTTTGACGAGATATTCTGTCTGTGGATAAAACGGATACGACGAAAATTTCTCTTTTAATTTTACTTTTCGACTCATTTCACTCACCAAAACCGATTACGTCATTCTCTTTTCTAACAAACACACACGAACGAAAAAGCAATGGCTGCCAACTTGTTACGAAGCACTTTCACGTTAAACGCAGTAAGAATGGGCAACGCTCCTTCCTCCTCCTCATCGTCGTCGTCATCATCCGGTAGAAGAAAACACTCCTCTTCCTCCTCCTTCAAAGCGGGCATCATCGAATGGGCGAACGGGTTAGGAGGAAAAGAAGATTCCGACGGGTGTAAAGGAGCCGACGCACCTGCGGGGAGTACATATCCAATCATGGCGGATGAATCCATCATGTCTAAAAAAGCACACGGAACGTCAGACTCTCCCGTTCAGAAAGAGTTGCGTTGGAACTGTGATTACGAAACCGCTGATAGAATCTGCAACTTCAATCGTCATTACGCGGAATATGCGGGATATTTCCTTTCGACGTCCTTCTTGAAAGAAGTCGATCGGACGAAAGAGACGACGTATTATGACTCCGTCACTGGGAAGCCGTTGTTCGTGGCACCGAGAGGCAGAACTTTTGAGGAGTTTGAGTCGGAATCTCGTGCCCACGGTTGGCCCTCTTTTCGCGATGAAGAAGTTGTTTGGGACAACGTTCGCTGCGTCCCTGGCGGCGAAGCCGTAAGTACTACGGGCACGCATTTAGGCCATAATCTCCCAGACAGAAAGGGTAATCGATACTGCATAAATCTTGTTTCAGTTGCGGCGATGCCATCGAAGTAATTCAATAGTATATTTGTGTGTATCAAAAATCGCAAGAAAAAGAACTACTCTTACTCATAAACGCGGAAAAACAGCTCTCTCTCTATTTCTCAAAAAGTACCTCTCAAAAGAGACTCGTCGAAAGCGCAGCCTTTCGATCTCGCAAACTCGAAACATTCCATGTGACCATTTTTGTACGCGGAATTACACACGTTTGCGTCCCACGCGAACTCATTTTCATGAAGATATTTTAGACATTGGAGATGCCCATTTGCAGCGGCAAGAGTACACGCTACTTCTTGGTCGACATCCTCCCATTCGGATTCGGAGTGTTCTTTCAAGTATTTCAATCCTTCGAGGAATCCAATTTCAGCCGCTTCCTCGACGATACTTTGCCAACCGCAAAACAATTCAACTTCCATCGTTTCGTGCACGTACTCCAGAAGGTCAATATTTTGCGAAAGAACGGTATTTATTGCCAACTGCTCGTCTTGATAAGGACACTCTTCTTCGTGGCAAAATCTTACGCATTCGATATGACCGTTAAGAGCGGCGAGTTCTATCGGTCTGTCACTCGGCTCGAAATCCTCGTCCTCGTGCCATTCACCGCAACTTTCACAAAAATATTCCCCTTCGTGAGGTTCCGTCCAGCGACAGCCGCGTTCTTTTCTCGCGTACACGAGGCACTCGAGATGACCTCTTTCAGCGGCTTGCACTAGAGTTCTTTCGTCCAGCGAAAGCCTCTTCGCACCCACCAACCACTTCAAAATATCGAGTCTTCCGGTGGCGGCAACTTCTGAACAAACGTATTGTTCGCTTGGTGCATTGCAATCGTACTTTGAAATGCGATCCATGGCGTATCGTAAAGTCGAAATAGAAGTAAAATCAGAGATTCTCGACTTCTTCTTTGTTTTCCTACGGGCTCGGTGAATAGCTTCTTTCGTCTCTCTCGAAACCAGGTTTAAAAACTTGAGGTCAACATCGTTAAGCTTTGGAAGCAGATGTGCGCGAAAAACATCGCTTTGGTGCGTAAAAACTTGCGTAAGAGTGCTGGCACCTCGTTCCATCATAGTTCCGCTCCTCGTCTTTGGTTTTTGAACGCGTATTATTTTCACCTCTTTTCTTTCCTTGTTGTTGTTGTTGTTGTTGTTGTTTTTAAGAACGGCCCAAAGTACGAACAGGAGCGCGAAAAACGAAAACAGAAGTATGTCCTTCTCCGTTTGCAACTTTGCGATGACCGTGGACTGTGACTGTTGCTTCTCGCCCATTGTCCAGAAGAAAGAGCGCGTGTTGACACGAGGAACAACCGGCGTTGTGTATCTTTTTTATAATTTTGTGCGTTTTTTTTGCAAAGTGCGCAGATTTTTTCGCTTTTTCTCTTACAAAAGAGAGACTGCTTTAAAACACACATCGTCACAACTACTGCTCTACTACTTTAACAATAATGACTCCAGAAGTACTTCTCGAAGTTTTTCGGATTTCCTGGGCGAAAGAAACGGCGAAAAAGAAACGGGAGAAGCGATTACTCGAAGGAGGAATACCCGCAGAGAAAATACGAGGAGACGACGACGACGAAGAAGAAGAAGAAGAAGAAGAAAATGGAGATTCAGATTCAGAAGAAATGAACATCACGGACGAAGCGTTGATCGCGTCGAACGCGGTGATGAATTCGTTTTTGAGAGAAGTCGTGCACAGAGCTGCCGCAGCTGCGGAGGAGGACGGGGATAGCTCGGTGACTGGAGTTCATTTGGAACGAATATTACCTCAGTTGCTTTTAGATTTCACTTCGTGAGCGATGAGAAGCTTTTGAGGCATGGAAGTAGGACATAGAAGTAGTTGTAGGTAGAAAGCAAAATAGTAATGCAAAGATTGGATATTTATAAACATATGAAAGCAATGATGAATGCGTGTGTGTGTGTATTTCTCTTTCTCTTTCTCTCTCTCTATTGTACAACGTGTGGGTTGGTGAAATGTTTTCTCGTAAAATCCAACTTTTTAAATCCAATCGCCTTCTTGTAACTTCAACGGCAAATAGACCTCGGATAAATACTGAAACCCGTAACTACTCAGCGCCTGAATTTCCGCCTTGGTTTTCGTTTTCAACATAATTTCAACCTCTTTCACCCAGTCCGGGTTCTGTTGGATGAAATCTTCTTTCAGCATGTGATTGCCCGTTTCGATATCCTTCGCGGTCATTTCCAATCGACACTGCTCGGGGATTTTAAACTTATCTAAATCGCTCGGACGAACGCCCAACCACTTAATATCCGGAGTGGTTAAATTCGCAGAGTCAAACGCCATGTTCTTAGAACCTTGCATGTATACAGAAATGATTTTCAATCCGTACGGATCCGCGTCCACCAACGCCAACACCGGCAACTTCAATTCTCTCTTCACTTTGGAAAGAAACAAACGCGTTGCCACGTCCGGTTGACCTTTCGCCGTAATTATAATGCACGGATACTTGTTGTAAAACCTATCCTCGGCCAATCGCATGAACGCGGCATCTTTCTCCACCAACAAAACAAACTTCGCGTCCGTTCGTAACTCCGTCACTTTATCGACGTTGGACGGAATCGCTTTACCGCCGACGCCCATTTTCGTGCAATCAATATCGTCGCCGTCCTCTTTATACCTCAATCTCCCAACTACCACGCCTTTCTCCGACGCCACCACGTGCAAAGAATTTCTCGTGCACCCTAACAAACACGAAATGTCGTCTAAGACCGCATCCGAATCTTTCTGGTCTTTGAACAACTTCACGTCCGTATAAAACAAGTCTCTCTTCGTCACGTGGATGCCTTTACTCAACACTCCGTGGACTAACTGCATAACTCGCGTCAAAATTGTCACCTTCCTGACTGAACTCATGTTCGTAAATGCCGCGGATGTGCTCTTATTCTTCAAAACGATTCTATTCAACTGGTCGATGTATACCTGGTCGTTTTGGCCTCTCGAAGGGAGTTGATAGGCGAACCCGTTCCCATCCATAATCGATTTCGCCACCGCTAACATCAATTGCTCAATCGCGGCCGCAATTTCCGTCTCTGGCCTATCCAAAACTTCTCTGTATAAATCCTCCATGTTCAAATCTTTCAGAGTCTTCCTCCGACTCGGCCGCGACTTGACAATCGCTTCCAACTTTTGTACTTTTTTCAAAACATTTTCCACGGAACCGTCTCGGCCTTTCTGTCCATCTTTCAGTTTCTTCAGAGCAAAGTTTACGCCTTCGTCCGGGAGGACTTTCTGTTTCTTGCTTTTATTGCTCATCATGGATGATTGATTCTGTCGTTTCTCTTCGTATTCCTTCTTCTTCTTCTTCTTATTTTTAAAGGAACAGCAGCAACAAGGGAGGAGGAGGAGGACGAAGAGGAGACACTGAATGTGTATTCTAAATTATGTGGTGATTTTGAAATTTCCCTTCTTATTGATGAACCACAGAAGAGTATGGTCTCATAATCATATCTTCTTCACTTCCCAACACTCATCTCTTCCTCTTTTCTTTCACGCAAAGAAGAACACAAACGACGACGAC
>Ga0115552_1002587_pt1 | contig 10288 bp, 6 predicted proteins | sample COGITO_mtgs_1103_3_FD_87178 | JGI IMG/M metagenome (GOLD analysis project Ga0115552, IMG submission 87178) | Pelagic marine microbial communities from North Sea - COGITO_mtgs_110328 | ecosystem: Environmental > Aquatic > Marine > Epipelagic | place: Germany:Helgoland, sampling site Kabeltonne...
GACATTCTGGTTGCAACCGATGTTGCTGCCCGCGGTCTGGACGTAGACCGCATCAGTCATGTGGTGAACTATGATATTCCCTACGACACGGAAGCCTATATACACCGCATTGGAAGAACCGGTAGAGCCGGCCGCGAGGGTGACGCGATACTCTTCGTGGCTCCCCGCGAGAAGAGAATGCTGGGCGCCATCGAGAGGGCGACAAACAAGAAAATAGAGTTAATGGAACTGCCTTCCACACAGCTGATCAACGACCGCCGCATAGAACAGTTCAAACAGTCGATCGCAGACACAATCGCTAGCGAAGACCTGAAGTTTTACTCTGAGTTAATCGAGCAGTTTGAGAAAGAACATGACCAACCCATGCTAACCATAGCATCGGCGATGGCTCATCTGGCACAGGGAAATACTCCGCTGTTGCTGCAGAACAAGCCCACTCGCAAATCAGAAAAGCCGAGAAGGGAAACTGACTCAGAATCCAGAGGAAATCCGCGGAAGAGGGATTTCTCCGAATCCAGAGACAAACCAAACAGAAAAGAATTCTCAGAGCCCAGGGAAAAATTTCGCCCCAGACCTCCGCGAGAAGACAGCCCGCCCGAGAAAGGCATGGAACGCTTTCGTATAGAAGTCGGCCATAAGCATGAAGTTATGCCAGGGAATATCGTCGGCGCCATTGCCAACGAGGCTGGCATAGATGCCCAGCATATAGGTCGCATCACTATCAATGAAGATCACAGCACGGTCGATCTTCCCGGCGACATGCCGGACGAAATATTCAAGGAATTGAAGAATGTCTGGGTTTCGGGTCAGACTTTAAAAATCTCTCGAACAGGCGGAGATAACAAATTCTCAAAATCCTCTCGCCCCTCTTTTGAAAAGTCAGGCAGATCGGACAAGACGAAGAAACCCAAGAAACCGAAACGCAAGTCTCTGTCTAAAGACAAATCAAAGGGTAAGTCGAACGCCAAGCCCACTGAGAGTGAGAAGAAAGCCAGAGCGGTAGCCAAGAAGAAGTCACGTCACAGAAACCGGCCCGGCGCACCAAAGAAGATAGCCGACAGTTAGCGTAACAAAATCAATTCTCTGCGATATGGTGACGGCTATTCACCGGTCGCATAAGCGCATTGCTGATCAGTGCTATCCCCAGTAATGCCGCCATTAGAATCATGGTCGAATTATATAAGCCGCTTGTAGGATCAACCGTTCCCGGGGGTGCTATTTCCATGAGCCGCGCAATAGTCACAGAATTTTGATCGATCAATAGCTGCAATTGTTCCACGGGCGCACCGAATTGCGCCTGGAATGCGGAAGGATCGATTACCTGCATTAGGTCATTGATTGCCGTAGTGACTGAATTCTGTCGGAGCGACGTTATAGCCAGAGGACCTAATACGCCCGCAGTACTCCATGCAGTAAGTAGTCGGCCATGAATACCTCCCACATAGCGTGTCCCAAAAATGTCCGCTAGATAAGCAGGAATAGTCGCAAAGCCGCCTCCGTACATTGTAAATATGATCATGGTGGCAGCGTAGAAGTACACCAGCCAAACAACCGAGGGGCTTGCGCTTACCTGGTGAGCTGAATAGGGCACCGACAGATACAGCGCTATACCTAATACAAAGAATATCCAGTAGGTGTTGCGTCTTCCTATGTAATCCGATGCGCTGGCCCAGATAAATCTTCCCACCATATTAAACGCACTAATCATAACTACATAGGTCGCGGCAAACGATGTGTTAACGATATCTGGAAGAGACGATCCAAAAATTTCGCTGATCATGGTGCGAGCCACACCCAACACCCCGATTCCTGCCGTCACATTCAAACACAGCACTATCCATAGCTGATAGAACTGCGGTGTTTTCAGTGCCTGATCGATGTCGACATCTTTATCCGATATCAACGCATTGCGCGAACCCTGCTCCGGTTCAGTCCAACCCTCAGGCTTCCAACCCTCTGCCGGCAATCGATAAGAGAATGCCGCCACGAGAATTACCATGAAGTAAATTAGCCCCAACACGAGAAATGTTTCCGCGACCCCGGAGGCGCCAGTGTTCACTGCATACACACCCTCGGGTCCGGGGACAGTGAGATCCCTCACCTCGGCAGCACCGATAACCACTACTTCCTGCAATGACCCTGATATCTCGACAAAACGCCTGCCGGCTTGTGTCACCAGATTTACGTCTGCAGTCGTACCCAGATAATCTGGTGCCCGATAAAAAAGCCGGATAAAAAACTCTTTAACGGGAGCGCCTATCATCGCGCCGCCGCCGAAGCCCATTATCGCCATGCCTGCTGCCATGCCACGCCTATCGGGAAACCAACGAATCAGGGTGCTGACCGGAGACACATAACCAAGACCCAAACCACAACCGCCTATCACCCCATAGCCTAGATAGAGGAGCCATAGTTGATGCGTCACTATGCCGATGCCACCGATGACGTAGCCACCACCCCAACAACAAGCGGACACAACACCAACCATTCTAGGCCCAACCTGTTCCAACCACTTGCCCGCAAAGGCTGCTGCCAGACCTAGAAACACGATGGCAACGGTGAAAACCCACACAACTTCGCTGAGGTTCCAGTCGTCCGCCGCGGTGGTAACCACACCAAGCACACGAGTTAGGGGGGGATTGTAGATACTCCACGCATAGACAGAACCTATACACAGATGAATAGCGACGGAAGCGACAGGCACTCGCCAACGATTGTAATCTGCTGGAGCGATGATATTTTCTTTCGAGAGGAGATTGGCCATAGTGAACTGACTCACTCATTGTTACTTATTATTCTTAGTGGAACGCTATCTTATTTTATCTGACTAGATGCAATCTCCAACAACCGCGCTGAAGAAAAAATCTTTCACGATCCTTTCCCGCGCTGCACCCGGGGATAGTAGATTATTAGTACTGCTTTCTAGCATGGGCGAGACAGGCATAAGTTTCAAGCCTTATTAGATCGATTCCCTGTGGTTCCCCTGTTGCTGTAAGTATTGCACCAAACTCCCTGTCAAGATGAGCCTACGCAGGGAGATCATTGAGCGCAGTTAACTAGTATTGGCTGAAAGCGATTAGCGCATCTCACTAGCAAGTAATAAAAAGGGGCGCAAATCTTCATTTGCACCCCTCTTACAATCAACCCTAAAGTCGAAATCCATTCAAATCAAGGAATTAACCTTGGAATGAACTTAGTCATGCCCTGGATCGGACCAACTTCGCCGGCATAAACAACGCCATTGCGATCAACCGTTACACCCTCACCCATAGAGCCAAGGCCGCCCATGCCGGAGCCGCGCTCGGAGTCATGTGCCTTAACGTAATAGAGCACTTCACCGGTGCGCGCATTGCCTACACGCAGTCCCTTCTGCCAGCCGGGGTTGTAGTTTTCATCTGACTCGGAGTCGATGGCGTACAACATATCGGTGTTGGGATCGATGAACAAACCACTAATGCGGCTGAACTGATACCAGGTGTCCAGATGCTCACCGTCTTGGGTGAAAATCTGAATGCGGCTATTGCCGCGGTCGGCAACGAATAGTCGACCCTGTGAATCCATAGCTAGTGAGTGAGGCGAACGAAACTGCCCGTCCTCAAAACCAAATTCACCGAAGCTCTTTATGAAGGTACCGTCTGGCTCGAACATAGAGATGCGGCTCTTTGCCGTTGGACCCGCTTCGTTCTGAAATTGCGCACCGTGGGTGTCACCCACATAGATAGTGCCATTCGGTGCTATCAGCACGTCATTCGGCGCATCGAAATGAGTCGGTGGATCGCCTGCTTCACCCGGCGTTCCCAATGTCATCAGCAGTTCGCCCTGTGGACTGAACTTCAGCACAACATGACCCTTGCCCGCGGCAGACGGATTCTCTGCCAGTTCGTTCGCGTTTGCAGCTCTGGCATCGACTACCCAGATATTGCCTTCGCTATCGATGTCCATACCATGAGGCCAGATTATCTGACCGGCTCCAAAGCTCTGTACCACGTTGCCATCCGGATCCAGTTTAACCATAGGATCTACGTTGGACGTTGCACAGGAGTTTGTACCACAGCGATCGCCAGCCCAAACATGAATGCCATCTATATCGATGTTAACTGCGCTAACCGATCCCCAGCTACGACCGTCTGGCAGTGTGCCAAAATTACGCTGCGTCTCATAGGGATTCGGCAGGTGGTTGACCGGCTCTTGGTTGGCGTGCGCGGCTGGCTGGATCGCACCGGGACGAGCAGGCTGTGCAACAGCGGCGGTGGAAAGTAGCGACAAAGCGATACTCGTTACACCGGCGGTAAGAAGAAAGCGCGCCCCAATCTTGGGTGCGGATTTATAGGTCTTATTCATTATTCACCTCGTAGAACTACATGATTAACTCTTGAATTTACTTCCTGCGAGAGTTCGCTCTCAATTTCGCGTGCAGACTCTTACTCAACTGCATGTATCGACAAACTCTGATCCGGGGGCTGAGCAATGACTGACTAGAACACCCTTGTTTATAGTAAATATAAATTTGGCGAACCATGAGAACATGGACTCTCGGGAGGGCATTGTCAAGACGGCTTATCGCTGGGAAAGGCACTGAACTCCTATTCTGACCAGAAACCCTAGACTCACGTCTGTTCGCTGTTTATGCTCTGGCTCTCAAATAGAGAGAGGTTCAGGTTCAGATGCATAGCAAGTTAATAGTCGTGATTTTCACCACCGTCCTGATTATGGCGGGCCTGTTAATAGCGATCGTTCTAGCGGATTACGTACCCAATGGTGCCGGCTTCCCCCACCCCGAATTCAACGGCATGCAGGCCGGTGGCGACGGCGCCGCTCGTCTGGAACACATAGGTGACCTTGCCTTCACCTTTCAGTGCCTACTGTTACTCCTGATCGTATGTCTCGCCACGTTAGGCGTTGCCGAACAGCGACGCAGCGCCGAACTCTGGGCCTATATGGGCGGCACACTGCTGTTTAGCCTGTTCGTCTGGTATCAAATGTACTCCGGCCATCAGGCATTCCTGGAGACTGGCATTACTAATTATTTCATGGGCTTTCCGGTTGCTACCGCTTGGCAGGTGTATGGGACCTGGCTGGGCGGCATACCGCTAATCATTCTCTACACAGTAGGCTTTCGTAAATTTATATTCACCAAAGAAGATGAGCGTAAATACGAGCAGCTATTAGCAGATATCGCAGCGAGATCGGAGCAGTAGTTACATGGAAGCCTATAGACAAGAAATAATCGTTGGCGCGGTAGTCATCTACATGATCTTCTGTGTCATCACTGGCCTATGGGCCATGCGCCGCACGAAAAATTCCAGCGACTTCTTCATAGCGGGTCGCGGCTTAGGGCCAATCGTGGTCTCCCTTGCACTATTCTCTTCTACCTTAAGCGGCTTCGGTTTCGTCGGCGGGCCCGGGCTAGTGTATTCGATAGGCGTTAGCTCCTTCTGGATGATAGTCATCTCCTCCATCGGCTATGCCCTGGGATTCTTCCTGGTAGCGAAGAGAATTCGCATGATCGCCGATGTTCGTAACTGCATATCTCTACCCGATGTCGTTGCGGCAAGATATAACAGCGAAGCGGTACGCTTTCTCATCGCCGTCACAATCGTTCTTGGGGTGATGGGCTATTTAGCTACACAAATATTGGCTATGGCCGTAGTCATGCAAGCGATACTATCCGGCACCGAGATGTTCGCCAACATCGGGCTGGTCACCTGCGTCGTAATCTCCTCCGCCGTACTGATCTTCTACTGTGTAACCGGAGGAATCATCGCCTCGGTTTACACCGACGTAGTGCAGGGCGCGATCATGATGATCGCCGGCACCCTGATTCTGCTGACGGCGATGTCTGTCTTCGACGGCGGCATGCAGGAAGCCACCTCTATCATTCTCGCCGACGACGGCGAGGCGATGATGCCCTTCGGTGCCGCCGGCATCATGGCATCGCTGGGATGGTTCTTCGTCTTCGGCCTGGGCCTTGCCGGCCAACCACATCTAGTGACGAAGATGATGATGAACAAAAAAATATCAGACAATCGGAGCATTCTACCGATGTCACTATTCGGCTATGTGATGGCTGCCCTGCTGTGGGTTTCCATTGGCGTCATCATGCGCGCCGCGGTTATCGATGGTGTCATCTCACCGCTTTCTCTGCCCGACGATGCTGCCTCGGTATTCCTCTCGGTTTTCACCAACCCACTTCTGGCGGGCATAGTTTTCGCTGGCCTCTTCGCCGCGATCATGTCCACCTCTGATGCCTTCCTCAATATCGGGACGGCCGCGATCATTCACGACATACCGAAGGCTATTCGCGGGCACAGCATCAAGAATGAATTGTTCTGGGCACGGGTGGTCACCGTAATTCTGGCAATCGTCGCAGCTAGCTTCGCGCTGTACTCTCACTTTCAGGACGCTACGCTGGTGGCGATACTCGGGGCTTTTGGCTGGGGCACTTTTGCCGCGTCGATATTTCCGGTTCTGGCAATAGGCTTGAATTGGAAGGGTGCAACCGCGCTAGGCGCTATTAGCGCGATCGTCTCTGCCCTGTTGATCAACTTCATCGTGCAGCTCGCCGGGGTTGTTCTACCCTATGGCATCCTAGGCGGCCTCATCGCGTTTGTGGTTTCTCTGATACTGTTTATTGGCGTCTCACTCATCACCAAGAAGCCGGAGCTGGACGCCGATATGGAAGCGGTACTCAACATCTAGACTCTATCCACCCTCTACCGGGGATTGAACTTCAGGGTGTAAGCAATTCGCCCGTAGTCAGAATGGGAGAGGCATCGATATCTTCAGCATCCATCAGAACTGCTATTCGCTGCATTGACCCGATCAGCTGATGCTGCTCCCAGCGCTCAAGCTTTCGGTACTCTCTTAGAAAACCGGCCTGCAGAGGCTCGGGAGCCAAGTCGATCATTTTCTTACCCTTCTCGGTCAGATGCACCTCTACGACACGCTTGTCCTCGTTGGATTTCTTGCGAAGAATGAGTTCATTGCGTTCCATTCGATCAACCAGATTTGTCACCGTTGCCTGAGAGAGCTGAACCTCTTTGGCGATATTGCTGGGCGAAGCTACGCTCAGTTTCACTGCAGCCTCAAGGACCAGCAGTTGTGAGGTGGTGAGGCCTGTTTCTCGCTGCAGCTTTTTTGAATGCAGGTCGATGGCGCGAGTGATGCGTCGCAGCGCAACAAACAGTTCTTCGTAATCTTTCATGGCTATTAACTCTGTAGTGATTCACTTTAAATGTAAAACTGCCCGCGATCGGGGTCAGCAGTAGACTGGGTTTCTCCCAAATATCATTAGACCTCTAATTATATTTCTCTTAGTAGAATGCTGGCTACGATAATAGCAGCAAGCCAAAAAGTCTATATCTTATTGTTATATATAGTTTTTTTATAGAAATATTCGTTTCAATACCCACCACCATAACCGCTTAGAAGATAAACCCACACAAATTACTTTCAATACGTTATAATTTTGCCTGAATTTTCACACGCCCCCATTAAAAAGGTCACTCTATGTTCCGCAAAAAACAACTCCATATCGCAGTTGCGCTGGCAAGTAGCACACTGATTATGCCGGCCCAGGCACAGATAGAAGAGATTCTCGTCACTGCCACCAAGCGAGAAGCGAGTATGCAGGATGTTCCTGTTGCAGTCTCAGCCCTGGGTGAAGAATCTCTAGACCAGTTGGGCGTGTCGAACTTTGAAGATTACCTTCTGCAATTATCCAATGTGACTGCCGGCGGCAGTGGCCCGGGTCAAAATACCATTTATATTCGGGGCGTAGCCTCAACAACTCCCGGTTTAACAACCGCAGGGGTTGCAGGATTAGCACCCAATGTTGCCCTGTATCTTGATGAACAGCCTCTTTCCCAGCCCGGTCGCAACCTGGATGTCTATGCCGCTGACTTATCGCGAGTAGAAGTCTTAGCCGGCCCTCAGGGAACTTTGTTTGGCGCCAGCTCTCAGGCAGGCACCGTTCGCCTGATTACCAATAAGCCTGATCCATCGTCCAATAGTGCCAGCGTCAAGCTCGGCTCTTCGTACACTAAAGACGGCGAGATGAGCAATAACGTAGAGGCGATGATAAACCTGCCCGTCACGGATTCGTTCACTCTGCGTGGCGTAGTCTATGTGGATAATCAGGGCGGCTATATCGATAACGTTGCTGGCAGACTGAATGTTCAGGAAAGCGCGCGCTTTCGCCCCGAGGGCACCATGCGGGCAAATGGGCTACCGGTTGGTGCTGGCCGCGCGGGCTTCCAATCCACTGCCGATCTTAGCGGTGTGCGCTTCATCGATGCCGACAATGGAAATCGAGTGGAAGAAGATTTTAACGACGCGACCTATTCCGGATTTAGATTGACCGGATTGTGGGAGATTAACCAAGGTTGGAGCCTGACAGTTGCACACGCAAGACAGGAACTCGAAACCGAAGGAGTCTTCTTCTCTGACCCGAATCTGGGCGACCTGGAGATCCAGCGCTATCAGGAAGACTCACTAGAAGACACGTTCAGCAATACTAACTGGACGCTCAAGGGCATGCTGGGTGATCTTGAAGTCGTGTATGCCGGCGCCTTCACCGACCGCGAAGCCGACCAATTTGTCGACTATGCCGACTACATGTTTGTAGGCCAGTATCTTCCGTATTACGTTTGTGATGGCAGTGTGACCTACCCGGGCGCCGCCCCCATGGGAACCTGTCAGGCTCCGAATATGTTCGTGAAGAGCAATACCGAAACAGAGATCAGCACCCACGAACTGCGCTTCTCCACCAACCCAGACCGCCCCATTAGTGCTACCTTCGGCGGCTTCTACAGCGACTTGGAATTACAAGAACTCAATAGCTTTACCTACCTCGGCTCAAAAGAGGCGATAGCATTCAACGGAGCAACTGGCTTTGGTCCAAATTTCTCCGCACAGGGTGCAACCGTTCGAGATACCGGCCAGTGGCCCGATGGCGTTATCTTTCGCAACGATGTGGTGCGCACAGATCAGCAGCAGGGACTATTCGGCGAGATAACCTTTGACCTTGGCGATCAGTTCTCCATTATTACCGGAGCACGCTGGTACGACGTCGAGGTAGATCTGAAGGGCAGCGCCGCTGGCTCATTCGGCAACTTTGGAGCCACTGTAGACAATAATGCAGGCAATAATCTGGATACCTTGTTTAGCAACCCTAATCCTGACACCGCCTCCACCGATGGAGTCATCTCCAAGCTCAGCCTGAACTGGACACCGAATGGCGACTCACTATTCTATGCGACCTTCTCTGAGGGCTTCAGGCCTGGACTGCTCAACAGACCAGGCGGGGCATCTAATCCAGCAGGAACTTTTACCGTTCCCTTCGCTATCGATACCGATGACCTGACAAATTATGAGTTTGGCTGGAAGACTGACTTATTGGACTACACGCTAAGGTTCAACGGTGCCATATTCTTCTCTGAAATCGAGCGCTTGCAGACGACGATCTTCGATCCAAGCATTACCAATCTATTCTTCTCTGACAACGCGGCAGACGCCGAGGTCAAGGGAGTTGAGGGCGACTTCATTTGGGAGCCCGCCTCCATCGATGGCCTCAGTATTACCGGCGCTTTCTCTTTCCTGGATACAGAAATCACCAAGGTGATAACACCTACCAACGATGTCATAGTTGGCGACTCACTGGCCTTCGCGCCAGAGCGTCAGTTTAATCTGCGGGCGAGGTATGAGAGGGACATCGGCTCCGGTCGTACCGCTCATGTCATGCCTCACGTAACTTATTCCGACGAAGCTTATAGCGACATCATCACCATCAACAGAGATCGCATAGATAGCTGGGTTATGTTTGGACTAACAGCCGGCGTGACCAACGGCCAATGGTCGGTAGACCTGTTCGCCGAGAATATCGGTGACGAGCGCGCCGAGATCGCGAGTTCGTTTATCTACGATCGCCAACGCGTGACTTATGCCAGGCCGTTCACCGGTGGGGTTCGAGTTGCCTACGACTTCTAGGCGATGAGACAGCGTTACCAGAAAATTAATGTGACGTCGGACACTCTTACGGAGCAACCGAGTCCATGTTAGGCACGCAGCAACCAGAAATCGACTCGAAAGAATTCGCCGGCAAGCTTGAATCTGTCCAAAAGATAATTCAGGGCCGGCAATTTCATGAGGCCCTCACTGCTTTGCAGGTGATGCTAGATGCAAAGCCAGACGATGCCGAAGCGCTTTACATGACCGCCGTCTGCCTCCGATATACCCAACAACACCAGGCTGCCATTGAAACACTGTCTCGCCTAAAGTCCATTCAGCC
>Ga0115552_1002596_pt1 | contig 10267 bp, 6 predicted proteins | sample COGITO_mtgs_1103_3_FD_87178 | JGI IMG/M metagenome (GOLD analysis project Ga0115552, IMG submission 87178) | Pelagic marine microbial communities from North Sea - COGITO_mtgs_110328 | ecosystem: Environmental > Aquatic > Marine > Epipelagic | place: Germany:Helgoland, sampling site Kabeltonne...
CGTATCGTATCTCTACCAGTTCGCCCAGCGGTACAGGACTGCCTTTTTCTACGGGAACGTAGATATTTTTAAGGTCGTCCGGATTTGCCCGTAACTCTCGTGGATAACGAACCCGAACGGCATAACGCTCACGACCTTCAACAGTTTGTGTGAGTGGCATACCACCCACAGCCACTTGAAGAATTTCCTGCACATCCATTATGGATATTCCGTAACGTGCCAATTGGTCTCGCTTAATATCGATGAGCAAGTATGGTTTGCCCACGATTCGGTCTGCAAACACGGCTTGTTCTTTAACACCTTCGGCTTGTTTTAGGATGTCTTCCAGTTGTAGTCCAAAGTTTTCAATGGACTTTAAATCGGGACCTTTTACCTTGATGCCCATTGGTGCTCGCATTCCCGTTTGTAGCATTACCAATCGGGTTTCGATGGGTTGCAACTTAGGTGCAGATGTCACGCCAGGCAACTTCGTAACTCGTACAATCTCGTTCCAAATATCATCTGGACTGCTGATTTCTGGTCGCCAGTTTCGGTAGTTTTAGCCATCTTCATCTTCAATCAAATCATTGCGTGTGGCAGTAGTCTTGAGCGAATCTTTTTCATAGTTCACATCTTCATCTATCTCATTATTTGTGTTGATGATGAATTTATTGTTCTTCAGTACAAACAATCCATCGTCATTGACCTTATAGCGTTGTCGCTTGCCAGAGCTATTTCGCATATATTCCGGTTTATACTGAATGACGTTTTCGTACATCGAGAGTGGTGCTGGGTCAAGAGCGCTTTCTGTCCTTCCAGCTTTCCCCACCACGGTTTCAATTTCAGGAATACTTGCCACGGCCATATCGAGCTGTTGTAGTACACGCTTGTTTTCTTCAACACCTGCGTGTGGCAAGGATGTAGGCATCAGCAGGAACGAGCCTTCATTGAGCGCTGGCATAAACTCTTTGCCCGTATTTCGCATTATGAGAATACCGAGCGTGAGCACCGTAGCCGGAAAGATTAAGAATAGATATCGGTTTTGAAGTGCCCATCGCAAAATACGCTCGTAGTATATCCTGAAAATTGAGAATACACCGAGCAGTCCAAAACAGATAATAGAAACAAATATCAGGTTCATCACGATGCCTCGGTCAAAGCCCAACGGTCGCCAGTAGGTCGCGAGCAATAATACGATGGCAACCGATGAAATGATAATGTCGATTAGGTTTTTACGCTTTCGCGAAAGCGTACCACGCACCTTTAAAAATGATGTGATGGCAAAGGCGATAAGAATTAGTCCTAACCAAAAGCCGTAAACGATGGCGAGAATCCCCAATAAAACAAGTGTGCCGTTGATGGCATATTGGGTGCGTTCCCGTACACTCGTTTTGCGAAATAAGAATGCCGCGATGGGTGGAATAATAAACAGCGCAATGATGAGGGATGCCGTGAGTGCCATTGTTTTAGTAAAGGCAAGCGGGCGGAACAGTTTTCCTTCGGCACCAATCATCGTAAATACGGGCAGGAAACTGATTATTGTTGTTAAAACTGCGGTTAGGATAGCACCAGAAACTTCGGCAGTTGCGTTGTAGATAATTTCGTTTGTGCTGTATTCCTTACCGTTTTCATTAAGGCGTAACTTTTCATCTTCCAAATGCCGAATCATATTTTCGGCAAGTATCACGCCCACGTCCACCATTGTACCGATGGCAATTGCGATACCTGACAAGGCGACGATGTTTGCATCTACATTAAAGAGCTTCATCGTGATAAAAACCATCAAAACGGCTACGGGCAATAATCCTGAAATTAGGATCGATGCACGCAGGTTGAACACCATAATGATAATGACAAGAATGGTTATGAGAATTTCCAGCGTGAGTGCTTCGTTGAGCGTGTCCAGCGTTTCTTCTATAAGTTCTGTACGGTCGTAAAATGGAACAATGGTTACTTGTGAAGTGCGACCATCTGCCAAGGTTTTTGTAGGAAGTCCAGAGCTAATTTCGGCGATTTGAGCCTTGACATTATTAATAACTTCCAACGGATTTGCACCATATCGGGCGACTACGACGCCACCTACGACTTCGGCACCTTCCTTATCGAGAATACCACGTCTTGTCGCTGGCCCTAAATGAACGTTCGCCACATCTTTGATGCGGATGGAAGTGAAATTTTCAGAATCCACAACCGCACTTTCAATGTCTGCGATAGACTTTACGTAACCTAATCCGCGCACGAGATATTCGACTTGATTGATTTCGAGCGTTTGTGCGCCTATATCTTGATTGCTTTGCTTTACGGCTTTGACCACATCGCCCATACTTACATTGTACTGGCGCATTTTTTCTGGGTCAATATCGACTTGATATTCCTGAACATAGCCACCTATGGATGCTACCTCAGAAACGCCACTCGCAGACGATAATCCGTACTTTACATAGTAATCCTGAATGCTACGCAATTCCTGTAAATCCCAACCACCAGTTACGTTTCCGTCTTTATCTCGACCTTCCAGCGTGTACCAAAATATCTGTCCCAAACCTGTGGCATCTGGACCTAATGATGGGTTGACACCATCGGGCAAAAGGTTTGCAGGAAGTGAGTTCAGTTTTTCCAGTATGCGACTGCGTGACCAATAGAACTCAATGTCTTCTTCAAAGATGATGTAGATGCTGGAAAATCCAAACATAGAAGAACTACGAATGGTTTTCACGCCCGGAATACCGAGAAGGGAAGTGGTAAGCGGATATGTGATTTGGTCTTCAATATCTTGTGGCGAACGCCCTTGCCACTTGGTAAAAACAATCTGCTGGTTTTCGCCAATATCAGGTATGGCATCCACGGCAACTGGGTCTGTTGGCAAAAAGCCAGTTTCCCAATTAAAAGGCGCATTGACCACGCCCCAACCCACAAATAGGGCGAGTAGTAGAACGGCAACAAGTTTATTTTCTATGAGAAATTTAATGCTCTTATTCAGCATAGCATTTGATTATTAGAGTTTTGGAATTGCGTGTTGCAAAAAATGGCAAACACGAGTTTTAGCCCACGACAGCATAGCTGTTGGGCTTCATTCTAAAAATCTAACAAATCAAATTAAGAAAGTCTGGTGCAGCACCTGCACATCCCGTTTGACAAAGGGTCGCGGGTAATCTTCAAAAGGAACTTCTTTAGATTCGGTTCCTTCAAAAAGGTTTATATAAGAATAGGTAAAAGCAGCGATGAATGTTTGCTGCTCGAATGAAAGTGTATCAAAAGATATTTTGAGGTCGTCCTTGCCTTCTTTGATTATTTGCTCGTCAGAACAACAGGATGTTGAAGTCATTTTAGGATTCTCACAACTTTTAACGGGTTGCGCTTTTTCCATCCCACAAGTTTTTGCAGACTGGATAAAAGAGAAATCAACTAAAGTATCTCCACAATAATGCATATCCACTGTAAATGACATCGTGGTAACGAGCACCACGCAAGCCATAAAGATTGCCATTGATTTGTGAATGAGTTGTTTCATTTAGTACAAAAATAATTATTTTTTTAACATATAGATGTCTTTTAACGAATTGTTATTAGGATGTAGAATAATTTATCTAATTGGAAAGTAACCGTAAAAGGTTAACATTCAATTACTTTTAGTAAAAACAGAATGGTTTCTATCATCTACTAATACGAATCAACATCTTTAAGAATTTGAAGAGCAGATGAATCGCGATAGTTCTCATTGCTAAGCATATCATCAAATGTGTCCATCGCTTTCTCTAAAATGAGACTTGTTTTATCATATTCTCTAATAGAGTTGTATGAATTAATTATTACTCTCAATGGTTCATTACGCAATCCTCTTTTTGTTATATCTGGCCCATAATGGTTTTTATAAGTACTGGCCAAAAACTCACTGAAGGTTTTCCGCAGGTGCGTTTTGTATTACATTAAAGAAGGTTGATTGCTTTCCTTGAACTACTTTAATGTCATCTATGATGTATCTATGACCTGATCAAAACTAACTTCTAAGTTATCAAAGAATTTAGCATTACTTCCAGTGGGTTTATTGTTTGCTCCTCAATCCAGACATTTCTAGCTATCAGTTTGTTAATAATCTGTCGTTGAGAAATAGTATAAAGAGCTACATTTAAATTTGAAAAGTCTCCTTCTTTCCATTTACTTTTATGATGACCAGAATTAATGGGTTTAAGGATTGGGTTTACTGGGGTAATTAAGATTATTTCCTTGTTCTTTTCTTTGAATATACCTACAATTCTCTCGTAAATCTTAAGTCCATCATAGTCCCAATCACAAACGTAATAAAGCGGCAAGTCTAGATACCTTTTTGATACGCGTTTCAACTTAGCAGTATTACTACCACCTGCATACCAAATCTCAATATCATTCTGAGTAAATTCCCAATATGCTTTAATAAAATCAATGTTTTCACAAAGTAAAATTGCCATAGGATTTTGACAATCTTGGGTAAACTTCCATTGATTACCTTTTGAGTCATCTGGAAATTTATCAATGTCTAAAAGCTTCAGAACATCTTTACAGAGACCACTTTTGTTTTCTAAATATTTCGAATCTTTTTGTTTAAATACTACAGAGCTGAATACCCTAACTGTAGTAAGTTTACCCTTAAGTTCTTTGTGATTTTGATATATGAACATTAGTGTTTCTAAATCGTAGGCATCGTACTTTTTTAACCCTGAACTATCTAGCCCAGCATTATTGAAAAAATCTAAATAATAGTGATACTGTTCTAAAAAATGTTCTTCAAAAAAGGTCTCATATCCTGGCCGAGCTTCTAGAATATTGAGATTTGTGCTGTGATGACCGATGATTCTACGTCGCTCAAATAAATTGAATTTTACGAAGTCATTGTTGAGTAGCTTATTAGTAGTCTTCTTATCCGTATATAACTTATAAAGCCCTTTTAATACGCGCCAGTCTATATCGTCCCTCATATTAATTGCTTAAAATTCCTACTGGATGATGATTGATAAAGTCTAAATCAGGATTTTTAAACAGCTCAAAAATATGTTGATTGCCTTCAGTTAGTTTTACGAGTCCTATGGAAAGTGACAGGATTTGATAGTCAAACTTTTTAGCAACCTTTCGTAACATATCAAAATTAGACCCGATGCCTTCTGTCTCATCAATGGTCATAAACCTGAGCCCTGGTTTTGAGATGGCATCTTCTTGAATTAAAGATAGTTTTGCAATACATAACAATGCTGTTGCGGTATAGGTTTGCCCAGTACTACCAGAAATCTCTGCTTTGTTGGGTGTTTCTATTTTAAAACTCAAACTGTAATATGAAAACGGATTTAGTAGGTCTTCAATATCAACTGCGTTTAATGGTAGCTTGCTATGCTTGCTGTACGCCCTTTTAATCTTCTCACCGATGGACACATATTTCTTTTGTTTTGCATCTGCAGGGTACTCACCAGTTTCGTTAAAAAGGCTTACCTCGCTATTGGCTAAGTTTGCCAAATAATCATTTAGCCAATCTATACTAATGCGTTCATTGGGCTCGTGCTTTAGAACTGCTTTATTTCCACCTGTAATTATTTTGTCATCTTTATTAAAGATGTTTTTGATTCTTCGAGCTGTATTAGATTGACTCTTTACCGCACGTTGTACGTCTCTAATTAAATCCTTTATGCGGCTAAGTTTATTTTTATCCAGTTCTGCATTACGGTCAAAAATGTCTTCGAGATATTGAGTGATTTTATCAATTACTTCTTTGTCCTCGAAGCTTATATCTTTAAAAATCCGTGGTAAAATGGTTTTTGCCAATAGCTTGAACTCATAATTTTCGTAGAATTTATCGGCATCATTTTTTATTTCGTTCTTAACAATACTCGAGAACTCAATTTTATAATCTTCCCAGGATTGCTCAAGCGCTTCTTCAAAAACCGTTAAATCATCTTGCGTTATAGGTACCAGTTTCTTGGGCTTTTTGAAATCAAACTTTAATTTCAATTGGCTAATCTCTTTATCATTAAGCTCTCTTGAAGTTACAACGTTCATTATCTGCTCATCCTTAACAAATACATCCTTGTTCTTCTGATACTCATCTGAAAACTCTTTGTAAAATGAGGATGGCTCAAAATCGTATTTTTTATCTAATGAAGAATCTATTTTGTATTGAGTCAATAGCTTGGCTATATCTTCAGACGGTTCAGCCAGTTTGATGTACTTGTAACCTTTTAAATCTTTTTCTAAGCCTTCCAGAAGGGCTTGTTTTATAGTATATACGTCATACTCTTTTTCCAGCTTGGTAAACTTTTTCTCGATTGCGACCTTATCCTTGTAAAGTGCAATTATGTTTTTGACTTCTTCCTCCGATTTCAAAAGAAGTGGGTCTTCAATATCGGAAGCGTCATAAGATATTTCATCTCTGCGTTGCCAAGCTTCAAAATATAGCTTAGGCTCATCTAAATCGTTTATAAAATTCAGAAGTTCATTTTGGAACTTGTGTTTTTGCTTTATTTCTGTTTTTCTTGCGAGTACATCTATTTCTGCTTCTTTAAATATGTTTATAAGTCCCTGTCGTTCTTTATTTTTAAATATCTGCTTCTCAACGTTTGAGATGAATATGCGCAATCCTTTAAGACTAATCCAGAAACCATTTGCGGTAGCTTCTTCCTCGGTATTTTTTGCAGATTGCAGTAGTTCTTCTGGATTTGGTATATACTGTTTACCAGAAGAAACCTCTTTTGGCTTTTGGGTACCGACATCTTGAAAATGCTTAATAATACTCTCTTCTTCTAAAGAGAGGTTCTTGTTATTCTGCACAATCCAGTAGGCCAGGGAATTTGTGTTTTGATAATCATTAAATTTTCTTAATGTTTCAATCTCTTCAAGACTATTACGCAATGTTTCAATACCCTTGTTAATGTGGGATATAACAGCTGTCAAACCACTATCGAATGCTAGTTTAGAAAATTCCTGCTCAAGATTATTGCTTTTGAACTTTACTTGTAATCGCGCTATGCGTTCTATCAAATCCTTTTTTGTTTTAAAATCGGTTTGATAATCTAAAATATCTTTCGCCTTTAAGGTGTCGTGTTTTCCTAAAAAATCGTCCACCAGTTTCATTTCTGAAATCTTTGCTCTATAGGGTTTTAGTGCGCTTTTCGCGAAAGCGATAGATGACTCTAAACCTTGAGCTTCCTGCTTGGCAGACTTCAACTTCTTCTCAGCAATCCTATTCAGTTTTTTTATGGACTGGCGCGCGGTCAGATACGTTGAGAGTGTTATTAAAAGCTCTTTCTTTAATATCTTTTCTCTGTAATACAGAAATTTCCATTTGCGTTTATAATATTTCTTTTCAGACGCTTCCTTCAGTAACTTCAGTTCGTACAGCTTTTTGAGCTCATCTTTTTGCTTATTAATTTTATCAATTTCGGTTAGATTAATCTTGTAATCGTTCTGATTGTCCTGAAGATCCTGTACAATCTCATTGTACTGTTTGAGATACTTCTGCTGCTCAAAAGTGCCGAACAAAAATTTCTGAAGTTCAATCGAACTCTTTACATTGATACCCTTGCGTGAGAATGCCTGAAGAATTTTTGCATATCCTGCCATTTCATTGTTAGTCGTAATGTCCAAAGGAATAAGATTTTCTCTCGATAGCAATAAGTGATACTCAGTAAAGCGTCTAAATTTTTTGAAACCAATGCTCTTGCTCACAGTAAAATATGTTTCAAGATCTACAATGGGTAGCCAGTCGCCATTAACCTCAAAATCCTCAATCGTAATGGGTTGGTCTAGATAACGTAATGTTTCTGCTTCAAAGTCGAGCCCTTTCTGAATGATAAATGCTTCAGATTGTCTCGCTGTTTTCTCTATATAAGTACCAAGTGCGATAAACTGATCGCGCTCAATTTCAACATTTATAAATGCATAGGCAAAGTCTGGACTTGTGCCAGTATTGAGGACTAACTTCTGGAACGGTCTATCACCTTGAGACTGCGTTGAGGATTCATATAGACTCGACCCTACAATAATGAGTTGAAGCAAATCTGTAACAATACTTTTGCCCACACCACTCTCGCCCACAAAGTCTGTTCTGAAGGGATGGAACTCATAAAAAAACTCTTGATGATGAATTATATTTACAGTTCCCAAGCTGTGTATTCTTGGAAAGTTTTTCATTGATACGATTTTATAATGCTATCTATGTTTGTGATGGTATCGCCATATAAGGACAAAATGCGATGAAAAGATGCTCTCGTTTCAAAAAGGTCGCCCTCAAGGTCAATCCAATTAAGTCGATTAAACTGTTCCAATGCTTTTTGCGTCGTCTTATCAATATAGTCGTCATCACCTTTGAGCCTACCGGATTCGTTAGACTTTACGATGACACGTTGCAATCCTTCCTTATACTGGTCGTAATCCGTTCTAATAATCTTCTTCAGTTTTTCTACGGAATTTAATTCTATGTTCCCATCAAAAAATATGATTTTGTACATAATGAGCCCAATAATGATATATTCATTTTTTACGGTATAACGATTGGGTTCTGGAATATTTCGTTTATCATCTGAGTGAAAGTCGAGATAATAGTAACGCTCTGTACTCTCACCACCTTCCTTAAGCCGTATGCCAAAAAAGGAGATGTAGTATTGGTTTATTGAGCTTTTATACTTAGCTATATAATTGTAATATTTAGAGTCATTACCATAGTCCTGTATATGCTCACCGTCCTTGAGTTTAAAGTCGAGCTTCCCAAAAAGTCTTTCGGCATTTCTATCAAGTAAGAAATCGAACTTTATTAAACAGTTTTGATTATCGTTTTCCATATTGCGTTGTTTGATTCGGGTACCGTGATAATATCATTTCTATCAACTTCGACCGTGAGCGATGAGTCTAAATGAGATTTGTCTACGATTGCATATACCATTTTTGAAGCAATTTCAAAATCATTTTCTTCTTTTAAAACTTGAAAGAATGCCAATGATACATCTAAGATTTTTTCTCTGGTGAGTTGCGTAGTTAATTGCTGTACCCAAAGGTCGGTTTTATTATATTTTTCAATACTACCTTGTAAATGCTTGCGATTTTTTTCTTGTATTCTCTCATTTACAGGGTAACGTTCACGCTTCTTCTTAGCAGTTGGAAAAAGTCGCTTATCTCTAAAAAGATATGGATATTTAGTGCTTTTATTTTTATATACAAACGGTTGTAGATCTTGTGGGAACTGGATATCCTTTCTTGTACCACTTACTATGATTTCGGAACGATTGAGCAAATGCATAATAAATCGTTCGACCTTACCATTATATTCTGACTGATTGAGGTTAATGAACAGCTGATTGATTTTAGGCTTAATCCTGTCCAAACGTCGGTCTGTATTTCTTAAGCGATTTTGTATGCTGTCAAAAAACTCTGAGGTTAGTTCAATGTGGTTTATAATAGTAATATCGTCAGTATCAATCTTGTTAAGAATCGCTTCAATACGATTGGTATCGTCAAAAGCTCTACGTAATTTTTTATTTTTTTCTTGAATGTCTATTAAATCCTGCCGTACCGTCTCAAGAAGTTGTAGTGGATTTTGGTCGCGAGCTAGCGTATCTTTCCGTATTTTCTCTACGGCGATATCTATTTGTCTGAAAAGGAAATCGGTCTGCTGGCGCAGCTTATATTTCGGGCCATCGAGACTTATACGAAACCATTTGAGTAATTCTATCTCATCGCTCAGAACACTCTCAAGGCTCAACTTTAAATCACTACAGATTACTTCTATTTCAGTTGGGTCAAAATTACCTTTGAGGCTGGTTTTTGATATAGTGCAGAAATTGAGTCCGTACTCTTGAAATGAAAATAACTGTGATTCTTCATCGTACTTCAAAAAGAATTTGAGCAACCTACGTATCTTATCCTTATAGACGGTTCTTGGGTATCGAGAATTTAATTCTGACGGTGGGCGATTCTTAGCGAAAAGTCGATGGATCTCCTGTTCAGAAAACTGATTGTTTGGATATTTTTTTGCTTCAATGTTTTCATAAAGCGCTATAATAACTCGACCTTCTTCATACTCTGGGTATAAGAGATTGTAGTTGTTCTCTTTTGAAATTTCCTCAATAAAATCAAATGGTTTTTTGTGTATCTCTTCCAATTATAAATGTGCTATTGTTTAACTTTTGAACTCAAGTGATTCAAGTTAAACTGACGTCGTTATATTAATCGGACAGTAAAATCTAAATGCATTCCTTGATAGTATAGAGTTCTATTCTTTTAGATCTTAAAAATAGTAAAATTAAAATCCTAAACAAAAGGATTAACCTCCGCC
>Ga0115552_1002597_pt1 | contig 10266 bp, 9 predicted proteins | sample COGITO_mtgs_1103_3_FD_87178 | JGI IMG/M metagenome (GOLD analysis project Ga0115552, IMG submission 87178) | Pelagic marine microbial communities from North Sea - COGITO_mtgs_110328 | ecosystem: Environmental > Aquatic > Marine > Epipelagic | place: Germany:Helgoland, sampling site Kabeltonne...
CTCGCCATCGGCTATACCCTAGATGAGCTCTCGAATGAGATTACCGGTGGAGCGACACCGATTTCCTTTGAGCCCTCCTTAGATTACGTCGTAACCAAGATTCCGCGCTTCACCTTTGAAAAATTCCCGCAAGCGGAAAATTTTCTGACGACCCAAATGAAGTCTGTGGGCGAAGTGATGGCGATTGGCCGGACCTTTCAGGAATCGCTGCAGAAAGCTCTGCGTGGTCTCGAAGTGGACATTAACGGCTTGTCGCCCATCATGGATGATTCTTCAAGAGACTGGAAAACGCGAATCCGGCGAGAACTGCAAGTAGCCGGTGCCGAGCGTATTCGTTATCTGGCGGATGCGATCCGGCTAGGTTTTGACATGGAAGAGATCCATGAGCTGACACGTATCGACCCTTGGTTTCTAATCCAGATTGAAGACCTGATTCAACGTGAACAGAAACTGCAAGGCGTGGCTCTGGCAGCGATTGACCGGGGTTGGATGTTTGATCTGAAGCAGCGCGGTTTTGCGGACGCTCGACTGGCCGAGTTGCTCAGTGTCGAAGAAAACAGTTTCCGCGAGCATCGTTTGGCATTAGGTGTAAAGCCCGTGTATCGGCGAGTGGATACTTGCGCAGCGGAATTCGCGTCCGCTACCGCTTATATGTATTCAACCTACGAGTCGGAGTGTGAAGCGCGGCCGACGAATCGAGATAAGATCATGGTGCTGGGTGGCGGCCCGAATCGCATCGGCCAGGGTATCGAATTTGACTACTGCTGTGTCCACGCGGTGCTCGCCATGAGCGAAGATGGCTACGAAACTATTATGGTCAACTGTAATCCGGAAACCGTCTCGACAGATTTCGACACAGCAGACCGGTTGTACTTCGAGCCACTGACCCTCGAGGACGTATTGGCGATCGTCGACGTTGAAAAACCGAAAGGGGTGATTGTGCAATTTGGTGGTCAAACACCGTTGAAACTCGCCGAGGCGTTAATGAAGGCCGGCGTGCCGATCATTGGCACTAGCCCTGACGCTATCGACATGGCTGAGGACCGAGAACGATTTCAGCATATGATCGCCAAACTGGGTCTCCGGCAGCCACCCAATAAGACCGTCAAGACCTTGGAAGAAGGCCTGCATGCGGCGCGCAACATCGGCTTTCCGCTGGTCGTACGCCCATCTTATGTGTTGGGCGGTCGAGCCATGGAAATCGTTTACGACGAAGAAGAACTCACCCGCTATTTGCGTGAAGCAGTGCAGTTGTCCGATCGTTCGCCGGTCTTGTTGGATCGATTTCTCGACCAGGCCATCGAAATTGACGTCGATGCAGTGTCTGACGGTAAGCAGGTAGTCATTGGCGCTGTCATGCAACATATCGAACAAGCTGGTGTGCACTCTGGTGACTCGGCGTGTTCTTTGCCACCTTACAGTCTGAGCGATGAGGCCCTTGATGAGATGCGCAAGCAGGTCGTGGAGATGGCGCTTGAGCTTGGTGTTATAGGCCTGATGAATGTCCAGTTCGCCATTCAAAATGGCGATATTTATATTCTTGAAGTGAATCCACGAGCCTCGCGAACGGTGCCTTTCGTTTCGAAATGCATCGGTGTTTCCTTGGCCAAAGTGGCGGCTCGCTGTATGGCTGGTACTAGCCTTGAAGCACAGGGTTTTACCAAAGAGATCGTGCCGAATTATTTCAGCGTCAAAGAAGCGGTATTCCCATTCGGTAAATTCCCGGGGGTAGACCCGATCCTCGGCCCAGAAATGAAGTCGACCGGTGAGGTCATGGGCGTCGCGGAGACCTTTGGTGAGGCATACCGCAAAGCTCAGCTGGCAGCGGGTGACCTTATTCCTGCGGCAGGGCGAGCTTTCCTGAGTGTTCGGGATACGGATAAACCCGAGTTAGTGCAGGTGGCGACTGATTTGCTTGCCATCGGCTTTACGCTCGTGGCAACTCGGGGTACAGCGCTGGTTTTGCGCGAGGCCGGTGTGCATGTGGATATCGTTAACAAGGTTCAAGAAGGTCGGCCCCACGTGGTCGACATGCTTAAGAACAATGAGGTGAATTTCATCGTTAATACCACGGAAGGCAAACAGGCGATTGCCGACTCCTATGCTATCCGTCGTACAGCACTACAGCACAAGGTTTATAATGCGACGACGATGGCGGGCGCCAGGGCCTGCATTGACGCGGTCCGCCACGGTAGTCATCTCTCGGTGCATCGCCTTCAGGACTTGCATAAACGCTTGCTAGGGTAATATTGAATTATCAGTCAGCGCGGCGGGCGAAAGACCCGCCGGCAATTATATTTGTGGTCCCCACTAGACATTCTGGCCGAACTTTTCAACACTAGGCAGTGTCTTTATATAATCTCTAGAACACTACCGGACAGAATCTATGGACAAGGTTCCAATGACAGCTGCGGGCGAGAAGACGCTGCGAGTTGAGGTGGATCGCCTCAAACAAATCGAGCGCCCCAGAATTATCAAAGAAATTGCCACTGCCAGGGCCCAAGGTGATCTTCGTGAAAACGCCGAATATCAGTATGCCAAAGAGGAGCAAGGCTTTATTGAGGGTCGAATCGCAGATATTGAGGGTAAGCTGAACCATGCGCATGTCATTGATGTCACGCTGATCGAGCACACGGGCCGAGTCATCTTTGGTGCCACAGTTCACCTAGTGAATCTCGATACTGACGAAGAAATCAGCTATCAGATTGTGGGTGACGACGAAGCTGATTTGAAGATTTCCAAGATCTCAGTCTATTCACCGATTGCCCGGGCCTTAGTTGGTAAACAAGTCGGTGATGTGGCGCTGGTGCATGCGCCCAATGGTACGATTGAATACGAAATTTGCCTGGTCGAGCATCTTTAGTCGCACATTTACTGTAAAGCGTAAATGGCTATTGATCGGGTAGTTGGTTTTGATGGGCACAAACCTGTGACCCAAGAGGACTGTTGGCAGGCGACAATTGAACTCGACCCAGGCCCGCCGGTTGTCATTCGCGAAAGTCAGTTCAAAGTGCTTCCGGAAAACAATATTTTTAGGGCAGTGCCGTTGGTGGGTATTGCGTCTGGGGAGTGCTTGGATCACCAGGGCGACGAAAACTTCAAGGCTAAGCTGGAACAAATAGCCGCCGAAAAGGACTTCTTTGATACCATCCTATTGACCCATGAAGTCGCCGTTGACCCTGAGCAGCTGGCTGCCGACATCCAACTGGAATGGCAGTTGGGCCATCTGGAATGGCAGGTGGGGCAACGCTACAGTCATGGTGCAGCAGGCTAAGTAGGCTCCGATCGACAGGAGAATATCCTCAACCGCTACCTGTCCTTCAAGGCCGGTAATCCCTTTGATGCGAAAATTCTGAGTGAGTTTTATCTGGCGCTGCTGAGCAGTGACTATTATGGAGGTGTGAGCATTGACGCCGAGATCGACTAATAGCGGGTGATGGTCAACTGATGGTCAGCTGGCCATCAGCTGATGGTGGCGCGGAGAATATTTGACAACGCCGGGTTAGGTTTGGCTGCGGCCTTGTAAATCAGGGCGATATGGCCAATTTTTTGTATCACGGTGACATGCTGGGTGGCCACTATGGTGGCGACCAAGGCGTCTCGTTCGTCTTTATCGCCAGCCAGAATTTTCACCTTGATCAGTTCGTGGTCCTGCAGAGCGCGGCTGAGTTCGCTGAGAACAGTCTCGCTCAGGCCATTGCCGGCAATAGTGACAACGGGTTTGAGATGATGGCCGATGGCGCGAAACCGTTTCTTGTCTTTTTGGCTTATCATAAGGTGTGAGTCATCTTCAGTAAGAAAAGAGCATAATACACAAGCCGGTTAGCTAGAACCGTGCGTAAAACCCGTGTAAATAGTGAGGCCGGCGAGTTTACCCGACTCAAATCAACAATGCGAGATGAAAGAGCGGCAGCGAAGTGGTGCATCGACAGACATGAAAAAATCTAAATCCAGCCATCAATGGCTCAAAACCCATGAAGATGACGAGTACGTAAAACGTGCCCGGGCGGAAGGATATCGGTCTCGAGCAAGCTACAAGCTGCTGGAAATTGATGCGCGTTTCAACCTCCTCAAGCCGGGAGCGACGGTTATTGATCTCGGTGCCGCGCCCGGAGGCTGGTGCCAGGTCGTCATCGAAAAAATTGGTCCGCAGGGTACGCTGATCGGCATCGACCTGTTGGAAATGGAGCCAATCCCCGGTGTGACCTTCATTCAGGGTGACTTTACTGAAGCTGATCCCTTCGAAAAGTTGCTGGCAAGTTTGGATGGTCGACCAGTAGACCTTGTATTTTCTGACATGGCCCCCAACTTAAGTGGAGTGAAGAATATCGACCAGCCGAGGGCAGCGCATCTGGTGGAGCTATCTATCGACTTTGCCGATCAAGTACTCAGGCCGGGTGGTGGTTTAGTCTGTAAGTGTTTTGAAGGCGACGGTATTCAGGAAATCAGGCAGCAATACCGGGCTCGCTATGGCACCGTGGTTAATTTTAAACCCAAGGCGTCGCGAGATAAGTCCAGAGAGCTGTACTTGGTGGGGCAGAATTTTTCAGACACAGATACGAATCGGATCGAAAGCCGTTAAAGATCGCCGAAAATAAAGCGTTAAAGGGTGTTTGGCGTATAAATTAAACTGGTGTAAGGTTAGGGCCCGCTGGGGGAACTGACCCTGTAGAGAGGATATTCCTTTGAATGATATGGGTAAAAATTTACTGCTCTGGCTGGTTATCGCCGCTGTCTTGTTAACGGTGTTTAACAGCTTCAATGTGAGCAAAAATCTAACAGAAGTCGAATATTCAGAGTTTCTTGAGTCGATCGCCCAAGACCGGGTGAGCAAGGTTCAGGTTGATGGTCTTATTATTCGCGGTGAGATGAACGACGGTCAGCGCTTTGAAACGGTGCAACCGCAGGTGACAGATAAGGCCCTGATCGACGATATGGTTAATCATCGCGTCGATTTCAGTGGTGCTCGACCAGAAACGCAAAGCATTTGGACCCAACTGCTCGTGGCCAGTTTCCCGATCTTGGTCATTATTGCCGTGTTTATGTTCTTTATGCGTCAAATGCAAGGTGGCGCGGGCGGCCGTGGCGGCCCTCTGACCTTTGGTAAGAGCAAAGCTAAATTGCTCGGCGAGGACCAGATCAAGACGACGTTCGCCGATGTGGCGGGTGTTGATGAGGCTAAAGAGGACGTGCAGGAGCTCGTGGAGTTTCTGCAGGATCCAACGAAATTCCAAAAACTCGGCGGTCGTATTCCTCGAGGCATTTTAATGGTTGGTCAGCCCGGTACGGGTAAGACGCTGTTGGCCAAGGCGATTGCTGGTGAAGCTAAGGTTCCGTTCTTTTCCATCTCGGGTTCAGATTTTGTCGAAATGTTTGTGGGTGTTGGCGCGTCTCGAGTACGAGATATGTTTGAGCAAGCCAAAAAACAGTCGCCTTGCATTATTTTTATCGACGAGATCGATGCGGTTGGTCGGCATCGTGGGGCCGGTATGGGCGGCGGTCACGATGAGCGTGAGCAGACATTGAACCAGTTATTGGTTGAAATGGATGGTTTTGATGGTAACGAGGGGGTGATTATTATTGCCGCCACTAACCGACCTGACGTGTTGGATCCAGCATTATTGAGGCCTGGGCGGTTTGACCGTCAGGTGGTGGTGGGTTTGCCAGATATCCGCGGGCGAGAGCAAATTCTTAAGGTGCATATGCGCAAGGTGCCACTGGGTGCCGATGTTGAGCCTTCCTATATCGCTCGAGGCACGCCAGGTTTTTCTGGCGCCGATTTGGCTAATTTGGTAAACGAGGCCGCACTGTTTGCCGCACGCCAGAACAAACGCACCGTGAATATGGAAGAATTTGAGCAGGCTAAAGATAAAATCATGATGGGCGCTGAGCGCAAGAGCATGGTGATGTCGGAGAAGGAGAAGCTCAACACGGCGTATCATGAAGCCGGCCATTGTGTTGTCAGTTGTCTGGTGCCAGAGCACGATCCCACCTACAAGGTCACGATTATTCCTCGCGGTCGAGCGTTAGGTGTGACTATGTTCTTGCCAGAGGAAGATCGTTATTCGATGAACCGGCGGATGATCCTGAGTCAGATCTGTTCCTTGTTCGGCGGTCGGATTGCTGAAGAATTGACACTCGGGCGAGACGGCATTACGACCGGGGCCTCAAATGATATTGAACGTGCGACCAAGATGGCGCGGTCAATGGTTACCAAATGGGGTCTGTCGGAGAAGCTGGGTCCGCTGTTATATGATCAGGAAGACGCTAACGGTTATTTGGGTATGTCCGCGGGAGGTTCAGGATCGCAGGTATCCGGTGAAACGTCGAAGTTGATTGATGAGGAAGTTCGCTCAATCATTGATGATTGTTACGGTCGGGCGAAGCGCCTGCTTGAAGAAAACCGCGACAAACTGGATATGATGGCGGAGGCTTTGATGGAGTATGAGACCATCGATCGTCGTCAGATTGACGAGATTATGAGTGGCCGTAAACCGAGCCCACCGAACGACTGGGATGGTCCAAAGAGCAAGCCAGGTCAAGGCCCGCAGAAGTCGGAAGATGAACCAGGCAAAGGCTCAGAGCCTCGCCCTGGGGACGTTCTTGGTGGTCCGGCCGGCGAGCACTAGCCGGGAATCTCTGGTCTAGAAGAGGGCGCTGCGTTGGGCGCCGAAAGACTGATCTAATGATTGAGTTTACAGATAAAGAAGGGTTGGTTGAATACCAGCCCTTTTTTATAACTATCGATTCTGTGTGATCCCTTATGCAACCGATTAAACGTCCCATGGTGATGGGCATTTTGAATGTTACGCCGGACTCATTCATAGACGGCGGCAAATATTTGGTGCCAGCTCAGGCGACTGAGCATGCGCGGCAAATGATGCTCGATGGCGCCGATATCATCGATGTGGGCGGTGAATCAACCCGGCCTGGTGCGGCTGTCATCAGTGTCGAAGAAGAGTTGCGCCGAGTCATTCCCGTCATCAAGGCCATCAGGGCCGAATCCAGCATTCCGATTTCCATCGATACATCGACGCCAGAGGTCATGCGTCAGGCGGCGCTGATGGGCGTGGACTTGATTAATGATGTCAGGGCCCTGGGTCGTCCAGGTGCACTGGCAGCGGCAGCAGCGACAGGCTTGCCGGTCTGCCTGACGCATATGCAGGGTGATCCGCAGACCATGCAGCTCGAACCGACTTATGCCAATCTTTTAGTGGAAATTTGTGGATTTTTTGAAGCGCGAATTCTGGCTTGCGAAGCAGCGGGGATACCCAGGGCAAAGATCATTCTCGATCCTGGCTTTGGTTTTGGTAAAACGGTGGAGCATAATCTACAGCTGATCAATCGATTAGAAGAATTCATGATGTTTGGCTGTCCCTTGTTGGTAGGCCTGTCACGAAAGAGTACTATTGGTGTGGTTCTTGGCGATCCCACCGTAGACCGTCTGCAAGGCAGCATTGCAGGTGCGCTGCTGGCGTATATGAATGGTGCCAGCCTATTGCGGGTTCATGATGTTGCCGAGACAGTGCAGGCCCTGCGAGTCGTCAAAGCGATCCAGCACGAGGGTCTCAGCGATCACTAATTCATTTTCATTAAGAGTAACTTGAGTGACTAAACAGTATTTTGGTACAGATGGCATTCGAGGCCGGGTGGGTGAATCACCCGTTACGGCGGATTTCATGTTAAAGCTGGGCTGGGCTGCAGGCAAAGTTTTTTCTGAGACAGGTCGAGGTCGTATACTGATCGGCAAAGACACCAGAATTTCTGGTTATATGTTTGAGTCAGCGCTGGAGGCGGGTTTGTCTTCAGCGGGTGTCGATGTGTCTCTGCTCGGTCCGATGCCGACACCGGCCATTGCCTATCTGACCCGCACCTTTAATGCCCGGGCGGGTATTGTGATCAGCGCCTCCCATAATCCTTACTATGACAATGGGATTAAATTTTTCTCTGGTCAGGGCCGCAAGCTCGACGACGCGGTCGAACATGCGATTGAAGCTAAATTGGGTGAGGCTATGGTGACGGTAGAGTCTCACCGAATTGGTAAGGTTTCAAGGATCAATGACGCCGCCGGCCGCTATATCGAATTTTGTAAGAGCTGCTTTAGCTCGAGCCATAATCTAAAAGGTTTGAAGATCGTCGTCGATTGCGCGAATGGTGCAACCTACCACATTGCACCCAATGTATTTCGAGAGCTGGGCGCTGAAGTGGTTGAGATTGGCGTTTCTCCTGACGGTCTGAATATCAATGACAACATTGGTTCTACCCATCCCCAAGCACTGCAAGCCAAGGTGCTGGAAGTCAATGCGGATTTCGGCATTGGCCTAGACGGTGATGGTGATCGTCTCATCATGGTTGATGAACTTGGAGAGCTTGTTGATGGTGATGAGCTGTTGTATATCGTTGCCTCCCATTTACAGCAGCGAGGACATCTCGGTGGCGGGGTCGTTGGCACCCTCATGAGTAATTTTGGTCTGGAGCAAGCATTGCAGGCTCAAGGTATCCAATTTGTGCGAGCGGCTGTGGGCGATCGTTATGTCCTGGCCGAGCTTGAACAGCGCGGCTGGCAAGTAGGCGGGGAGTCTTCAGGCCATCTTTTATGCTTGAATGTCACTAGTACGGGCGATGGTATCGTGGCTGCGCTGCAGGTTGTCGCCGCCATGGTCGAAACCGGCAGGACGCTGCATGAGCTGAAACAAAAAATGACGAAGCTGCCGCAACGGATGATCAATGTCGCTTGCGCCGCGGAGATCGTCGCTGCGCCTTCGGTTTTACAGGGTGTGAAGCGCGTGGAAGCGCGACTGCAAGGGCGGGGTCGAGTACTATTACGTCCTTCAGGCACCGAGCCCTTGGTGCGGGTTATGATAGAGGGCGAAGATTCTGCGCTGGTTGATGTGCTAGTGGAAGAGTTGGCCGCAATTGTTGCGAATGCAGGGACAACTAAGTCAGGCCTATGTTGAAACTTGAAAATAAAGTCGTTAAGCTGTGCCGCCGCGCGCGCGAGGGTTGCCTGTGAGGAACCCACTGGTTGCGGGCAATTGGAAGATGCACGGTAGTCGGGCGAGCGTGACGGCGCTGGTGGAGGGATTGCTTAATGTGGGTGCGATGCCTTGCCAAACACTGATCTGCCCACCCTTTGTCTTTTTAGATCAGGTGCAGCGACAATTGGCGGGCTCCGACATAGCGTTGGGTGCGCAAAATCTCGATTGGCACGATAGGGGCGCCTACACTGGTGAGGTGTCTGCCGAGATGCTGTCAGAGTTTGGCTGTAGCCATGTGCTGGTAGGACATTCGGAGCGTCGGAGCTTGTTTGCGGAGACGGACGCTCAGGTCGGATTAAAGGTTGAAAAGTGTTTGAGTAGTGGTCTGACGCCGGTGATTTGTATCGGTGAGTCTCTGGCGGAGCGCCAGGCTGACGAGACCTTTACAGTGGTTCAGCGGCAGTTAGATGCCGTTATTCGTCAGGTGGGCGTGACAGCGCTTCGTCACGGCATTATCGCCTACGAGCCAGTGTGGGCCATAGGGACGGGTGAAAGTGCAACACCAGAACAGGCAGAAACGGTGCATGTTCACATACGACAGTACCTGGCAAAACAAGACGAGAATATTTCACAAAATATTCAGTTACTCTACGGTGGTAGTGTAAATGGCGAAAATGCCGCTGATTTGTTTGCTCAGGAAAATATCGATGGCGCGCTGGTAGGCGGTGCATCGCTGAAGGTAGACGACTTCCTGCGCATATGTCGGGCAGCCGTATAAATTTGGATTGGGTATTATGGAACTTCAAGTTCTTGAAACAATTGTATTAGTGATTCATGTCTTGGCAGCGCTGGCTATTATCGGTCTCGTATTGATCCAGCAGGGCAAGGGTGCAGACATGGGTTCTGGTTTTGGTAGTGGCGCCTCTGCGACGGTGTTTGGTAGTGGCGGAGCCGGTAACTTTTTGACCCAGGCAACCACGGGCCTCGCGATTTTGTTTTTCTTGACCAGTTTCGGGCTAGCCTTTTTTGCCAAGGCTAAATCAGATTCCGCCAACGTTGTTGGTATGCCGGTGGTCGAGCAGGTGATCGATGGCGTAGTCCCGCAGATGCCTGAGTTCGAACCCGCCATGCGGAGTCAAGACTCGGAATTGCCGACTATCGACGTGCCAGCTGTCGAGCCTGAGTCGCAAAATTAAAAAAACACTGGGAATGCGGCGCAACAACCGATAGATTGGCGGCGAATTCAGTCGACAAGGCTCGGTTCAGTCTCAGTGACGTTAGATGCAGA
>Ga0115552_1002607_pt1 | contig 10232 bp, 6 predicted proteins | sample COGITO_mtgs_1103_3_FD_87178 | JGI IMG/M metagenome (GOLD analysis project Ga0115552, IMG submission 87178) | Pelagic marine microbial communities from North Sea - COGITO_mtgs_110328 | ecosystem: Environmental > Aquatic > Marine > Epipelagic | place: Germany:Helgoland, sampling site Kabeltonne...
AATAACAACAACAACAATTTTCCTCACTCTGGACCGGCGACGCTTCCGCTAGTAGAGGAGGCGAGATTTGAAACCGCAGATGGGATATTCGATTGCGCGTGGTCGGAAGAATCGGAGAACGTGTTAGTCTCCGCCTCTGGCGATGGGTCCGCAAAACTCTGGGACGTATCTCGCCCACCGTTTCAAAATCCTTTGCGTTCGTTCAACGAACACGAGGCGGAAATTTATACCGTTTCTTGGAACCCGACGAGAAAAGACGTGTTTTTAACCGCGAGTTGGGACGATACTATTAAGCTTTGGAATCCGAGAGAGAATGCGCACACGCACGGCTCGTTGAAAACATTTAGAGAACACACGTATTGCGTGTACGCCGCGGAGTGGTCGCCGCACCACGCGGACGTTTTCGCCTCTGTTTCCGGTGATTGTACACTAAAAATTTGGGACTGCAGGAAAAATCACTCGACGCTATCCATACCCGCGCATGATTTTGAAGTTTTGTGCGTGGATTGGAATAAATATAACGATTGCGTCGTCGCAACGGGATCGGTCGATCGAACGGTGAAACTGTGGGACATTCGAAATCCAAAGAAGGAACTTTCTGTTTTGAGAGGTCACGGTTACGCCGTGAGACGAGTAAAAATGGATCCATTCGACGAAGATATATGTTACACCGCGAGTTACGATATGACTGTAGCAATGTGGAATTGGAAAATTAGCAACACAACTAGCATTAGTAATACTTTAGGATTAGGAGAAGGAGGAGAAAGAGGCGTTCAGCCTTCGCCGCTTTTGCGGCAGTGGCGCCACCACACCGAATTTGCGGTTGGTTTAGACGTGAGTGTTTTGAATAGAGGAGAGTTAGCGAGCTGCGGTTGGGATTCATCCGTTCAAGTGTTTAGCAATCACGGACCGGATCCGCTTCCCATTCTTTAAAGATGTTTACGTAGATACTTAAGTACTTGGTAGTTTTTAAATAATTATATTAAAAGAATGATTTGAACGATGAACAATTTTTTAGCTGGAGAAGTTTGACTCTCCCGGACACTTGCACCCAGATTGTTGAATGATGGCATTGGCGGCGTAGTTACCACCCTTGCAGCAATCCGCTAATTCCTTACCGTGTACAAACTGGGACAAGAACCCGCCGACGAACGCGTCTCCCGCGCCGTTCGTATCGACCAAGTCTTCTTTGGCTAGTTTGATGACGTCGTATTTCGTGACCTTGCCGTCTTTGGCGACAATAGTAGCGTCCGCACCTTGCGTGAACACGACCGTTCTCGTGCAGTGGTCGCTCGCTTTCGGCATTTGACTGATTTTCAACGCAATCTCGGCAACGTCCGTGACGCCTTCCCACTTTTGAGATTCCGCAAAGGTGACCGCTTCGGATTCGTTTCCAAACAACACGTCAACATACGGTAAAGTGTTCATCATTGCCTCCAAAAACGGCGGCACTTGCATTAGGAACGGTGCAGACAAGTTCACCATGTAACATTTCTTGTTTTCCGCGGAGTGCTTGGCCACCGCCATCATGGATTCTGGTGACACCGTCAAGAAAAAGCCGGCGCTGTAATAAAACTTGGCGTCTTCAACAATCTTCCAGTTTTCTGCTTCTTGCAAGTGCTCGAACTTGTAGTTGTTCGCCGCGTTCAACGCGGCAATCAAAGATCGCTCGCCGTCTTTCACTAAAACCCCACACGTCCCCGTTGGCGTCGCTTTGTCGATCATGTACTTTGTCGTCACGCCGTCCGCTTGGCACGCTTTCGTCATCTGGGTGCCAAAATCATCCTCACCGACGCATCCGATAAAGGTCGTCGCGCCGCTCGTCTTCAACATCCACTGGCACACGCGAATAGAGTTTTGCGTGGCACCACCGGCGATGTATTCCACCGGATACTTCTCCACCATTTCTTTGTACAACGGATTGTGCTTTTCCTCGGCTAAGATGGCGTTATTCAGTTTTAACTCGTACTTGTCCAAAATGTCCTGTTCGACGACGGCGGAGATATCTAAAAGGGGATTACCCATGCCCAATAAAATACTCATTTTTTGTTGTTGTGTTGATTAATTATGTGTGAAAGAATATGAAGAATATATTGTTAATGTTGTTCGTGATACTGTGTGGTAATGTTCTCGTATCTGTGTTGACGAGCGCGCAGCAAACGTGAGTACTTTTAGTGACGACGATGAGTTTTCTTTTTCTTTTTCTTTTTTGTGTTCTTTGTGTGTGGCTGTGATTAGAGCAAGAACACTTTTTTCAGTCGTCAGAGCATTGTGTGTTCAACAACTGAAGAGAGAGAGGAAAACATCATCATCATCATCATCATCATCATCACAATTAATAAAATAATTTAAAAACGAGAAGAGTCTGCGACGCGATATGCCACCACACCCGTCCAAAGAGGAAAACGACGACGGTGCTCTTCCACTACCACCACCACCACCTCCTCCTCCACCTCCTGAAGAGGACGCGCCGGCGTTGCGCTTCGGTACCGGGTTGAACAACAACAACAACAACAACACGAATTTTAACAACAACAACAACAACAACGAAAAAGAAGAAAACAAAGCGAAAAAATTGTCCGAAGATGGTTCTTGGCAGTGCGACTCGTGTTCAAACACAAACTTCGCGTGGAGGAAAACCTGTAAACGATGCGATTTACCGAAATCTCAAAAAGTGAAAGACGAGGAGAAGAAAGCCGCGGCGGGATGGTTGTTAGACGGCGTGGACGATCCGACCAACAATCGAATTTTCGTCAAAGGATTCGACCCAGAGACGACGACTTCGGACGATTTGAGAGAGTTATTCGGCGGCATCGGGATGATTTCGAGAGTACGTCAACGCACGGGATTTCCCGATCAGTGGCCTTGGGCGGTAAAGATATACTCAGACGAGTCCACGGGAAAGAACAAAGACGAGTGCACGATTACCTACGACGATCCAATGGCTGCGCAGTCCGCGCCCGGGTTTTACGACGGATACGACTTCAAAGGGAAGAAGATTAGCGTTTCCTTAGCGACGAAGAAGAAAAGAGAAGAGGATGATTTTAGTAGAGATAACAACAATAATAATAACAATAACTACGACGGTGGTAGAGGTCATAACAGTTATGGTGCGAGAGGTTCCTATGGCGGCGGTGGCGGTCGGGGTCGTGGAGGACGAGGCGGCGACGGATGTCGGATCTGTGGTCGATCCGGGCACTTTGCGCGCGAATGCCCGGATAATCGAGGCGGCGGCGGTCGAGGTGGAGGCTATGGAAATTACAACAGAGGTGGTGGTGGAGGACATTATCGTCGCGACCGGCCGTATTAAATCAGAGATTCATTGTTAGAAGAAATTAATTTCCAAGTATATTTTTACATTACATGCGTGATTCTATTTGTAGTGTGCGTTGTTAGTATTATTGAAGGCTTTTTATACACCCAAAACGCGTTGTTGATACCTAATCCAACTCAAATATCTTCAAGTTACCGCGAGAATTGGACGCTAACAGTCGCTGACCATCAGGAGACCACGCGACGCTCGTGACGAACGCGCCCTTGTCGTTCGTGAGAACGGGTTTGATGCCGCCGCATAAACCAGCCGTGGGACCTCCCTCTCTCAATCCACAACCAGGAGTCATTCGCATGAACGAGTGTCCCGCAACCGGTAGCGGTGCAAACTTTGCGTACATTCGAACCGTATTATCTTCAGAGCCGCAAGCGATTCTACCATCACTCGTGACGCTGAGACCGACAAAATTTTTCTCGTTCACGTGTCCGGTGTACGTGCGAAGACAAACACCTCGCGATCCTTTCACGTCCCATAGTCTGAGCAAAGAGTCCGTGGATGCCGAAACAAGCTCATTACCCATCCATCTCACATACGATACTGCTTTCTTGTGCGTTTCCAAAGTCAACATCGGCATCACCGCGTTTCGAAGATCGTAAACGTGTACTTTGTGATCTGCTGAGCCGACTGCGATCAGATTTGAGTCCATGCGAGAAGAGTTCACCGAACATATGTTTGCTTGATTCGGATCATTAATCACCATGCACTCTCGCCTTTGCGTGATTGACCAGACTCGAGTTGTGCCATCGTCCGAAGCTGATAACAGACGAGTTGGATCGATCGGAGAAAACTCAGTCGACCAAACCCGTTTGGTATGATTCTTCAATCGCATGGTTTCCATGCCTTTCTGGACGTCCCAGATTTGCATCGCGCCGTCATACGTCGCAGATGCCATAACCGGCTTCACGTACGGATTGAAACTGATTGACGACAACTTTGAGCTCGTGGAAAGTTCAATGGCTGGACAATGCACGGCGTTGCCCAACTGCATGACGGAGGCAACCTCGTAAATACACAGCCGCTTCGAAATACCCGCGGTAGCGAACAAGTCGCCGTCGCGATTCCACGCGGTAGAACACACCATATCGCTCGAACCACCGACTAAATCTCCGCACCCCAGCCTAGCGACGACTCGAAATCGCCACTTTCGCGTTACGCGAGTTAAACAGCTGCCAAATTCTTTCAAATCATCCGTTAACTGTTCTTCAACGTTTGTGCGTTTGATCATGTTTGAAATCCATTTTTCGTCGTCTTTCACCGATCCTGCGCGACCGGTATTGTACTCTCCACTAAATCCACCGCGCGCGAGTTGAAGAGCATGGTTTTTGCACGATTTCGCGTATGCTTGAAATAACGTTTCTTCCAAAGATTCAAATACAATTTTCGGCAAGTCGTCAAAGGGCACGTGATCGAGAGCGCGCTGCGACTCTGGAGGTTGCCTTGCCCACTTTTCGCTGTTAAGTGCGCCGGGAACATCTGAAGAGTTGTGAATATTGTTATTACTTTCACCCCGCTTTCTTTTCGAGTTGCTGCGAGTAGAAATTCCTTGTTTTCCGGCGGGGAGCAACTTTGACAGCGCATTTAAAACGTTCAATTCCCGCTGCGTTTTTTCGTACTCGCGTTGGCGGGATTTTTCAATCGATTTAAGAACGTCGATGATTGTTTTCAACTCGTTCGCCTTTCTCTCGGAGTCCACGTTCAACTCGCGGTCAACGAGCGTAGCTTTCGAAGGCATCGACGTAGAAGATGATGACCGGCGGTGTCTCAGAATTTCTAGTTGCTTCAACGCGATATCTCTCACAGATTGCGCCGATACTCGATGGCGAGGATCTCTCGATATCAATTTTCTGAAGGTTTCCGCCATTTCCGGGTGTAACTCATCGATGTGCGTGATTTCTTTTTCATTGAACCAAGCGCGCGGATTCTCAGAACTAGAGCCAACGTCGAACATATCTTTCCAAAACATTTCGGATACGAGGGCACCGAGAGAAACGAGTTCAGATTTGATGGTGTTTGGAAGTTCATTTTCACTCGGAAGAGTTTCGTACAAAACTTCGCGACGTTTCATCACCGGTTGTTGTTTCGATCCTCTCGCCATTCTGTTCCTATTACTTCTTGCGTTCATCTCTTCTTTATCAAATGCTTTGATATCTCCTTGCGGAGAAATCAACAATCTCGAAGGATTGACGCCACCGGAGCAGAAACCGCGCTCGTGTTCGTTCGCTAGAATCGCCGCAGTTCTAGCTAACACATGAAATTTCGTTTCATCACTCATCGTTCTGAATGCGTTCGAATCGAGCCAATTTCTAACTGAAACGAACGACCTCGACTTCTCCAAGCCTTGTATCGGTGGCGCTAAAACAAAGTTACTATCATCGTGACTACTGAGTGAGGATGGAGAAGAGTGGTGGGCTCCGGGAGATCCTCCATGAGATCTCGACGACGACGACTTTTTCGCAAGAGAAGAATTTTGTATTAACCGTTTCTCTGTCTTCGCTTTATTCTCCCTCAATATTAACTCCGATTCTTCTTTCTTCCTTCGCACTATTTCTGCATCTTTGGTCTTATTAGCTCGATTATTGGCGCGCGGAAGATCCACCTCCATCGGCACTTCGACATCGGCATTCTCGACTCTTCTTGTTTGCGCGGGCGGATTACGCGCGTTCGCGTTGTTCTTTGAGTCTTTCATGTCCTTGTTATTTTTCGTCGTTTTCTTCGGTGTCGTAGAAGCAGTTTTTGCCGCTGCGGTGGTAGCAGCAGTAGCAGTATCAGTAGCAGTAACATTCGAAGGATTTCTTTCTTTATTGTTATTGGCGATGCTCTTGAGTAAAAGCATCGACAAGAAATTCTCTCTCGAAGAGTCTCGCGAAAGCGATCTAGGATGACTATTTTTGTTGTTGTTATTGATGTTGCTTTTATTGATGGCGGTGGAATTGTTGTTCATCGTGATGTTGTTGTCGTTGTTTTTGCTGCTATTATTCTTATTCTTACTGTTGTTGTCGTTGTCATTGTTGCCGCTATTGCCGTTACTGTTCATCAAAAGATCGGATTCTGAGTTTAATCGCCTCGGGACGTTTGGCACGCCTTGGAACATTTCTTCTTTACCGAGCATACATATCCCGTCGTCTTCGTTATCTTCATCTAAGTCTTCGCCGTATTCGTTCAGTCTCGGAACCGTCTGCGGTGCCGCCGAGTACTGCTTCCTCCACACGTGCTGCCATAAAAGTTTCACTTGTTTCACCGTGACTGGTTTGAGTAAATAATCATCCGCGCCGCTTCGCACGCACTCAAAGACAATTTCCGAGTGTTGATTGGCAGACATCATGATGACGGGTAACTGAGAAAATTGCGAGTGATGTCGCACGTGTTGGAGTAACTTTGGCCCGTCGATATCGGGCATCATCACGTCCGTGAGCAATAAGTTAAACTCAGTGCCTCGACGCAACAACTCGATGGCTTCGGCGCCACTCTCACACGTCGTCACCCGGTATCCACACTTTCTCAGAACCTGTGACGTGACCGCACGACAGATTCTCTCGTCGTCCACGACTAAGACGTGGATCATAGGCATTCCATTACTGTTCGTGTTGTTCATGCGATCATCTTCCGCAGCGATTGTCCTTGTCGTCGTCCTTGTCGTCGTCGTCGTCCTCGGCGTTGTTCTTCCCGTTTCCGCCGACGTCATCACGCGCTGCTGCTGAGAGGACGACATAAATTTTTGCCCTCTTTCCTTTTCGACGACGACGACGACGAGGACTTATTAGGCTGACGTAGTTTGTTCTGAGAATTCCTTTCTTCTTCGCGCCACTTTTTCACCCCGCGTTCTTACTACAACCCGGGCAAGACGAAGGAGAAAATGCGCCTCTTCTTCTTTTCTCTCTCTCTCTCTCTCTCTTTACGTACCTTTGTGTGCGCTTTCCACGGTAAGTAAGTGTTCTCTTAAACAACTTTCCAGGGGAGCGTGACACGACACTCAACAAAATGTGTCGACTTCTCCCTCGCTTTTTTTGGGTTTGGGGAGACTTTGAAGGGAGAGATTTGAGGGTTGTGACGTCGTCGAACAGGTGGCAAAAACAACAAGAAATCTCTTTTCCAAAAAAGAGAAAAATCTTGAGGTGGAGGTGGAGAGAGGTGAAAAGAAAACAACAGTCACCCGGCCGTGGTGGTGAAAACATCCATCTTTCTCTCTCTTTCTGTATCCACACACACACCGAATTCCTCACTCTTATTTCGCACACAATGGCTACTTTTTCCGCCGCCAAGGTACGCATATAACGCAATTCTTTTCTTCTCGCGCTCGTCTGCTGTTCGCGTCGGAGGTTCCCTCCCGCGTTTTCGCCCGACGCGTTATTTTTCTCCGCTAATCGTCGAAAATGGATGTGTGCCTAAAAAAAAGAAATTTCTCGCTCCCCGCAAAAGGGGAGTAATCGTAAATGATGACAGAAAATTGCGCGCGCGACAAAAGCGCGCGTACGAATTCTCCTCCGTCTCTCTCTCGCGCGAAATTTTAAACGCGACAACTGACCTCAAACTATCTTCTGAAACTCTCACAGACTACCCAACTCACGCAGTTCTCCAAGGCTGCCGGTCAGTTCAAGAACAAGACCGTCGCCAAGGCGTGTTCTTTTTTCCATCGGGCGAGTCTCGTTATCCGCTCTCTCTTCTGGTCTCTGTTTTTTTTTTGTAGAAGGCGGTTGGTGTAGAGGAGGCGAGAGAAGAGGCGAGTCCAGATCAACTTTTGCTCTGCGTATGAGAAAAAGCTCTTCTATTTTCTCTTCTTCTCCTCCTCCTCCTCCTCCTACTGTTGTCGTGGAATCGATCGGGTCTGTGTACTACGTAATAATCCTGTTCCGGTGTATAGTAGAGAAACACGCAGTTGCTCACATATATTTTCGTTTCTTCCCTTCTCACAGGCGTCTGTCAGCAACACTATCGAAGCCAAGGGCAAAACCTGCAAGGTTGCCATCAATGGCTTTGGTCGTATCGGCCGTAACTTTTTGAGATGCTGGCACGGCAGAGGCAAGGACACCTTGCTCGAAGTTGTTGCCATCAACGACTCCGGCGGTGTCAAGCAAGCCTCGCACTTGGTCAAGTACGATTCCGTCTTGGGCACGTTCGAAGCTGACGTCAAGATCGTCGACGACACGCACATGTCCATCGATGGCAAGAGCATCCAAATTGTCTCCTCCAGAGACCCGTTGCAATTGCCGTGGAAGGAATTAGGCATCGACATCGTCATCGAAGGTACTGGTGTCTTCATTGACACCCCGGGTGCTTCCAAGCACTTGACCGCGGGTGCCAAGAAGGTTGTCATCACCGCCCCGGCGAAGGGCGACGACATCCCGACGTACGTTTTGGGCGTCAACGCTGACCAATACAAGAACTCTGACAAGATCATCTCCAACGCGTCTTGCACGACCAACGGCTTGGCGCCGTTCGTCAAGGTCTTGAACGACAAATTCGGTTTGGTCAAGGGTTTGATGACCACCACTCACTCGTACACTGGTGACCAAAAGATTTTGGACGCCTCGCACAGAGACTTGAGACGCGCGAGAGCTGCGGCCTTGAACATTGTGCCGACCTCCACTGGCGCCGCCAAGGCTGTTGCCTTGGTCTTGCCGGAATTGAAGGGTAAGTTGAACGGTATTGCGTTGAGAGTCCCGACCCCGAACGTTTCCGTTGTCGATTTGGTTATCCAAACCTCCAAGAAGGTCACCGCCGAGGAAGTCAACAACGCGTTCCGTGAGTCAGCGGCTGGTCCGTTGAAGGGCATCTTGTCCGTCTGCGACGAACCGTTGGTCTCTGTCGATTTCAGATGCACCGACCAATCCACGACTATCGACTCTGCTTTGACGATGGTCATCGGTGACGACATGTTGAAGGTTGTTGCGTGGTACGACAACGAGTGGGGCTACTCCCAAAGAGTCGTCGATTTGGCTGAACTCACCGCGGCCAACTGGGAATAAGCGATGATGATGGCTTTTCGTTTGCTAAAAACTAAAACAGCTTGTTATACTATCTATATTTACAGCTAATAAAAAACTAATCCATGACGTTAGAATTCTATATATAAGTATATATTGTACCTGGTACGCGCCTCGCATAGATACATTGTATGGATGTAACGCATCGCGACAACTTTTAAAATGAAAACATGCTACGCGTGTCTGTCGGTGAATCATTTGATATTGATATTAAAAGAACAATAGTACTAACATTAATAACAATACTACTTAAAAAAATGTGTTCTTCTCCATCTTTGAATTAATTTTCATTAAATTTCATCTTGAACGTGCGCATCCATCGGCAACTCGCCGGACTTTGTGATCGTGACAGTTTCGCTCGGCGGCGTTCCGTTCAAAGCTTCGATTTTACGAACGACGTCCATACCATCCGTGACTCTTCCAAAAACGACGTGTCGACCGTCCAACCAAGAGGTGACCACGGTGCAAATGAAAAACTGCGACCCGTTCGTGTTCGGGCCGGCGTTGGCCATGGACAACGTTCCTGGACCGGTGTGCTTCAACTTGAAGTTTTCATCCGCGAACTTTTCGCCGTAAATAGACTTGCCTCCCGTGCCATCTCCTTTGGTGAAATCACCACCTTGGATCATAAAGTCTTTGATCACTCTGTGAAAAGTCGAGCCTTCGTAGCCGTAGCCTTTCTCTCCGGTCGCTAACGCTCGGAAGTTTTCGACCGTCTTCGGTACCGTGGCGCCGTACAAACCCATGGTAATTCTTCCCGCGTCTTTCCCTCCGATGGAGACGTCGAAGTAAACGGTGTTTGTAATTTTCGGTCCTTTCTTTGCTTCGACAAAGACGCCGTTGATGCCGATAAAAATGGCCAAGCACGCCAAGGCGAACGTCGCCAGCAACGCTTTGCGTGAATGTTTATTAGAAGAAAA
>Ga0115552_1002609_pt1 | contig 10232 bp, 8 predicted proteins | sample COGITO_mtgs_1103_3_FD_87178 | JGI IMG/M metagenome (GOLD analysis project Ga0115552, IMG submission 87178) | Pelagic marine microbial communities from North Sea - COGITO_mtgs_110328 | ecosystem: Environmental > Aquatic > Marine > Epipelagic | place: Germany:Helgoland, sampling site Kabeltonne...
CTTGATTATCATTTTGAATCCAATTATGATAATCTTGAATTAGATCCTTATAGCCATAAAATAAGCATTACAACCACCAAGGAAGGGTTTAAACAATACATCGATAAAATCTATTTGGACATTACTGACAATGGAAGTTCTTGGAAAGGAGCTATTAATTTAAGGAAGGCAGTGTGGAAATCGTATGAAGATTATGCTGACGATAGTTTCTCTATGAAATTTAATTCGGAGGGGTTTATGACCCAATATGCAAATTTTTTATCAGGTGGAACAGCAACAGCCTATAAATACCATGGAAACACCTATTCTGATAAACAAACGGTGGTACGAAGTACTCGATTTGAAGGAAATACTCCATTAGAAAAGCCCTACTATCAAATCCACAAAGTAAAACACGATGACACTTACAAGATTCACTATATAGAATATAATTATGAAGAAAACACCTATAGAATAGGCGATGCCGAAGGAAACCCTGTTGTGACTTTAGACTTAGTAGACAGAGAGCCTAACGGTAGTTTTGATTATACTTTATTTGGTGTGAGAGAAGTTGGTACGTATAAAAAAGGAATGCTAGACGGAAAATATACCAAGTATAATGAAGAGGGAATTACTATTGAAGAAGGGAACTTTAAGAACAACTATAAAGTAGGCACTTGGACTGAATTTTCTGATGATTTTGAGCTTTACGATCTTATAGATGATCTCTGTGATGATTATGATCTCGATTTTTTAGATACACTAAATGATGAAAAACATTTTAATACCATAACTTACAACAAGGAAGAATACATTGTTGGAGTTGTCAATATGAGGTATAAGACAGGTGAAAAGTTAGGATATTATAGTTTCTCTGAAGATGATGACCACGTGTATGGTACTTTCGAGCTGTTTTATAAAAATGGAAATGTTTTTATAAAAGGAAAATATACCAGAAATGGCGATTTAAAAAGTGTTTCCTTATTTAAAGAAACGGGAGAGGAACTAACTATTGATGTATCGAAATATGTAGATAACTAACCGCTGACGCTCTACTACTCGTAAAATCACATATATAATTGACAGTTTACATAGACTACCAAATAGCATCTTTCGCGAAAGCGGAACAAACAGTTTAAATAATTAGAACGAAATTCACATTCCAATGAAATACGTACGTATCCTTACCATTTTTATGCTATTTAATTCGGTTACAACACCGCTATTGGCTCAGGAAGATCATTTTATAAAAGACTTTGTAGAACGTTTAGAAAATTCTAAGAAATATATAATGTTGGTGGCAGACATGATGCCAGAAGATACCTACAGCTTTAAAGCCTCAGAAGGATCCTTAACCTTTGCCGAAAATTTAATGCACATAGGCTATGCGATAGATTGGCACAGCCAGTCATTGTTAGGCGGTCGGGAATCCAGAGATTGGAATACGGACGTTCTATTTAAAGTTACCAATAAGTCTAAGGTAGAAATGATGGCAACCATAGACAAGACTTTTGACGAAACTATAAAATTACTCAAACAATTTGATGCGACTCAACTTGATAACGAGTTAGACTATTTTGGATTGACTAGAACGAAGCGACAAATCTTCTTATTACTTGCAGACCACATCACGCATCACAGAGCTCAAATGCTTGTGTATCTGAGACTCAACGGAATTACGCCACCAAGATATGTGCTGTTTCAATAGCATAAATTCGGTAAATTGAAGAAGCAGTACACTCTAAAATTAAGTTTAAATTTTTATTTTTTTCCGCTTTCGCGAAAAGCTATAAAGATTTTTATTTAGTTTGTAATTACTAAATTAGTTGCTTAAACAACGTGACTAATCTTATACAATCACGGTATAGCCCATTGGATGAAAATGAAAATAGCAGTCTTTAGTACAAAATCATACGATCAACATTACTTTGAAAAATATAATCAAGATTACGATTTCAATTTTTCCTTTTTTGAAACAAACTTACATGCTGATACTGCGAATCTTACTGATGGATTTGACGTCGTTTGTGTTTTTGTGAATGACATTGTTGATGAAAAAACCATAGAAATTCTATCTAATAATGGTGTCGGATTAATTGCATTAAGATGCGCTGGGTTCAACAATGTGGATATTGAGTCAGCTAAAAAACATGAGATTAAAGTAGTTAGAGTCCCTACGTATTCTCCAGAAGCTGTTGCCGAACATGCGATGGCACTGATTTTAACCTTAAACAGAAAGACACATAAAGCATATAACCGAGTACGTGAAGGTAATTTTTCATTGAAGAATCTGATTGGATTTAATGTGCACAAAAAAACAGTAGGCGTTATAGGTACTGGTCAAATTGGAGCTACCTTTTGTAAGGTAATAAAAGGGTTTGGGTGCAGAATTATCGCCTTTGATATTTCCGAAAATAGCGAACTTAAAGAGCTGGGTATAGAATATTTGAGTTTAGAAGGGGTATTCAAACAAGCAGATATCATTTCTTTGCATTGTCCGCTAAATGAGAATACCAAGCACATCATAGATAAAGCTTCCATTGCAACGATGAAAGAAGGTGTTATGATTATTAATACAAGCCGAGGCGCTTTAATTAACACACCTGATGCTATTGATGGGCTTACAAATAAGAAAATTGGATATTTAGGCATTGATGTCTATGAGCAAGAAGAAAATCTTTTCTTTGAGGATCTTTCAGAACGAATCATTCAAGATGAATTAATTTTAAGACTCATGAGCTTTCCAAACGTCTTAATTACTTCGCATCAAGCCTTTTTTACAAAAGAAGCTATGGTGGAAATCACAACAACTACTTTAGAAAATATACACGCTTTCGCGAAAAGCAAAGCATTAGAAAATGAAGTGAAGTAAAACACTTTTTATTTTTGTAAAGGATGGTTTCGTTTATTCAAGAAGAGACTTGCGTAGAAATTGCTTTTTTTTGTGTCACCATAAGTTGCAATTTTAGATTTTTTTTATGAGATGATTAGTAGCAATTCATTCTTTTGCTCACGGTATGGGCTTTGAAAATAAGAAATATAGCATAAAATGACTTTAGACATACTACGTTTGATGATTGATGCTGGTTTTATGGTCCTTATCTGGGCTGTACAATTGGTGATATACCCAAGTTTTTCCTATTATTCCACAACAAATTTATATACTTGGCACAAAAGCTATACAAAAAGAGTCACCTTTATCGTCTTACCATTAATGTTTAGTCAGCTTATATTAGGAGTGATACAATTATGGATGTCACAAAACTGGTATACATTAGTAAGCATGGGTATTATTATGACCCTATGGCTTTTGACATTTCTTGTTTTTGTTCCGCTTCATCAAAGTATTGATACTAAAAAATCTGTTGCACGAGTATGTGAAAAATTAGTGGTAGGAAACTGGATGAGAACAGTTCTCTGGACGCTATTATTTATTGCATCACTCATATATCAGATAATGAACTATAGAATATCCTAAAGATGAAAATATAAAATTTAAGAATACGTCGCTAAAATTTAGAGAAAAAGAGAGGGTACTTAGAAAATTAGTCATGTACACTCAACGGTTAAGGAAGTTCCAATAGGAAAGTAAGCTACAAAAGTGTATAACCATAATACAGTTTACCCTACTCCCCCATTCTACCAATAAACCCATCTAAAAACAACAATCTTTTTTCTGTCCAATCATTCATATAGCTTACCCCCTCTGCGTCGTATATAAAATCATTCCATCGTTTTTGTTCGCGTTCATACAATAAATCATCTTTAAGTTGGGTGTAGAGATCAGCTTGTCGTTGTTGTAGTGCTGTTGTTTCAAAAACACTTTGTCTCAATTCGATCCATCGGTTTTGAAAGCGTTGGATAAAGTTGTCTGGATTGACGGCAATTAACCGTCGTAGGAGGCCATTGGTTAAGAAGTCATTTGTAGTCGGAATCCGCTTCCCGCTAAAGATCGTACCAAAGCTTCCGTCAAGATCCCAAGGGACATAAAAATAAGGCTCTCCTTCTTTATAACGCGCTACGTAAATATTCTTCCCTAAATTATCGGGCGCTCGTAAAGCGTTGATAAATAAGAAATAATCAATAACATTCTCTATCTGGAATCGTGACGAGATGTCTTTCGCGAAAGCGGTATCATCACTATGTAAGACAAAATCGGTGAAATCATATAGATTATCCCAAGGGGTATCATTAGGAACAGGATATTTGATGTCATAGCCGCCCCAAGAGAGCAGGTAATTCTTTTTTTGAGGGATAGAGTCAAAAGAAGAGGCGCCGAGATATCGTGCCCCTTGAAAAAGTTCTCCGCGTATGGTATCGCCTTTGTTTTTTTTAATTTTCAATAATTTACGATCAACTTGTTCGCTTAACAGATACAATCCTTTGTAACGGTCGTTAATAAATACTTCGCAATAACGCGTTTCTACGCCCGCTTTGGCTTCAGGCTCTTTTTTAAGGTAATACGGGGTATGAATCTCTTTCCATAGTTGATAAGATAAATGTGATCTCATTCTGAGAGGTTCATTATGAACAGCATCTAGAATCCAATCATCATCATTTCGCATACCCATCATAGTCAGGTCTTTGTTGGACACTCCTTCTGATGATTTATATAAATTGATATCATACGTTTTTTTAGGAAATATAAGCGAACTACTTCCCCGTAATTCGATCCCAGCGTTGGTTTGTAGGATGGTATCAGAATCTGCGTATGTTAGGGTTGCCATCCGTTTTGGCTCATTCACAATGGGTTCATCAATATAAAATTGAAATAAAGGATGTTTTGTGATGTATAAAGTAAAGGTTTTTCCTTTTGAATTGATAAGACGATGTGTTGCTGCGGTAAGCGCTTTTCTTTTAGAAAGTTTGACCGTATAGCGCTCATTTTTATATACAATTTGCTGATCTCCTTTTCCATTTTTAAGCATCTGATACGGCATCACTGCCATAGACAAAGAATCGTCTATGGCTATGGACTGTATATCTGACTGGGCATTGCAACTAGCTACAAAAAAAAGACAACAAACAAACAGTATAAAACGATTCATATAATTAGGTGTAGTGTACATTATTTTTAATCGTGTAAGGTATGGGTAGGCGTATTATTTATTAGGAGTGCAAGATATATCATAGTTTTCAAGTAACAAATCAATCGCATTTAATATAATCTAGATCATAATTTATGAACAACCCCTTAAAAACCTTTCTATTTTTATATTTTCGCTATTATAAACAAAATCTATGCCCAAAAGAGTACTAACGCTGTTGCTCATACTTTGCAACAGTCTTTTTATATATGCGCAGGAATCTGTCAAAAAGCCTTTTGATGTAGATATCCAGTACTTTTATGGGAATATTCTGGAACACAGTAAAGACATTGCGCATCTCATCACAGAGCACCCTAAAGGAGTTATTCTGAGTTATAACCGTAAAACATACGGACTTAACGAATGGGAACGTAGGTATAACTATCCAGATTGGGGATTTTCCTTTATGTATCAAGATTTTGGAAATGAATTTGTAGGCAAAAACTACAGCCTTTTTGGGCATTATTCTTTTTATTTTCTAAAAAGAAAACTCCAGTTTCGAATAGCGCAAGGTATTGGATACAATACAAATCCATTTGACATCAACACCAATAAGAAGAACAATGCATTTGGATCACACCTTTTAAGCCCTACTTACCTCCTACTTAATTACAAACAACAACTCACTCCCCAAATACATATACAAGGAGGACTCATTATCACCCATTATTCAAATGGAAATGTACGTGCCCCAAACTCTAGCCTGAATACACTCGCCGCTAATGTTGGACTTGTCTATACACCAAAAGACCAAGAAATTCCTGAATATATTCCTTTGGGAACTAAAAAATATACAGAACCTCTCTCCTATAATTTCGTGCTTCGTGGAGGCGCTAATGAGAGCGATCGGTTAGGATTAGGACAACATCCCTTTTTTATTGCTTCTGCTTTTGTAGACAAACGTATTTCTTATAAAAGTACTTTACAAGCGGGTGTTGATGTCTTTTTTGCTCGCTTTTTAAAAAAACAGATTGAATTTGAAGCGATTGCCTTCCCACAATTTGGAACACAAGGCGATGAAGATTGGAAACGTGTAGGCGTTTTTATAGGTCACGAACTCCGTTTCGGGCGCATTGCTTTTGTGAGTCAGCTAGGGTATTATGTGTACTACCCGTATGATTTTGAAGGTCGTATTTATGAAAGAATTGGACTCAAACGTTATTTTGGAGATCATTTTTTTGGAGTAGTGACTGTAAAAGCACACGGTGCCAAGGCAGAAGCTGTTGAATTTGGAATAGGATATCGATTATGAAACATATTTTGAACATACCGGGATGGATGTTTAGTACGCTTTCGCGAAAGCGTATATTGACTGCATTCCTCTATATAGGCCTAGTAGCTGTATTTTCTGGTTGTGACTCTGAAGATGCTACCGATTGTCTCCAAACCGATGGAGATGCCATTACAAGAACGCTAGAGCTTCCTTTTTTTAATAAAGTACGTACGGAGAATGATATACGTCTTGAAATCACACAAGGAGATACGCAACATATTATTATTGAAACCCGAGAAAACCTTTTTAATGACCTTGTATTTAAAGTAGAAGACGAAACATTTATTATGCAAAATAAAAATGGATGTAATATCTTCAGAGATTTTGGGCGTACACTCGTACGTATCACCGTACCAAATCTTACGTTTATAAAAAACAGTGCTACGTATGAAATACGCAGTAATGGGACGCTTACATTTCCCAATGTGCAATTAGAAAGTGTCACCACACCAGGTATTGAAAGTGCTAATAAAACAGGGGATTTCTTTTTAGATTTTGAGTCAGAAAGAATCACTATTGTCGCAAATGGAATGAGTGATTTTTATATTACGGGTACTACAGAGCTACTTAATGTGAATTTCTCTGATGAATTTCCAACACTATTTGGAGAAAATCTTATTGCCCAAGATGTAATTGTACAACATGTGGGTGCCGCTCCTATGATTGTTAACCCGCAACTAAGTATTACGGGTGCAATACGAGCCACTGGTGACGTTATAGCAAAAAATCAACCTCCTATCATTGATGTAGAAGAACTCTTTACGGGACGACTTCTATTTGAAGAGTAAGTATATACACTGTAAGTTAAGTGTATTCATCTGGATACATTTGACTACTTAATAGCTGTATGACGTTATAAAGCACCTTTTCATCGGAAAAACATACAACTCTACATACCTATTCCTATTAACTTATAATGGGTATTTGTATATTTACAAGTATTAACATTTAAAATAAAAATTATGGTCAAAGCAAAATATCAGAAAGTTCTAGATTTAGGAGAAAAACTAGAGATAAAGAATGGTGATGTAAAAGTAGAAAATGGCGTTTTACAAGTTCACGGTACAGCAAAAAATCAGTATCATAAAAATCTGATATGGGACGCAATTAAAGAAGCTGGAGGAGAAAACCCTTCAGATATCATGGCAGATATTAAGGTAGAAAATACTTCTGTTTTTGCTCATCATACGGTTTCTCGTGGAGAGACGTTAAGTAAAATTGCTAAGCATTACTACGGAGACCCAATGAAGTATCCAAAAATCTTTGAAGCAAACAAACACATCTTAAAAAGTGCAGATGTAATTCACCCAGATCAAGAATTAATCATACCACATCTTTAATAGAAAAGTTGTAGGTATTTTAAATAAAAAAAATCCCCAATGTGGGGATTTTTTTTATTTTTAGTTTAATCTAAATAATTAATGCAAATGGCTAGTAATCAAAAACTATAATTGGCTTATATAAAGTGATCATCTAATCATTAAGACCCGCTAGCATTTTCTTTACTTTTTTATGTTTTGCTACCCAAATAGCCAATGCTTCTTTGTGTTTATTAATATTTTTATGCACTTCTTTTACAAGAGGATTATCATCTGCAACATGCTGAAAGAATCCTAAATTATTTTCTAATTGATTAATTTCTGCTTTAATTTCTTGTACTTTTTTACTGATAAAGAAGCGTTCTTTTTCTAAGGCATTTTCATCATTCTCCCCTACCATAGATTGCATACGATTCTCATATCGGATCATCTCAGATTCTTTCTTATCAATATCTAATTGTCCAAAAAGATTATCTAGCTCTTTATTGAAAACTTCGTCTATTTTACGTTTTGAATAAGGTACGCGCCCGATAGTTTTCCAAGTTGAAATATGCTCTTTTATTAAAGCTAGGTTTTCTTGATGGTCTCCTTTTAATTTTAATCCTTTAATGGTTTCTAACAGCGCTTGTTTTTTAACATACGCTTCTTCTTCTCCTGCATTTGCTTGTTTCTTGGATTTATGTAAGCGATCAAAAAAGTGATTACACGCATTTTTAAATTGCTTCCAAATCTTATCACTATCTTTTCTTGGCACATGCCCAATCTTTTTCCAATCGGCTTGAATGCGCTTCATAAGATCAATAGTTGCTGGGAAGTCATCGCTATCTTTATTCTCTTCAGCAATTTTAATCAGTTCTAGTTTCTTATTAAGATTTTCAAACTGTTCTTGTTTTTGAGATTTATAGAATGCATTCTTTTTATGATTAAATTCTTTAACGACCCCTTTAAAACTCGCCCACACTTCTTCATTTACATCATTAGCCACGCGTCCTGATTTGAAGAAGGCTTCTCTTAATGCTTCTACTTCTTTAACCTTTGACTGTATGTCTTGATGGGATACGATGTCTTGCGACTTAATGGCATCTAATTTATCTATAATGGCACGCTTCACTTCTAAGTTTTCTCCCCAAGAGGCTTCTATCACTTTTTGTTGTGCGTCTCTAGCATCGTGTATTTTCTTTGTCGCTGCGCTGAATTTATCCCAGATTTCATCACTGTACTCTTTTGCCACAGGTCCTATCTCTTCTTTCCACATACGATGCAGTAGCTGAAGTTCTTTAAAAGCCTTATTTATTTTTGGTTCTAAAGCAAGTTCTTCTGCTCGTTCTATAAGCTGTAACTTTCTCGCTAAGTTGTCTTGAAAATGTTTATCTCTAAACTCGCGGTTTAAATGCAATAATTCATAAAAGTTATCAATATGGTGGTAATAATTATTCCAAACTAAATTATAACGATCTCTCGGGATATTACCTGCATTATGCCAACGTTCTTGAATATCTTTAAACTTATTAAAAGTAGATTGGATACTTTCTGTACCCCCTAATTCTTCTCGCAATAGTTTTACTTCTTCAATAAGACCTTCTCTATACGCTAGATTAGCCTTTTGATCTTTTTGCTTATTTTGATAATAGTTAGATCGTTTATTACGGTAGGTATAGTACGTTTCATTAAACTCTTTTTTAAGAGGAGAAAAATACCTGAAGTCAATGACATTACCTCCTTCTTCTATAAATGCAGCTTTTGCTACTTCTTGTTCCTGATCAAACTTTGCTTCAATAGCACTTTGAATTTCATCGACATGATCTTTGATCAACTGTACTTTCTCATTGGCAAGCAATGATTTAAACTCTTCTAATAATTCTTCTTTTGATAAAGAAGTATAGTCTTTCTTAGGAATCTCTTTAGGCTTATTTTCAATCTCTTTACCAGAAGCTTCTTCTGTTGCTTCTTTAGTCTTAGCAACTTCTTTTGTTTCTGTTTTAGCTTTAGTCTCAACAATATCTTCTTCTTTAGCCTCAACAACTTCTTCTGTATCTACCTTAACTTTAGTCTCAACAACATTCTCTTCTTTAGCCTCAACAACTTCTTCTGTAGCTGCCTCAACTTTAGTCTCAACAACATCTTCCTCTTTAGCTTCAACAGCATCTTCTGTTTCTATTTCAGCTTCTACAGCTTCTTGTGTAGGTAACTCCGTTGCTTCTGCTTCGACTGCTAATGCTTCTATTTCTTCTTGGATTCCTTTTTCTGGTTGAGAAGTCATCTCCTCTTGCGCTTCGGTATCTTTAATTTCTCCTTCTGTTTTTTGAGATTGTTTTTCTTCTGACATTTGTTTCAATGTTAAGGTTCATTTTAAAGAGCTAAAGATACTAATCCCACTCCTATAATTATAATATCCCATAAGGATTATGGGTCTATCTATTAAAAAACAAGGAAAATAGCGTTATTTTTTCCAGATTTCCCAAGCTGCTTCTGCTTGTAATTCGAGCATACGTAACCCTGAGATAATAGTTGCGCCTTGCATTTCTCCTTTTTTTAAGAAGGAAGTTTTTTCAGGATTATAAATAAGATCATAAA